>ERZ840057.12-NODE-12-length-168257-cov-16.765978_pt1 | contig 168257 bp, 130 predicted proteins | sample MGYA00519907_ERZ840057 | MGnify/ENA primary metagenome ERZ840057 (study PRJEB31850, sample SAMEA3708862) | human gut metagenome | biome: human gut; feature: human-associated habitat; material: faeces | place: China | collected 2014 ...
AGTGGGGGAACTAGGCAAGAAAATGATTGAGGGACTTCAGAAAGAAGGGCTTGTGGCTACTCCCAAACATTTTGCCGTTTATAGTATTCCGGTGGGTGGGCGTGATGCCGGGACGCGTACCGATCCACATGTAGCCCCTCGTGAAATGCGTACTCTTTATTTGGAACCATTTAGGAAAGCTTTCTGTGATGGCGGTGCCTTGGGAGTGATGAGCTCTTATAATGATTATGATGGAGAGCCTATTACAGGCAGCTATCATTTTTTGACGGAAATTCTACGTCATGAATGGGGATTTAAGGGGTATGTGGTTTCAGACAGTGAGGCGGTGGAGTTCCTTTATTCTAAGCATAAGGTTGTTGCCGGAAACGTGGATGGAGCTGCCCAGGTAGTAAATGCCGGACTAAACGTACGCACGAACTTTACTTTGCCCGAGACTTTCATCCGTCCACTTCGGCAGGCTGTTGCTGAAGGAAAGGTCTCTATACAGACCATTGACCGTCGTGTGGCCGATGTGTTGCGTGTGAAGTTTATGATGGGATTATTTGATAATCCTTATAGGGGCGACGTTGAACGACCGGAAAAAGTGGTGCATTGTAAGGAACATCAGAATATATCCATGGAGGCGGCTTTGAAGTCAATTGTTTTGTTGAAGAATGAAAACAATATTCTACCGCTGTCAAAGACTCTGAAAAAGGTAGCTGTCATAGGTCCGAATGCAGATGAAGTAACGAATTTGATATGTCGTTATGGACCGGCCAATGCTCCGATAAGGACTGTTTATCAAGGTATAAAAGACTATTTACCCCATACCGAAGTCTGTTATGCCAAGGGGGTTGATATTATAGATAGATATTTTCCCGAAAGTGAGCTTTACAATGTACCTTTGGATGCTAAAGAACAAGCTGGGATAGATGAGGCGGTAGCTCTGGCGAGGGAGTCGGATGTCACTATTATGGTGTTGGGAGGCAATGAGAAGACTGTGCGTGAGGAGTATTCCCGTACCAGCCTTGATTTGTGTGGACGGCAAGAGATATTGTTGCAAGCAGTTCATGCTGTAGGAAAACCTGTAATTTTATTGATGATAGACGGGCGTGCATCTACAATCAATTGGGCAGAGCGTTATGTACCAGGTATAGTGCATGCTTGGTTTCCGGGAGAGTTTATGGGAGATGCGATAGCGCAAGTCCTTTTTGGGGATTATAATCCTGGTGGAAAGCTTGCTGTGACATATCCTCGTTCGGTAGGACAAATCCCTTTTGCTTTTCCCTTTAAACCTGGATCTGATTCAAAAGGTTTTGTGCGTGTGACCGGCTCTTTGTATCCTTTTGGATATGGATTGAGTTATACTACTTTTGCTTACAGAGATTTGGAAATTGACAATCCGGTGATAGGTATACAAGGTTCTGTGAAGCTGAGTTGTAAAGTGAAGAATACGGGGAAAGTTGCTGGAGATGAAGTCGTTCAGCTTTATTTATGTGACGAGGTAAGTTCTGTTACTACTTATGTAAAGGTATTGTGTGGTTTTGAGCGTATTCATTTACGGCCGGGAGAAGAAAAAGAAGTCAGTTTTATACTCACTCCACAAGAACTGGGATTGTGGAATAAAGACAATCATTTTGTGGTAGAGCCAGGAACTTTCTCTGTCATGATCGGAAGTTCTTCGGAGGATATCCGATTGCAAGGAATGTTTGATGTGCGGTCTTGATAAAAACTACAAGAAGTTATGCATAATAATGAGTAATCCCTCAGTTTTTTTATATTGACCCCGTATAATATGTTGAACCTTGGCACATTGGTTTTTACGCTGGCGCAAACCATAGCGCAAACCGAGTACTAAAAACAAAAAAGACCGCCAAGAGTGGAAGCCTCCTAACAGTCTAAATCTTCTTTGTAGCGGGACCCGGGATTGAACCGGGGACCTCATGATTATGAATCATGCGCTCTAACCAGCTGAGCTATCCCGCCATCATTTCGTGATTGCGGGTGCAAAGATAGAGTAAGTTTTTGAATTACGCAAATTTATCCTCTCTTTTTTGCTATTTTTCTGCAAAAGATAATGTTACCGCCTCAATAATAAGTTAATAACCGATTGAAAACGACACATTTGCCTATTTTTCATAAAATAAGAAGCTTTACATCAGCAAACGCCCTCCTCTCCATGAATTCTAAGAAGTAAAATAAATCACCGAAAAAAAATCTTCATTCATTATGGATATAAACAAAAAAATACTTTAATTTGCCGCCGTTGCTAAAAATAAGATACAAGTAAAAACACAAGAAACATCATGAAAAGAAAAACACAAATCGAATATCCGCTCAATCCCTCTTCAAGTGTCATTATATGGAACGCTATCAGCAGTGCAGCCGGTTTGGAACGCTGGTTTGCCGACCGCGTAACCAAAGAAGGGAAAACTTATACTTTCCGCTGGGGAAAAACTGAAACACGACAAGCTATCGTGGTAAACAGCCGACCTGAATTTTTCATCCGCTTCCACTGGCTGGATGATGAAGAGGCTAAAAGCTATTTTGAACTGAAAATCCACTACAATGAACTGACCACCGACCACTCTCTGGAAATCACAGATTTTGTAGAGCCTGGAGAGGAAGAAGATGTACGTAGCCTTTGGGACTCACAAATTGAAACCTTAAAGAGAGTTTTCGGAGTATAAATCTATAAAATATACAAAACTTTATTTTGCTGTCCGTTTTTTGTGCTACTTTTGCATACTGATAATATAAGACAGGAATGCTACGCATAAAAAAACTTGATATATTCGTTTTAAAGAGTTTTCTGCTGCTCTTTTCGGGGACATTCTTTATCTGCCTTTTCATTTTCATGATGCAGTTCTTATGGAGATATGTCGATGAACTGGTAGGAAAAGGTTTGGAAATCAATGTTCTTGCCCAGTTTTTCTTTTTATCAGCTCTGACATTGATTCCGTTGTCTCTTCCTTTGGCCATTCTACTGGCTGCCCTGATGACATTCGGTAACTTCGGAGAACGCTATGAACTTCTGTCCATGAAGGCAGCAGGAATTCCTCTGTTTCGCATTATCCGCCCGGTCGTGCTGTTCTGTATGTTCTTGGGAGTCATGTCATTCTTTTTCCAGAATGTCATTGGTCCTAAAGCACAAAAAGAGCTTTGGACACTGCTGGTGTCTATGAAACAAAAGTCTCCGGAAGTAGATATTCCGGAAGGAGTGTTTTACAGCGATATTGAAGGATACAATATCTATGTAAAGAAAAAAGATCGTGATACGGGTATTCTGAAAGATGTACTGATTTACAACTTCTCTGACGGATTTGAAAACGCCCATATTATCTGGGCAGAAGAAGGGAAGCTGGAACTGACAGCAGACAAAAAGCATTTGTATCTGCACCTGTATAACGGAGAACAATTTGAGAATCTGAAGTCACAGTCTGTCATTTCACGGAATGTCCCTTATCGTCGGGAAACGTTCAAGGAAAAACATACCCTGATTGCTTTTGACACCAATTTTGAGATGGTGGACGGCAATTTTCTGAACCAACGCTCAGACATAAAGAACATGAATGAAATCTCCCTGGCTATCGACTCCCTCAACATGTATGCCGACAGCGTGGGACGTGCCATGTATTCAGATGCCATGAAAACGGCCTATCGGAAACCGGTACTCACTAAAACAGACTCTACAAAGATTGAGAAAGAAAATCTCGCCATTATTAATACAGACAGTATCTTGAACGGTATGACCTCTGCCCAAAAGTTGAAGACACTGAATTCGACCGAAACACGTCTGTCTTCGCTCATGTCAGACTGGAGCATGAAGAGTTATATGACCCGGGAAGCCGACAACAACATCCGCCGTCATCAATCGGACTGGCATAAAAAAATCACTCTTTCACTGGCTTGTATCATTTTCTTCTTCATCGGTGCTCCACTAGGAGCCATCATCCGTAAAGGAGGATTGGGTATGCCTGTAGTGATTTCCGTATTGATTTTCGTACTTTACTATATTATTGACTCCGGAGCTACGCGTGTGGCTAAAAGTGGAGAAATGAATATTATACTTGGAACATGGATGAGTACCATCATACTGGCTCCGCTAGGCGGTTTCCTTACTTACAAATCAAATAAGGACTCTGTGGTATTCAACATCGACGTGTATGTAAACTTCTTCCGCAAACTGTTTGGAATAAGAGTTTCACGCCATGTCTTTAAGAAAGAGGTCATTATCCACACACCAGACTATACCCGCATCTATCAGGATTTGGACAAGTTGTGTCAGGAATGCGAAACTTATGGAGCGAATCACAAACTACTGGGGCCACCGAACTATTATCAGGTGTTCACCAACAACAAGCATGATGATGCCATCAAGGAAATCAGCCTGCAAATGGAAGGGCTCGTAGAAGAGATGTCCAATACAAAAGACGGAGTATTGCTGAACTTATTGAACAATTATCCGTTCTTATCTGTAAAGGCTCATAAGAGCGTATCAGACAACCGATGGTTAAATCTGCTGATTGGAATCATCGTTCCGGCCGGACTGCTTATCTGGCTGAACATCTGGCGCTATCGCGTGCGTCTGGACAAGGATTTGAAAACCATTGTCAAGAATAGCCGCGACATACAAGAAAGAATCAAAAAAACATTCTAAACTATCAATATCATTATGGAGAAAATCAAACTGAATACAATTGAAGAGGCAATCGAAGATTTCCGCAAAGGAGAATTCGTCATCATCGTAGACGACGAAGACCGCGAGAATGAAGGCGACCTGGTAGTGGCTGCAGAACTGATTACCCCGGAAAAAGTAAATTTCATGCTGAAACATGCAAGAGGTGTACTTTGCGCCCCTATCACTATATCACGTTGCGAGGAACTGGATTTACCGCATCAGGTATCTAACAATACTTCTGTATTAGGAACTCCGTTTACCGTTACCATCGATAAACTGGAAGGATGTACTACAGGTGTATCGGCTGCCGACCGTGCTGCTACAATCCGTGCCTTGGCCGATCCTACTTCCAAACCGGAAACATTCGGCCGCCCGGGACATGTCAACCCCTTGTATGCACAGGAAAAAGGTGTATTGCGCCGCGCCGGACATACAGAAGCCTGCGTAGACATGGCACGCCTGGCCGGTTTATATCCTGCTGCTGCCCTGATGGAAGTTATGAACGAAGACGGCACCATGGCCCGTCTGCCGGAACTGAAAAAGATGGCAGACGAATATGGCTTCAAACTGATTTCCATTGCCGACCTCATCGCTTACCGCCTGAAACAGGAATCACTGCTAGAAAAAGGAGTGGAAGTAGACATGCCTACCGAACATGGTCATTTCCGTCTGATTCCGTTCCGTCAGAAAAGCAACGGTCTGGAACATGTAGCTTTAATTAAAGGTACATTCTCAGAAGACGAACCAGTACTGGTACGTGTACATTCTTCATGTGCTACCGGCGACATCTTCGGCTCTATGCGTTGTGATTGCGGCGACCAGTTGCACAAAGCCATGGAACAGATTGAAAAAGAGGGAAAAGGAGCCGTTATCTACCTGAACCAGGAAGGACGTGGCATCGGACTTATGGAAAAAATGAAAGCCTACAAGTTGCAGGAAGAAGGCATGGATACGGTAGACGCCAACATCTGCCTGGGCCATCAGGCCGACGAACGCGACTACGGAGTAGGTGCTCAGATTTTGCGTGAGATTGGTATCCACAAAATGCGCTTGCTGACCAACAATCCGGTGAAACGCGTGGGACTGGAAGCTTACGGACTGGAAATTGTAGAAAACGTACCTATCGAAGTCACTCCCAATCCGTACAACGAGCGATACCTGCACACCAAGAAAGAAAGAATGGGACATACCCTACATTTCAATAAATAATTAAGAAGGATTATGGAAACAAATAACTTAGTAAAAAGCTATGCCAGCAAAGCTGCTCAGACCGCTTTGTTCCGCAGCGTATATCTGTGGATGACACTGGCACTCGTCATCACGGGCTTTGTAGCCATGTACGTAGCTAAGTCGTACACCCTGATTGAAACCATCATGCAGAACTCCATCATGTTCTGGGGATTGCTGATTGCTGAAGTAGGACTGGTGATGTATCTTTCTGCCCGTATACACAAAATCAGTTTCACCACGGCCACTCTCCTGTTCATCGCCTATTCGGTATTGAACGGTGTCACGATGTCCGTATTGTTCCTGATTTACACGTTAAGCTCTATCGCTACCACTTTCTTCGTGACAGCCGGTACATTCGGAGTAACTGCCCTTTACGGGTATGTAACCAAGAAAGACCTTACCCGTATCGGCAGCCTCTGCCTGATGGGAGTCATCGGACTGATTATCGCTTCGCTGGTCAATATATTCCTGCACAACTCGATGATGGACATGATTATTTCCTATATTGGTGTGCTGCTCTTTGTGGGACTGACGGCCTACGATTCACAGAAAATCAAGCAACTCCTGTCGCACGATGACATTGAAATCAACGAAACCACACAGAAGATTGCCCTGATGGGAGCCTTGACACTGTATCTCGACTTCATCAACCTGTTCATTTACCTTCTCCGGATACTTGGAGACAGAAAATAAACCTTTTTAGAAGCTAATTTCTTTTATATATGGAAGAAATTAGCTTCTTTTGCAAAAAATTTCCAACTTTAATAACACAATAACATGAACCAACTTTCAGATCGTTTGAATAGCCTGTCGCCTTCAGCTACATTGGCTATGTCACAGAAAAGTAGTGAACTTAAAGCTCAGGGGGTTGACGTAATCAATCTGAGCGTAGGAGAACCGGATTTCAATACACCGGATCACATTAAGGAAGCCGCTAAAAAAGCTATTGACGAAAACTACTCTCGTTATTCTCCAGTTGCCGGATACCCGGCCTTGCGCAACGCCATCGTGGCAAAATTGAAAAATGAAAACGGTCTGGAATATACAGCCGCTCAAATCAGCTGTGCAAACGGTGCCAAGCAGTCTGTCTGCAACACCATCATGGCTTTGATTAACAAAGGTGACGAAGTAATCGTTCCGGCTCCTTACTGGGTGAGCTATCCGGAAATGGTGAAACTGGCAGAAGGTACTCCTGTCATTGTACGTGCCGGTATTGAACAGGATTTCAAGATTACTCCTGCTCAGCTGGAAGCAGCTATCACTCCGAACACTCGTGCCCTGATTCTTTGCTCTCCGTCTAACCCGACTGGTTCAGTATACACCAAAGAAGAATTGCAGGGACTGGCTGAAGTATTGGCTAAACACGAACGCGTAATCGTTATCGCTGACGAAATTTACGAACACATCAACTACATCGGCAAGCACCAGAGCATTGCTCAGTTTGCAGAAATCAAAGACCGCGTAGTGATTGTAAACGGTGTGTCTAAAGCATACGCCATGACCGGATGGAGAATCGGTTTCATTGCCGGACCGGAATGGATTGTAAAAGGTGTAAACAAACTGCAGGGACAATATACTTCAGGTCCATGCTCTGTATCACAGAAAGCAGCTGAAGCCGCTTACACTGGTACTCAAGCTCCGGTAGAAGAAATGCGCAAGGCATTTGAACGCCGCCGTGACCTGATTGTGAAACTAGCAAAAGAAATTCCGGGATTCGAAGTAAACTTCCCGCAGGGAGCTTTCTACCTCTTCCCGAAATGTGATTCTTTCTTCGGTAAGAAAGACGGAGACCGTGTAATCAATAATGCAGATGATTTGGCTATGTACCTGTTGGAAGTAGGCCACGTAGCTTGCGTAGGTGGAACTTCTTTCGGTGCACCTGAATGCATCCGTATGAGCTACGCAACTTCTGACGAAAACATTGTTGAAGCTATGCGCCGTATCAAGGAAACATTAGCTCGCTTGAAATAAGCTCTTACAAACCCAATATTAAAAAAACAGCTCTGGAGCCTTCCAAAGCTGTTTTTTTTTACGTCCTTCCAAACACTTTTACGCTTCCATAAAAAACACCTAAGCGTTCACAATAAAACGCAAAGGCGTTTGAAATAAAACTCCTTTGCGTTTTGACCCAAACGTACTTACGTTCGAAAACAAACGCAAGTACATTTTGCTAAAAAACAAATACCTACTAGAAAACGTGCTAAATATAAGTCTATTCTCAATATTCCACCTTATAATCTTTACGAATCTTCTCCCCTTTCCAAGCCTTTTTTGTTGTCCAGTCTGCAGGTTCATCTGTCCAGAAAGGATTATCAACAGGAAGGCCCAAAGGCAGGAAACTCAAAGTTGCCATGTATAAACTTCCAGTAGAAGTATATCCATCCGCAGCTTCTGGTTGATGACCGTTAAATCCTAAAACCAGCCAGCCCTCTTTATCAAAGTTCTGATCGCCCTCATACATATTACGATGTACGGCAGTCAAGGCACAACGCACCTGAGCCGGCTTAATAAATTCAGGTAATTTTTCCCGAAGAGCCGCATCGGCCAATGACTGGAAGGCAGCTGTGCGATAAGTTACAGAACGTCCAAAAGCCGGATAAGTTCCATCAGGACCTATAATACGTTCACAAAACTCTGCATGGCGAACCATACGGCGCAAAGCTTGTTCGTATTCTTTCTGGCTAGCCCAGCGGAAAGGCACCAATGTTTCCAGCATAGCCACCATCATAGGGTTCAGCACATACGAGTTATAGTAATCCATACTGAACTTACTGCCATCGCTATACCATCCGTCGCCAACATACCACTCCTGAATTTTATTTTTTGAGACACGAAGACGAAACTGGTCAGCTTTTTCTCCCTGCTGAAGCAAGAAAGACTCTGTCAAACCTGTAAACAACAGCCAGTTATTATATGCTCCCGTTCTGTCGCGCAAGGCCTTGAAAGAATCAATATAACGCTGTTTGGTCACCTCATCCAACGGTTTCCACAGTGCTTCAGGAGCACGCAGGAAAGCATGAACCAGGTAAGCCGCATCCACAATAGGCTGTGCATGTTTGGTAAAATTCAGTTTATCGGGAGAATTTGGGTCTACTGCATTCTTCAGGCCTTTCAGCACCTCTTCCCGCATCTGCTTACGCAACTTACCTTCTTCTGTGTCATCATCGGGCAAAGCCAGCCAGGGAGCCACTCCGGCCAGCGTACGACCCACCGCTTCCAAATGAGTCATTTCGTCATAACCTTTCGTTTCACCACTAGCCGTTTCAATCGGCATATTCTTGTGAAGTGTACCTTCAGCCAGATTATGAATTACAGGGTAAGAAATTTTCCAAAGCCATTTCACCCACTGGGCACGATCCTGAGCACCGGTTGTCTGCTCAGTCACTACTTCTTTCTTTCTATTGCGCGCCTGTACATCACAAACCGTGCACAAAAAGGCTACCAATAATAGTCCGAATAAAAAATTAAACTTACGCATATTCTTTTTAATATTACTTTTTCTCACAAATTTAACAAAAACATACCCAGTTCACCAAATTTGGTAAACCGAGTATGAATTTCTCAGTTAAAATAAAGATTGCCCATTCAACAATAAATCATATCTATAAAGTGCTTCCAGAAAATAATAGTCCGCATACGTCAAAGGTACATCTATTTCAGAGTTCTGTGGAATGGCTCCCGTACTATGCATCAGAATAAAGTTGCCATTCTTTCCTAATTCTGCACGGTATTTTTTGCTTCCCAATGAATGCATGATAGCTTTAGCTCCTTCCAGGTATTTTGCACTCTTACTACCTTTTACATAAGTGCTCAATTCCAACAAGGCAGAAGCCGTACATGCCGCAGCCGAAGCGTCACGATAATTAGTTACCACGTTATTGGCATTTGAACGAACACCCGGGGTATATCCTGGCTGATGTGCGTTGAAATCCCACCATGCCACTTTATCAGAAGGAAGGTTAGGATGATCCAAATAAAAATCAGCCATCTTCTCCGCCGTTTTCAAGAAACGCGGGTCTTTTGTTTCACGATAGCACATCGTAAACCCGTAGATACCCCATGCCTGTCCTCTTGACCAGGCTGAGTTGTCAGAATATCCCTGAGAAGTTTCCCCTTTAATCGGTTTTCCTGTTTCTTTGTCATAATATACAATATGGAAACAGCTATAATCATCACGTACCTGATTTTTCATCGTATTTTCCGCATGAGAAATAGCTACCTTTCGGAAAGAATCATCGCCTGTCACCTTAGAAGCATAAAACAGCAGTTCCAGGTTCATCATATTGTCAATAATGACAGGAAAATCATATACCTTATCACCATGCCAGGAACGGAATCCATTCCAAGACTGAATCACTCCTGCCTTCGGACGGAAACGCGTACAAAGTGAACGTGCTGATTCCACCAGAATGTCTTTATATTCGGGCTTTGGCTCAAACCGGTTGGCATTTCCATAGCTGCAGTACATCATAAAACCTATGTCATGATTGTCCGTAAAAGTTTTCATAGGTTCCATTTTCTTTGTATAAACCAAAGCTGAATCTTGCAGAGACTTATTATCTAGGTATTCAGAAATATACCACAGAGAACCGGGGAAGAAACCGGCCGTCCACAAATAAATGCTTCCTTTTGAAACCGTACCATCTTTACGCAGGCTATGAGGCATCACCCCTTTCCCTTCTTTTCCTTGAGCTGGAGTCTTTAGCATCAATTCATATTGTCGGGCTGCAAACTCCATATTTTCCCGAATAAATGTTTTTTCTACCTCCTGCGCCTGGGAAAATCCCAGGGCGCAGAAACTTAAAGCAATAGTCAGTATCGTTTTCTTCTTTTTCATGGTTTTAGTGTCTGTTTTTCAAATATTATTCTTCTTATTATATTACCATCCAGGATTTTGTTTTCCAAGTTGAGAATTACGTTCAAATTCTACCGCTGGGATTGGGAAGTGATAATCACGGTCTACAAAAACTCGTTTAAAGATGAATTTGCCCAATATGTCATCATATTCATAGTTCAACTTTTCTTTAGCCAATCCCCATCTTTTCAAGTCACCGAACCGATGTCCCTCACAAGCCAGTTCAACTGCTCTTTCATGAACAATGCGTTCGAATACTTCGGCTTTTGTTTCTGCCTTTAACCAAGCAGGACCACTGTTCAGTTTTGGCATGTTCGTAGATTTACGCTGTCTAACCTGATTAATCAACTCAACGGCCTTTCCCTGTTCTCCATTTTCATTATAACATTCTGCCAGCATCAACAACACATCCGCATAACGTATAAGTGGAAAATCTACTGGAGAATAAGAACGGTCTTCCAGAATACCATCCATATCTCCTTCGGGAACAAACTTCCGCCAATAATAATTATTATGTCCTAAATTATCTCTCAAAAATCCATTAGCTTCATTCACCCCCGTAGCTAATACATATTCCATTTCTTTAGGAGTACGTCCATTACATCCCAGGAAATGGCAATAAGGAGTAATCAGAGTCTGTTCCATACGAGGATCGCGGCTTTCATAAATAGAACGTATCTTATCTTTATCTGCAGGATAAGCTGCTACGGTTTTGCCATCTTCACTTAATGTTGCTTCAAATATACGCTTCTGCATAGCCCGGTCTGTCGAAAAGCCTGGGTAAATCTCATCCCAGCTAAATGGGCGACCATCTTTATATTCATACATATCTGCCAAGATATCAGTAGGCATACAGTTATTCCAACATCCTCCAAAAGCCGCACGCGTACCTAAACGCAAACAGTAAGGCAAACCATAATTGTTATTGGTTCCATTAATACACTGAATACTGAAAATAATTTCTTTAGACTGGTCGCCTGCCAAAGTGAAAAGATCAGGATAATTATCGATCAAGCCATATCCATAACCATATCCTTCTTTATCGAATACTATATCTTCAAAATCAGCTTGCGCACCTACATAGTCTTTGGTATAAAGTTTTACTTTTCCTCTTAATGCCACAGCTGCACCTCTTGTAGCACGCCCGTATTCTGTACTTTCCCATTTTACAGGAAGTACACTTACAGCAGCATTCAAATCATCCAAGATAAACTTTACCGTTTCCTCTTCTGTAGCACGAGGCTTATTCATGGTCATAAACTCTTCACCTACCACTGTTGTTTCATCATAGAGAGGCACTCCTCCATAGAAATCAAACAGATGAAAATAGTAAAGCGCACGCATGAACCGTGCTTCTCCTTTATAGACATCCTTTTCGTCTTCGCTTATATCAACTCCATCAATATTCTGCAACAGCAAGTTAGCACGAAAAACACCATTGTATGCACTTTGCCATTTACTTTCCACCAATCCACCCCGGTCAGTATAAGTACCTTTTATGATTGAAGGCATCTGCCAGTTATTATAGTCCATTGCTATTTCTCCCAGTGCATCATTGTTATAATAAGCACCGAACACATTTTCATTCAGCAAGGTATTATACATAGCTACCATACCCTGATGTGCATGATCTTCTGTTTTCCAGAAAGTTCCAGAACTTAATCTATCGTGGGGAAACTGATCCAAGTCGTAACAACCGCTCATCATCCCCATTGCTGCCAATAATAATATATATTTTTTCATGATATAATCTTTTATTTTTTAGAATGAAACATTAACTCCAAATGAAGCTTGACGAATACTTGGATAAGTCAAACCAGAAGTTTCCGGGTCCATACCTACATAATTGGTAAATGTAAAGAAGTTCTCTAAACTACAGAATAAACGTACTCTGCTCAAGGCTGCTGCATCAGTCCAACGTTTAGGCAAAGTATATCCCAACTGAATATTCTTTATTTTCAAATATGCCTTATCTGTTTCCCACATATCACTGCTTCTCGTATTACGTCCATCATTAATCAACAGTCTTGGATAAGTAGCTGTCGTTGTACGTCCTTCATACCAACGTCCATCAGCAACTTCTTTACCTATCTGATATCCACTGGCTGGCAGATTAGTGGTATGCATCGTCTGATACTGCACTTTATAACTTCCGGTTCCAGACATCAGCATTGAGAAATCAAATCCCTTATACTCACATCCTATATTAATTCCATAATACAATCTCGGAGTATTTCCATGACCTCTTGTTACCTTATCATCATCATTGAATATACCGTCATGATTCGTATCCTGATAAAGCACATCTCCCATTTCCGGACGTTTGTATTGTGCAAACGGATCTACTTTTTTTCCATCTTCTCCGATCGGGGCATTATCAACCAAAGACTGTACATAATCCAAGTCTTCCTGCGTCTGAATAATTCGGTCAACCAATAATACATATTCAGTATTTATAGGTAATCCTTCTTTTATTATCACACTACCACTAATACTTGGTTCATCTCCTTTAAACTTTGTAACCTTATTATCAACGAAAGTAATATTCGTCCCTATATTATAATGAAAATCATTAATCTTGTCGGCCCAGTTAAATGTCAGTTCAAAACCTTTGTTTCTAACCTTTGCGCTATTTTGACGAGGAATACTGGCATTACCATGCACCAGTGGAGCAGGCAAATCAATCAAAATATCTCTGGTATTCTTCACAAAATACTCAACTGTACCAGAAAGACGGTTATTCAATGTAGCAAAATCTACTGCAAAGTTGGTCACTGCCGTACTTTCCCATGTCAGATTACCATTAGCCAATGCATTTTGAGTCATACCCACCTGCTGTACATTACCTAGCGCATAGTTGGCATCCGTATATGCAGCAATAGCCATATAGTTAGAATCATAGGCATCACCCAGATAGTTATTACCCAGTTCTCCATAAGAGGCACGTAACTTTAAGGCGTCCAACCAACCTTTTGTATTTTGCATGAAAGCTTCCTGATCAATACGCCAAGCTGCAGAGAAAGATGGGAAATATCCCCAGCGTTTATTTTTCAAGAAACGAGAAGATGCATCAGCACGCAAATTCATTTCCAGCAAATATTTATCTTCCCAACCTAAATTTATACGTCCAAAATAAGAGCGCATCACCCATTCTGTATGTGCACCAGAGTTAGTGGCATCTCCGGTAGCTCCATCAATTACATCCATCGACGGGTCAATCGGATCATATTTACCAGCATTGATTTTACGGTCGCGATACATTTCCTGACTAGCTCCCAACATCACATTCAGGTCTAACCGGTCATTAAACAACTTATTTTCATAACGAATCACACCATCCATAAAGATACGTTCTTCCTTACGGTTATAATTCGAAATCTGCTGCCTCTGGGTATCTGCTCTAACAACCGCATCTGAAGCAAAATTCCACAAATCAAGTTTGTTAGTTTTATACCAATTATCCTTATCCGTCAACTCATACGAATAAGACCCTTGAATGGTTAACCCCTTGAAAGGAGTGATGGTTCCATTAAAGGCTCCACGGAAATTGCGGACCTTTTTATTTCCTGTCTTGTTATAAATATAGGTAAGCGGGTTGTTTGCCTGAATATCTTCTCCTGCAGCCTGCGCTCCGCCAAAACGTCCGTCAGGGTGTCGAAGAACAATGCCTGGAACACTGGCATAACTATAAGTAAAAATATCATCTATATAATCAGAAGCAATTCCATTATCAGACAAATAGCCATTTAATCTAGCTCCTAAAGTCAACCAGGAAGCTACTTTAGCTTCTACATTAGAGCGAAAACTATAACGCTCATATCCTGATGCATCAATAATACCCGGATTATTCAAATAGCCGAATGAGGTAAAGAATGAAAGTTTATCTGTTCCCCCGCTCATTGAAATATTATGATTGGTAGCAATGGCTGTTTGGAATACCTCATCCACCCAGTTTGTATTAGGGTAAATTAATGGATTCTGCCCATTATCATTTCTCCATGCGTCAATAGTTTCCTGAGAATATTGTGCATATTCACCAGAGCCCGAATTATAATGAGCCTCATTTCTCAATTCCATAAAATCGGCATAATTCGTAACAGCTTCCACCGTCTTCCCAATAGATTCCATGGAAACATAACCCGTGTAGTCAATAGCAATTTTTCCCTGCTTTCCTTTCTTTGTCGTAATCAAAATAACTCCATTGGCAGCACGAGATCCATAAATAGAAGCCGAAGCAGCATCTTTCAATACAGTCATAGTCTCTACATCTTGTGGAGCCACTGTATTAATATTACTTTCCACTCCATCAATAATAACCAAAGGAGCTGAGTTATTCAACGAACCTTGTCCACGTACCAGAATACTGGCATTATCATTACCTGGAACATTGCTACTTGAAGTGACAGATACACCGGCAGCCATACCAGCCAAACCAGAAGAAAGGTTTGTAATCGGACGTTTCTCCGCAATTTCCCCCATATCTACTGAAGCCACAGATCCTGTAAGGTTTACTTTCTTCTGCGAAGCATATCCCACAACTACGACCTCATCTATCAACTCTGTATCTTCTACCAACTTAACCGAGAAACTAGTTTGAGAGCCTATTTTAATAGTTTGTTCTTTATAGCCAATATAACTGATTACCAATTCTGCATTTGCCGGCACATTATTTAAAGTAAAGTTTCCATCCAAATCAGTAATAATACCCTGAGATGTCCCTTTTACCAATACATTTGCCCCAATAATTGGTTCTCCTGATTTATCTGTAACCGTTCCTGAAATAGTACGCGTATTCTGTTGCGATACCATCAACGAAGGAGTCTCCGAAAGACTTTCCATGTTATAACCAGAATCGGCATAGGCGGTATGCCCCACCAAACATAAAGCTCCTCCCAAAAGCCAATGAGGGAGTCTTCCATACGACGTGCGTTTTTCTTTTTTAGATTGATACATAAAACTTAATTATTTTAAGGTTTTGTGCAAAACTAGAAAATACATTCATCAGACAGGGTACATTTACGTCCAAACAAAAACACACGGCTGTCTAGTCTTTGACTTTTAACACTAAACGGAATACTTAAAATCAGAACTTTACACAGAAATGTAACCTGATTTGGACAACGAAGTCCCCTCTTTCCCCTGATTTTGTCCTATTTTTGTATCTATTCAAAATACTATAAGAACATGAAAACATTACGCACATGGACATTGGCAACTTGCTGCTGTATCGGAAGTATCCTTCTAGCACAAGAGCCCTCGTATTCTACACAAGAAATTCTAAAAGATCTGGAATTTTTCAACGGATGGGAAGCCGCGCAACTTGCCCCCAATTTCAAGAAGAAACAATTAACTAATTTCCGAAGTCCCTTAATGAGACAACTTGCCCAAAGCATGATAGAAGGGAACTATCAGAAAGAATACCGGTTGAAAACTTATAGGCCAATAGCTTCCAACAAAATCCTCCAAAACAAACTAAAGTTATCAGACGGATATAGCCGTTATGAGAACATCACCGGTATGTATCTGGAAAAAGGAGAGAATGTAGTATTGGTAGGCGACATGCACGGAAGAGAAATCAACCTGCTGATTCCAGACTGGATGCGACAGCCTACACCGGGCTTTGCTCCAACTAAGGATCCGGAAGGATGGGGATTGAAAAAACAAGTCATTGCCTTACATGAAGGAGTCAATGTCATTTACGTAGAGAAACCTGGGAATGTCTACATAGACTATTTTGCCGATGACCCTGAAACTGCTCCTGGTGTTACAATCCATTTTGTGACAGGAAAAGTAAACGGCTACTTTGATGCCGAGACCCAAACAAATAAAGATTGGAACAAACTTCTTGATCAGGCAGTCAGTCCGGTAATGGATGTCAAAACCCGTTACATGCAACTTGCCTATCCTGTAGAGTTCCTGAAAAAATTCGATTATGGAAAAGGTAAAGAGCTAGCTCAGGCATACGACCAGATTATGACACAGCAGTATGAGTTTTGTGGAGCCTTAAAATACAACCGTGTACCCGAAAAACGCATCTTAGCCCGTGTCAACTTCAACTATTTCATGTTCCGCGACGGTGATGGCGTGGCCTTTCTCGGTAATGAAAGCACCATGAAATCGGCATTGGGACCGGACATCTACAAGGACTGGGGAGTAAATCATGAAATCGGACACGTTATGCAGATGAGTCCACAACTCACTTGGGGAGGTATGACAGAAGTAAGCAACAACCTGTTCACCATGTATGTGGCTACACTCGCAGGACAACCCAGCCGTTTGTCTAAATCAAAGAACTACGAGAAGGCTTTTAAGGAAATACTTGAGGCAGAAAAGAAACCTTTCATCATGTGCGTAGGTGATCCATTTCAAAAACTGGTCCCTTTCTGGCAACTATACTTATATGCCAAAGAAAAGGGATACAACGATTTTTACGCAGATCTGATGGAATATATGCGAAATCACCCACATAAAGGTACGGGAAACGCTTCCATTCACAACATGTATGAATTTGCCAAAGTGACCTGCGATTTACTGAAAACAGACCTGACCGATTTTTTCCAGGCCTGGGGATTCTTTGAAACCGGCAAGTTTCACGTAGGCGACTATGCTGACTATGATTTTGAGGTAACCCCACAAATGGTGGAAGACACAAAAGAATATATTGCCTCAAAACATTATCCAAAACCTGAAAAGGACATCACACGTTTAACTGATTAAAGCACCATGAACAAAATACAATCATTCATATTCAAAATAAGCAAAGTGTGCATACTCTTTCTTATTTTATGGATTACAATTCCCGCATTTGGATATGTACCATCCGCACACCCGCGGTTACTATTCAGCAAAGTGGAGGAAAAAGAGGTAAAAAAACTAATCAAGAAAGATCCACTAGCCAGAGAACTAGCATCTTTTCTGAAAGAAAAAGCCGACTCCATGGTCGTATTGCCTCAACTAACTTATGATTTAAACAAATACGGAAACATACTTTATACTTCAAGGGCTTATGTTACCAGATTAGGAACCCTTTCATTGGCTTATAGGCTGTATGGAGAGCAAAAATACCTGGATGCTGTTAACAATACCCTGCTTTGGATATGCAACTACAAAGACTGGGATCCAGCACATTTCCTTGATACTGCAGAAATGACTACAGCTGTGGCCATCGCTTATGACTGGCTTTTTGATGCACTTCCTGAAAGTACCCGACAGAAAGTCAAGGACAGTATCTACAAAAATGCGATTTCCATCGTTTTGCGCGAATATGAAAAAGGAGGCCCTGGAAGTTGGGCCAAAAGAGAAACCAACTGGAATGTGGTATGTAACACAGGTATGACCTTGGGAGTACTGGCCGTAGCAGAAGATTATCCGAAGGAAACAGAAATAATCTTGGAAAACGCTGCTCGCTACATGCCTAACTGCCTGAAACACTTTGCCCCCGATGGAGTGTGTTATGAATCGCTTACCTATTGGGGCTACACCACCAGTTATCTTGCTTTATATCTGAAAGCTGTAGAGCAAAACGGAGGTGATCGGGCAGGAATCGGACAGCTTCCAGGAATTTCCAAAACTGCACTTTATTTTAAACGTACCCTAACTCCTTCCGGACAACAATTTAATTTTGGTAATACAACTATTGGAGAAGCATTAAACACCCCTTCGTTTTTCTTCTTCAGCAAATACTATCGTCTGCCGGAAGTAGCAGAATGGTTCCGCACAGAAATAAAACAAAGTATTCAAGAAAAAAAGGCATTACACCCACTTTTCTTTCTAACATTACCTTGGTTCGATGCGAAATCACCTGCAAAGTCAGAAAATATTCCGTCACTGGAAGTATATCACAATAGTATCAACGACTTGGTTGTACTTAACGGAAACCGAAAAGAAAAAGGTTCCGTCTTTCTTGTCGCCAAAGGAGGTACTCCTAACCAGGCACACCAGCAAATGGATTGTGGCACATTTATCATCGAAAGTGACAGCGTATGCTGGACAGAAGATTTGGGTGCGGACGATTATGCCTTGCCTGGATTCTGGGACTATAAACCGGGAGGAGACCGCTGGAAATACTTCCGTAATAACAATTTCTCACATAACACCTTAAATATTGACAGACAACCACAATATGCCAACGGTAAGGCTTTCGTATGCGAAGAAAATACGCATACAGCACAACCCTATGCCCGGCTGGATCTCTCTGAGATATATAAAGTGCAGGCTCACAAAGCACTCCGTAAATTCACACTGGTCAATGATCATACTATCGAAGTAGAAGATGAAGTGGCACTACGAAATACATCCTCTACCGTTTTTTGGACCGCAGCAACAAAAGCCGATGTTACAATAAATGGCTCAGTAGCACAGCTTCAGAAAGACGGAAAAGTATTCTATTTTCGTATTCTTTCTCCCGAAGGAGCTACTTTCCATACTTACCCTGCCTATAATACTTACCCTGGTGAAAAACCAATTAAAGGTATTACGATGTTAGAAATAGCCTGCCCTGCACAAGGAGGTAAAGCTAAAATTACAGTAGAAATGAGTAGTAAAAATAACAGCAACTCTTTTAATTAAAAGGCATAAGCACATTTCTTAAAAAATAAAATAGATAAGAATTATCAATCCGTCTATACAAGAAATCACCACCTGCCAGATGAAATCTGGAGAGACGCTTAATTTTTCTAAAAACTAAAACCACCTGAAATGAATATAATCAACAAATTACAATTCTTTTTATATACTACCATCTTGTTATGGAATACATTCAGCCTTAACGCCATCGTACCCGTTCCGTCTGAAAATCCATCCAAATATCAAAAGCAACAAATAAAAAGAAAATATGGAATGTTTATTCACTTCGGAATCAATACCTTTCATGATATGGAATGGTCTGACGGTAATTTACCAGCTCATTCCTATAAGCCAAAGACTATAGATGCGGCACAATGGGTCAAAACAGCCAAAGATGCAGGTATGAAATATGTAATTTTAGTTACGAAACATCACGATGGATTCTGCCTATGGGACAGCAAATACACAGAATATGATGTAGCCAATTCAGGCAATCCAACCAATGTTATAGAGGCTGTAGCCAAAGAGTGTCAAAAACAAGGAATACAACTTGGACTATATTATTCTCTGTGGGACCGAAAAGAGAATGCCGATGTTACGAACATTGAGGCTGACAAAAAATATAATTCATATATGCTGGCACAATTAAATGAATTAATGGATATAACCAGTCAATATACGCACATTGTTGAATTTTGGTTTGACGGAAGTTGGGAAAAGCCCAGCTACAGATGGCCTATACAAGACATCTATTCTACTATAAAACAACGGGAACCTCAATGTCAAATAGGCATCAACTGGAGCATTGGGGAAGACAGTAACCCCAATGATCCTGCTGCACCTGCAAAATCCTATCGGATTGACCCGGAAAAACAAAAAGAAGGTGACCCCATACGTTACTTTCCCAGTGACTTCCGTTTAGGCGACCCTTTACTTCCAGCTTATCCTGACCCCAAAATATTCACTCATCATGGACAGCGTTATTACATGCCCTTTGAATCCACTGTATGCTTAAGCAAACGATGGTTCTACTGCACAACTGACACTGTATACAAATCATTAAATGAACTAATCAGACTCTATAACCGCGCAACCTCTCAAGATAATATCCTGATATTAAACGTTCCCCCTGCAAGAGACGGAAAAATAAGAAAGAAAGATATGGATTTACTAAAAGAATTGCGCAAACATCTTAACATAAACAATTAAACGCTACCTTTCTTCTCTCTATATTCCTGAGGAGTTTGATTAAACCGTGCTTTGAAACAATGACGGAAATAGCGAAGGGAATTAAAACCTGCCTGATAAGCTATTTCCGTTATCTGCAAATCCGGATGATTTTCCAGCAAGTCCAACGCATACTTCAAACGTGCATTTAACATAAACTCTGTGGGAGTCATATCGCTAAGAACCTTCAACTTGTTGTATAAGGAACTGCGGCTTACTCCTAATTGACGGGCTAAAGCATTGATATCAAATTCCGGGTCCGCCAAATGTTCTTTCACCACAGTTTCCAGTTGGGACAAGAATTTTACATCCATCGGATTCAAAGCCAATGCTTGTATGTCACCTGCAGAATCAGCCTCTTCTTTTTTATCTATCTGAAACTTTTGTACTAGCAGCTTACGAGAACGCAGTATATTAGCAATTTTCCCTAATAAAATTTTATGATTAAAAGGCTTTTCAACATAGTCATCAGCTCCGCATTGCACTCCTTTCAGTTTACTATCATCAGAAGTCAAAGCAGTAAGTAAAATCACAGGTATATGGCTTGAATTAAAATTTGTCTTAAGCTTCATACACATCTCTGTACCAGACATGACCGGCATCATTACGTCACTTATAATCAAATCAGGACTCTCTTCTAATGCTTTATCCAATCCTTCTTGGCCATTCATCGCAATTTTGACCTTATACAGCGGAGACAACATGTCTACCAGCACTTGTAACATGTCTTCATTATCTTCTACCAGCAGAATGGTTTGTTTATCCAAAATCTCTTCTGTTTCACCTGCAGGTGAAGCAAGTGAGTCTCCCGATAGTTCAGACATATCCTGCACCGGAATAGTTTCTTCTGCATCTTCCGCTTCTACATACACCACTCCATCTTCTTCCTGGAAAGGATTCTCTACAGGCAACAAAACAGTAAAAATACTTCCGTATCCCATCACGCTCTTTACTGAAATAACTCCATGATGCAGTTCTACAATACCTTTGGCCAAAGCAAGTCCTATACCACTTCCAGGAGATGACATCTTTGTATCAGCCTGATAGAAACGGTCAAATACAAATGGAAGAGACTCTTCCGGAATTCCCTCTCCACTATCAATTACTTTTATTTCAATACCTTTTTCCGTTACTCCAGCGACTAGTTCGACTTTACCTCCAACCGGAGTATACTTAAATGCGTTCGACAAAAGATTTGATATAACCTTTCTCAATTGCCTTCTATCTGCCCAACAACATGCTTCTTCATTGTCTGCCCGGAAAGAGAACGTAATATTCTTCACCTGAGCCTGGTTCTGAAATTCTTCAGTCATTTCCCGAAGGAAAGCAATCACATCCAACTGGCAGACATGCAAAGTCAACTTGCCACGTTCCATTTTTCGAAAGTCCAACAATTCTGAGATTAACTCTCTAAACTGAAACGTATTCCTATATATTCTCTGTAGCCGTACACGAAAATACGGAGAAAGAGACGGACTTTGCAAAAGTGCTTCTGTCTGAGAAATAATCAAGGTCAATGGAGTACGAAACTCATGCGAAATGTTAGCAAAAAACTGCAACTTAGCTTGTGTTAGCTCTTCATTTTTTTCTTTCTCTAATCTTTCCTGTGCCAAAGAATGACGCAGATTCAATTTTGTACGCCAATTTCTCAACAGTTCGTACGCAATTACAAATAAGACAAAGAAATATGTCAAGTAAGCCCACCATGTATTCCACCACGGACGATGGATGAAAATAGGAAGTTCTATGGTATGCTTGCCATTTTCATCTCCTGCTTCTTTTTCACGAATTACCAATTTGTAATGCCCCGGCTCCAAATTGGTAAATACCAGGTTATGACTATAGGCTGTATTCCAATTTTTATCAAACCCTTCCAAACAATACTCATAGATATTACGCTTGGCACTTTCAATATAATTGTTGGAAGAAAAAGTCAACTGAAGATTGTTCTGATTATAGGCCAGTTCCAGCTTATTCAAGAAGGGAAGCGCCTTTGAAAGTACACTTCCTTCCATTGCGGCTGAAAATTGCCGGTTGTTTACCTCCAAAGCCGAAAAGAAAAGATTATAGGCTGGAAAAGGAGAAAACAAACGGGAAAGACGAAAAGTACTCATTCCTTCGGTTCCTCCTACAAATATTTCTCCATCACGTGTACATAACAAGCCACATCCATCATTCACAGCTGAAAGATGCAGCTGTTTTTCTGCATCCACAATCTTTATTTCACCCGTCTGAAGATGATATACGAATACCCCCTTCTCACCAGAAGCCAGTAAAAAGCCATCAGGAGTAACATTCAAGGTATAACAATATCGAAGGTCAATCTCTGAAAAAGGAACAAACCTATCGTTTGAAGGATTATATCTATAAATACCTGATCCTGATGTTCCAAAATATAAATTTCCAGACTTATCTTCCACAATCTTAGAAACGATAAAACGCCCTAATCCATTTTCTCCGTACAAATAAACAGATTTATCGCTGCTATCTTTCAAGCTGATACGGATAAGTTTATCACGCAAGGCCATCCAAACATTTTCCTGAGAATCTATAAAAAAGGCCGTACCTCCCGCATGTGTTTCTTTTACATCAGGAAAAAGATAAGCTAAAGGACCTGACTTTCCTGATTTTACAAATAATCCATTGTCTGCCAGCAAATACAAACTATTGCCCTTCAAAAAAATTTCAGAAAAAGAAGCTCCCATTTTTCCCCAGCTTTCTTCCTTACGAATATTCTTGGAAGCAATATCAAAACAAAGCATACCTTGCTTATGAGTACCGATATACAGGCAATCTTCCGCAGAGTTATACTCTATACACTTCAGGTTAGGGAAAAAAGATTCAGGATGAGAAGAGTCATTTAAGTAATAAGAGAACTTACCTGTAGCCCGATGCAGGCAATTTAATCCTCCTCCTTCCGTGCAAATCCATATATCTCCTCGCTTGTCTTCCACCATATTGCCGACATAGGCAAAACTCAAACAATCATCCCGTTCTGGATTATCAGTGTAATGCTGAAAAATATCATATACAGGATTGAAATAATTTACGCCTCCATAATATGTACCAACCCATATACTCCCCTGCAGATCCTTATAAAGAGAAAAAATAGAAGAATGGCTCAAAGCTCCTGGTGCAATCTCTTTCTTATATCCAGAAACAACACGTGTATCATCTATTTTATAAAGCCCATTGAAGGTACCAGCCCAAATACACCCCTCATCATCTTCTACAAAACAGCGTACATCATTACTCGGAAGCTGCAAGTCTCTCCTAACAATCCAACCTTTTCCAGAGGATAGTGACAGCTGATACATTCCATCACGAAAGCCTGCTACCCAAAGTCTTCCTTTTGAATCCTGAAACAATGAATAAACTGTCACCTTCGGAAGGATACAAACCGGAGACTGACCGGACAATTCCTCCATTCGATAAAGTCCCTTTACCGAACCAATCCAAATTCCTCCATCTGCCCCCATATATAAATTACTGATTCTACCGACAGAAGGTACACGACAAACAAATTGAAAACTTTTTTTTGTCATATTCCATTGGAAAATACTATCTTGTACAGCAGTCAGCACATGCTCTTGACCTGCAAAGAGACAAGAAGATTTCATATTCAAGTCATAAAATCGTTCTTCATAAAGAGCATAACGCATTAACTTCCCATCAGCAGTAAAAAAAACATTTCCTTTTTTATCACATACCAAATCATGTATTTCATTTCCAATCAAGCTGTCCTTTAAGGCATTAAACACTGTCATACGGTTCCCATCATAACAGTTTAGTCCTTCCAATGTACCCAACCACATTCTACCAAGTTCATCTTGAGCAATAGACACCACAGAAATCTGCGACAAGCCTTCATTCTTGCCTAAGTGTTTGAAATAAATATTTCCGTGAAGAAATAAAGAAAATAAAATCCAAAGACAAAATAAAAAACACCTTTTCATTAGTACATACAATTCAAAGTATCACAAAGTAAAAAAATAAGGGAACTCTCCGAAAAGAATTCCCTTATGTGTGTCATACAGACGATTCGATTATCCCAAGTGAATTGCTTCAGAAGGACAAACGTCAGCACAAGTTCCACATTCTGTGCAAGCGTCCGGATTGATTGAATATTTATCACCTTCTGAGATTGCTCCAACCGGGCATTCATCGATACAAGTACCGCAAGCGATACAATCGTCACTAATTACGTAAGCCATTGTAGTAAAAAAGTTAAGTTATTATTAGTCCTAAATTGATAGTGCAAAGTTAATCTTTTTCCAATCAGTTGTCACATCCACTTTGCATTTTCTACCCAATTTATATCATGTCTAAATAGTATCAATGCAAGATGGCCTGATACATCACCTGCTGCATCCGGGTGCGGATATTATAACGAACCAGATTATTGGGCTCATAAACAGAAGGATAGGTCCGGTTACTCAAGAATACAAAAATCAGTTCATTATCTGGATCCACCCACACACAAGTTCCCGTAAAACCTGTATGCCCAAACACGGAAGCTGGTGCTTCAGGAGTACAAGGACTGTTGTCCGTATGTTCCGTATCGGGTTTGTCAAAACCTAAGCCCCGCCGACTGTCACGCGACTTCAGCGTAGTAAAGAGTTCACAAGTTGCCCGGCTAAGGTATCTCCGGTCACCGCAGATTCCTTTGTCCAGCCACATCTGAGCAATTTTCGCTACATCCTGCGCTGTAGAGAACAAGCCTGCATTTCCAGACACGCCTCCCATGAATGCGGCAGCCTCATCTTGCACAAATCCTTGCAACTTGCTTCCACGAAGGAAATCATTCTCTACAGAAGGTACAATCTGCTTCTTCGTGAATTTACGCAAGGGCAAAAAGGCCGTATGACGCAACCCCATCGGGGTATAGAATACGCTGTCCAAATACACATCCATTGGTACACCTGCTACCTTTTCCACCAATTCTTTCAAAAGCATAAAGTTCAGGCAACTGTAACGATAGGATTTTCCTTTCACCGGAACTTTTGCAATCTGTTCTAATATATTCTTACTGAAATCACTTCTCAGAAACAAACTATCTGCTACCTGAAGCGGATATTCAACCGATGAAGTACGTGATACCCACTCTGGATTATAGCGGAAATCATTGCAAGCATACACATTCTCAGCTAGTTTCAGCGTGTGATTCTTATCAGCTTTTTTACGGAACAGCCCTCCTTTGCAAGACTTCATATCCAATGCTTCCTCATAGAAAGGCCAGTAGGCTGGCAATCCAGATTCATGGAAAAGTAAATCTCGCACCGTAATACGCGACTTATCTGTTTTTTTCAATATAGGCAAATAATCGGAAACACAATCTGTCAATCCGAATTTTCCTTCATCATAAAGTTTCATCACTGCCAGCAGCGTAGCCGTTACCTTAGTCAAAGAAGCCAAATCATATAGGCTATTTTCCTTAACAGATTCCTTTCCCGCATAGGTATAGTTACCGAAACACTTGTTGTAAACCGGAAGACCTTCCCGCAGAATCATCACATGACATCCTGGATAAGCCTTCAGCTGGATACCTTCTTCTGCAATACTATCTATCTGTGATAATATAGACGCATCCATGCCCAAGTCCTCCGGACTGTATTGACGGGGGGCTTCCGGATCGACGGTCAGTCCATCACCAGCATTGAACACTCCAGCCAGCGGAATAGACAAACGACCGTCAGCATACGCATTGCCCAAAAACAAATCGGCCACGTAACGCTGTACAGATTTCTCGTCAGTATGTGCCAGTACTACAGTAGAAGCATGGCAGACCACTTCCGGAATTTTTTCCAGCATCTTCATATCGCCAAAGCAAATCAAAGCCAAAGGCTTGTCTTTGGCCAACTTTTCCAGTAAAGCCGCATACGGCTCCACCTTATCTGAATGTAAAGCCACCAATACCCGTTGTGTCGGACGCAGACGTGCCTCCACGGCATCCAATGAGTCTACATTCGCATGCAACCAGCCGACAGGGAAAGTCTGCTTCAACTGATGATAAAACGGATAAGCTTCCGACAAAGAAGGAGATACGCTCAACAGCACCGTACCCGATACGGATAAATCAAGCGGGACCAATGACGAGGAATCCTTCAATACTGTCACTGCTGCTTTTGACAATTCCTGCTGAAGCGACAGAAGCTCCGGCGTCATCAATTTTTCTGCAAGTCCTTCTTCTTCCACTTTTTCCCAGGAAGAAAGTCCCAGCGCATATTTAAATGACAGTACCTTCCGACATTTCCGGTCGATATCTGCTTCCGACAGACGACCTTTTTTAAGCGCCGACATCACACCGTCAATTTCTTTTTTCAAATTACGAGGAGATAAAACCACATCATTTCCTGCTATCAAAGCACGGGCACACACATCATCATGCCCGGCAATGCCTTTCATCTCCAGAGCATCCGTCACCACCAGTCCATGAAAGCGCAATTCATCAATCAGTGTATGCATAATTACCTCCTGCGAAATAGAAGCAGGTCCTTCACCCAAGCTCGGGGCATGCAAATGCCCTACCATCACACCGCCAATTCCTGCCTCAACGGCCTTCTTAAACGGATATAACTCTATACTATCCAAACGAGCTCGGTCAAAATTCAATTCAGGCAACGCATTATGTGAATCAATTTCCGTATCTCCATGTCCGGGAAAATGCTTACACACCGCCATTACACCATTATCCTCCAATCCTTTTACATAAACAGCCACTTTTTCGGCCACCCTCTTCGGATCACTGCCAAAAGAGCGAAAATTGATTACTGGATTATTGGGATTGTTATCCACATCGGCCACCGGCGCAAAATTAATCTGTACGCCTATCAGACGACACTGACGAGCCACTTCCTTACCATATTCATAAAGCAGTGAATCATTCTGTATGCATCCTAACACACGATTGTAGGGAAAAGAAGGGGTATCTTTCAAGCGCATTCCCAATCCCCACTCACCATCAAAAGTCACCATCAAAGGCACCGACGCATGAGCTTGGGCATAGTTGGTCATCTGCACCTGCTTCCGAAGCTCTCCACCGGTAAACAACAGCCCTCCTACTCCATAGTCATCGACCATCTTTCGCAACACATTCTTGCTGTATTGGTTTGTTACCGGCTGGAGAGTATAAATGAACAACTGCCCCACTTTCTGTTTCAGCGTCATCTTCTCCATCTGCCCGTCTACCCATTTCCGGCAGGCTTCCGTGTCGTGTATCCGGCTCAAAAGCGCAGGCTCCTGTGCAAAGAGACTAGTCGAGGCCAGACAAGCACACAATATACACCACAAAATCCGTCTTTTCATTCTACCCTATCTGTTTTAATTTTTCTGCATCTTGACAACCATACGCCCGACAAATGCCGCACTTTTTCCCATCTGCTGCACAGGCACCTCTATTCCGTCAAGATTCTTATAAAACTCCGGCCCTTCAAAGAAAGAATGAGAATGTCCGCCTAATACAATGTCAATGTTACGGGTATTCTCTATCAGTTCTATATCCGAATAAGGTTCACCCTTCCATCCCAAATGCGACAGGCAAATCACCAAGTCACAATGTTCCTGGCTCTTCAGCAAGTCGGCTACACGCTGGCCTTCAGAAACAGGGTCTTCAAATTTTACATTCCCGTAATTGGCATGCGCCACCAGACCGTCAAGCTCCGGTCCCAGTCCAAACACACCGATACGTATTCCATCGCGTTCAATGACGGTATACTCCTTCACCAAACCTTCCAGCACGGTACCTGCCACATCATAATTGGCACATACAATCGGGAAATTAGCCATCTTGAACAAGCGGGCCATATTGTCCAGACCAAAATCAAACTCATGATTTCCAATCGTACCTGCATCATACCCCATCTCATTCATCATCTTGATTTCCACCTCTCCCTTAAACAAATTATAATAGGGACTTCCCTGAGAAAAATCACCAGAATCGAACAGCAACATATCTTTGTGCTCACGGCGCTGTTCTTTCACAAAAGCCGCCCGACGCAACACACCCGCCTTTCCGGCCAGTACCGTATCAGGGAAATAAGAGGCAAAGGGTTCGATACGACTATGCATGTCGTTCGTATGAAATATATACAATTCTTTTACCGACTGTGCGGCCACCACACTCACCAGCAGGCACGCCAGACATAAACAATATATCTTTTTCATCTCTTTTCTATTTTTCAATTGGACGCACTCACTTTTATTCTTCCTTCTACTTGCGAAATCACAAATTGTCCTTTCTGCTCACACTGTTTTACATAGTCAAGCAACAAGTTGCGCAACAACGCATCTTTCGGGAATATTTTGGAAGAAGCCCGACGGAACGCTTCCATCTTATCATTTCCCTCAGCCAAATAATCAATGGTAGCTACTGTATAGGTTTTCTTTACATCAATCTGCCGGCCATTCACCTTCGCTTCCAAGAGATTTCCCTCAGCATCTATTTTCAAAGCGGCGCCACTAAGGCCCTCTCCATGTACAGAAGCTATTTGTCCGAACAACTCCTTCAAGGTGGCCCCATCCATTGTCAGCACACACAAGGCATTCTCGAAGGGAGCAATTTCATACACCGTTCCAAAGGTAATTTCACCTTCAGGCATTGCATTCCGGATACCACCCATATTCATGACAGCGACATCAGCCGGCTTTCCAATCGTCCGCACTGCTGCCTGACGAAGTACATCGGCCATCAGATTAGACAACGGAGATTCCGGACGGTATGCGGTCAGGTTCTTTGCCGAATGTCCAATGACCGGCGACATAATACTATCGACTTTCTGCTGATAAGGTTTCAAGATATTCAACGCTTCGGCATCCGGTTTACGGTCGTACACATCAGTAATGGCCACCCTTCCGCCTTCCACACCTGCCAGCGAATAACCTGAGCTACAGCTGGCCAGCAGCCACCCGGCCAACACGCCGGCAACTGCACTTTTTACAAGTCTAACATTGAGATCATTCATAAAACAAGGTTTATTTGCAGCCAAAAATACGGAAAAAAGGAACATGCTCAAAAGAATGGTAAAAGCTATCCATAAGACTTCTCATTTTTTAATAAAATACGCAGGAAACATTTGGCTACTTCGCAGAAAAACACTACCTTTGCCCCGCTTTCGCGCAATCGCTGTCAAAGAAGAGTTACTTGATATGTTGCGTTGTAACGATCAAACAATTTAATTTATTACAAAACATGGATTTAATTAAAATTGCAGAAGAAGCATTTGCTACTGGCAAACAGCATCCTTCATTCAAAGCTGGTGACACAATCACAGTAGCATACCGTATCGTTGAAGGTAGCAAGGAACGTGTACAGTTGTATCGCGGTGTTGTTATCAAAATTTCAGGTCACGGTGAAAAGAAACGTTTCACTGTACGTAAAATGTCAGGAACTGTAGGTGTAGAACGTATCTTCCCTTTGGAATCTCCGGCTATCGACAGCATTACAGTTAATAAGGTTGGTAAAGTACGCCGTGCTAAATTGTACTACTTGCGTGCTCTTACTGGTAAGAAAGCCAGAATTCAGGAAAAACGTGTTAACGCGTAATTCCCCAAACTTATTATTCCTACATAAAAAAACTCCTGCCGTCATCGACAGGAGTTTTTTTATTTTATTACCTTAAAGTGAAACAACCCGGCCATCTATCAGATGAATAGTGCGGTCTGTTTTCGAAGCCAAGTCTTCGTCATGGGTTACAATTACAAAAGTCTGTCCCAACTTATCACGTAAATCGAAAAACAGACGGTGCAATTCTTCCTTATTTTGTGTATCCAAACTACCCGAAGGTTCATCGGCCAGAATGACCGAAGGATGATTAACTAAAGCACGGGCTACAGCCACACGTTGCTTCTCTCCTCCCGACAGTTCTGCCGGTTTGTGCGATACACGAGAAGACAATCCTAAAAAATCCAGCATTTCCATAGCCGATTTACGAGCTGTACTTGAAGAAACACCTTGAATCAAGGCAGGTATCATTACATTTTCCAATGCTGTAAACTCGGGCAATAACTGGTGAAACTGAAAGACGAAACCAATCTCCCGGTTTCGAAAAGCTGAAAGTTCCTTCTCTTTCATCCGGCTGACGTCTGTTCCGTTCAACCAGACCTGTCCGCTATCCGGTCTATCCAATGTGCCCATTATTTGCAGTAAAGTAGTCTTTCCTGCTCCACTGGGTCCCACTATACTTACAACTTCTCCTTTTTCAATCGTAAAACTTATTCCCTTCAACACCTGTAAAGAGCCGAAGTTTTTCGTAATACTTTCTAATTGTATCATATGATCAGATTTTACGAATTACATATTCAGCAAGATAACATCCAAATACCGCTGGCATATAGCTGACTGTTCCTGCTGTTGATTTCTTGTTTTGTTCATTGTCTACCAGAATCACTGCATGTTCATCAGCCTGTTCCGTACTGAAGACAACAGGCAACTTCCGCTTCATCCCCATCTTCTGCAAGCGTTTCCGAACCGCCTTACTCAATCCGCAATGATAGGTTTCCCACAAATCGGCAAAACGTATCTGAGTGATATCCCGTTTGGCACCAGCTCCCATGCTGCTTACAATTTTAAGTCCTCGCTGAAGTGCATGATAGATGAGATAACATTTAGGGGCAACCGTATCGATAGCATCGACAATAAAATCGAAAGAAGCACTATCCAACAACTCCGGAATAGCCTCATCCTTTAAATATACAGGCAAGACATTCAGCTCCAACTCCGGATTAATATCCTTAAACCGCTCGGCCAATACCTCAGCTTTTGGCCTTCCCAATACAGAATGAGTGGCAGGAAGCTGGCGGTTGATATTGCTGGGCTGAACCGTATCGGCATCTACAATGGTCATTTTTCCCACTCCTGCTCTGCAAATCATTTCGGCAGCATAGGCCCCTACTCCTCCCAGTCCAACAACCAGCACATGTGCCCGACGCAGACGTTCCATCTTTTCCTCTCCCAGCAACAGTTCTGTACGCTGTTGCCAATCTTTCTTTATCTCACTCATGAATTTTTCTTAAACCATTTATAAAACCAGTTACCTACTTTATCATAATACTGAGTTTCAGCCCAGCCACGTGGATCGGAGAAAGAAAGACTCTCGTTCGGATCTCCTTTCTGTTCCGGATAAAGCACCATGATACTGTTGTTATTAAAATACTTGGAAATCTGATTCGGCAGTTTTTCGAAAGCCGAATCATAAGAAATGGAGCCACGACGTGCACTGACAATAACCAACAGATGATCATAGTTCACTTGTCCGGTCAGAATCAACAAGTCATCCCAGTTTTCCAACTCAGAGAAAACAGCTCTTGTTTCTTTATGCTTCTGTTGAATATAACCTTTGATATACCCCAATGTACGGGCTTGCGCATAAAAGTGTACACGACATCCCAACTGTCCGCTCATTCTACACATATGAGTAATCCACTTCATAAAGCCATGCTCAAACTCAGCTTTCGGAGGTACGGCCACAATAATACGCCTCAACGTATTCACAGGAATAAGGAAGCGGGCTACCATCACCTGCAAATAAGTATTCTTCAACAAATTTTCCGTCAAACTTCCGAAAAAAGAGTCAACAATACTCACCTTATAATGCAAACCAATGATGATATTGGTCGCTTCATGTTCTTTAGCAGCATGCAGGATTCCTGTTGTAATATTTAAATCGAAACGGCTGACTGTTTTCAAGTCCACATTTGCAGAGGCTGTAATCTGCGCCGCACGCTCCAGATTACGTTTTCCCCTCATCTCCTGTTTGGCAGCCGAATCACTATTATCATTAATTACACTCAAAGCAACCAGATTGTTGTTCATTTTACCATCCCGTACCACCAATCCAAGATTCATCAAATTTTCTACAGTTTCCGGGTTGGCAACCGGTATGAGGAAACATTCCTTCTCCTGTTTTTTTTCATCGGTTACAGCCGCATCATCCATAGCAATACGTTTCGCTGCATGTTCCGTAATGAAAGAACTAACTACACACGTTACCAGTATAAGCAGAATTGTTCCATTCAGTACATCTTCATTCAGCAAGCGTTCGCCCGAAGGAAGAATAATATTATATCCGACCAACACTGCAGCCAGTGTAGCAGCGGCTTGAGCATTACTCAATCCAAACATCAGTTCACGTTCCAATGCCCGCATCTTATAAATCTTCTGTGTAAGCCATGAAGCAATCCACTTTCCTAGCAGAGCCACCACAATCATTACCACAGCTACTTTAACCGAGTCGATATGTCCAAATAAGACGTTGACATTAATCAACATCCCCACGCCGATAAGGAAATAAGGAATAAACAAGGCATTTCCGACAAACTCCAGATGACTCATCAAAGGAGAAACATGAGGAATCAGACGATTCAATACCAAACCAGCCAAAAAGGCTCCCAAGATTCCCTCCATACCGACAAACTCCATCAGACCAGCTCCAAGAAAAACCATGGCCATCACAAAGATATATTGCACTACATTATCACTGTAACGACGGAAAAACCAACGTCCGATACGGGGGAAGGTAAACATAATAACCGCACTGAGCACAACGACTTTCAATACCAGCCATATCCAGAACATTTCGGAAGTCTCACCTTTATACATACCTCCAATCACAGCCAGCACTAACAAAGTCAGCGTATCAGTGACCGCCGTACCTCCTACAGCTATGCTGACAGCCCTTTGCCTGTTAATACCGTAGCGAATCACAATCGGATAAGCAATCAGGGTATGTGAAGCATACATACTGGCCAGCAGCACAGAAGTCATCAAACCGTAGTTCAACAGGTTCAGATTCGTCCAAATACCTATACCCAATGGAAAGATAAAAGCCAGCAATCCCAAGACCGTAGCCTTAACACGGATGCTCTTAAAATCTTCCATATTCATTTCCAGACCAGCCAGAAACATGATATAATACAACCCTACCTTACCGAACAATTCAAAACTACTGTCGCGTGCCAGGATATTGAACCCATGCTCCCCTACTACCACACCGGCCAGAATCATACCGATAATATGCGGAATGCGAAGCCGTTCCAGTACTATCGGCGCAAACAAAATGATGACCAATACCAAAAAGAATATCCATGTAGGATCTGTAATAGGAAAACTTATATCAAAATTCATCAAATCGAACAGTTCTTTCATAAAACAGATAAGCTATTTTCATTTTAACAACAAAATTACAAAAAACTTCCCATTTCACCGAGTTTATATTTAATAATGTCTTATTTTTGCAGTCAGTTAGAGAATTGCAACATTTTGCATTACAAAAAAGCAATATAACATTACATAAAGTCCGATAACTGGATAAAGAACTAACATTAATCAGAAAATAAAAACGAAGAAAATGAAAGTAGCAATTGTTGGTGCGAGCGGAGCCGTAGGTCAAGAATTCCTGCGTGTGCTCGAAGAAAGAAACTTCCCTGTCGATGAATTAGTATTGTTCGGTTCTACACGTAGTGCCGGAAAGAAGTACACATTCCGTGGAAAAGAGATTGAAGTGAAACTTCTGCAGCACAACGATGACTTTAAAGGTGTAGACATTGCCTTTACTTCTGCAGGTGCAGGAACTTCTAAAGAATTTGCTGATACTATCACCAAGTATGGTGCAGTAATGATCGACAATTCAAGTGCGTTCCGTATGGATAACGATATTCCATTGGTAGTACCTGAAGTAAACGCTGAAGATGCACTGAACCGTCCGAGAGGTATTATTGCCAACCCGAACTGTACTACTATTCAGATGGTTGTAGCACTGAAAGCTATCGAAAACCTGACACACATCAAACGTGTACACGTATCTACTTATCAGGCTGCCAGTGGTGCCGGCGCAGCTGCTATGGACGAATTGTACGAACAATATCGTCAGGTATTGGCAGGAGAACCTGTAAAAGTAGAAAAATTTGCTTATCAGTTAGCCTTCAACCTGATTCCTCAGATTGACGTATTTACTGAAAACGGATATACAAAAGAAGAAATGAAGATGTACAACGAAACACGGAAAATCATGCACTCTGATGTACAGGTAAGTGCTACTTGTGTACGTGTACCTGCTCTTCGCTCTCATTCAGAAAGCATCTGGATTGAAACAGAACGTCCGGTATCTGTAGAAGAAGCACGCAAGGCTTTCGAAGAAGGAGAAGGACTGATTCTGATGGACAACCCGGAAAAGAAAGAATATCCGATGCCATTGTTCCTTGCAGGAAAAGATCCTGTATATGTAGGACGTATCCGTAAAGACCTGGCAAACGAAAACGGATTGACTTTCTGGATTGTAGGTGACCAGATTAAGAAGGGAGCAGCCTTGAATGCTGTACAAATCGCAGAATATCTTATCAAAGTAAAGAATATCGGATAAGTTGAATCCGGTTATCATAGGCGTCCCACGGCAGTGGGACGGTCGTACCATTGTAATGAGACACCCATCTCCTTGTAGTGGGACGATCGTCTCCTTGCAGTGGGACGCTTCTTGTATACAGTTCCTTTTACTCTTTCCATTGCATAAAATCCTCATAAATTAGGATTGCACGTTTCACTTGTTCACACTTACTTTGCAACCGAATTAAAAAACAGTATTAACAGATACAATACGAGGATGAAAAAAAGTGCTTTATTGCTCACACTCACAACTGTAGCAAGTGCTGCAATGGCAGCAAACGAAACAGGCTATGTACCTGAAAGCAAAGATACCACCAAAGTGATAGACATTGAAGAAGTAGTGGTAATTGCTACTCCCAAAGAAAACAACCGCCTCCGTCAACAGGCTTTATCGTCTACTTCATTTTCTCAGAATGAAATGAGAAACAATGCAGTGACCTCCATCAAATCCATTTCCGGACTGGTGCCTAACCTGTTCATCCCCGATTATGGTTCAAAGCTGACCACTTCTGTTTATGTACGTGGAATCGGCTCACGTATCAATACTCCAGCAATCGGATTGTATGTAGACAATATTCCTTTTATTGACAAGTCGGCTTTCGATTTCAACTATTCAGACATCGAACGTATTGATGTAATGAGAGGTCCTCAAGGTACACTTTATGGTAGAAATACCATGGGCGGACTGATTCGTGTCTTTACAAAATCACCTTTCACTTATCAGGGAACAGATGTACGGCTCAGTGCAGCCACATATAATGACTACAAAGCATCGCTTACACATTATCACCGCATTTCTTCGCAGTTTGCCTTTTCGGCCGGATTCTTTTACCAGCACAATGGAGGGTTCTTCAAAAACAGTTACAACGGCAAACGCATTGACACCGATGACGAATTCGGAGGACGCATCCGCGCTATCTATCTGCCTACGGAAAACTTGAAACTGGACTTCACCCTTAACTACGAATACACCAATCAAGGTGGATATCCATATATGTATACCGGAAAAACCAGCGGAGAGGAAGATCGTGCAGAATATATCAACCAGATTTCCTACAACCACGAATGTGGATACAAACGTAATCTTCTGAATGCCGGAATGAACCTTTCTTACCAGGCAGACAATTTTATACTGAGCAGTTCTACCGGTATACAGTATCTGTACGACCAGATGAATCTTGACCAGGATTTTACAGAACTGGATATTTACACCATGATGCAGAAGCAGAATTCCAAAACACTGACAGAAGAGCTGGTGCTGAAATCGAAAGCCGGACAACGCTGGCAGTGGACTACCGGTATAGGCGGATTCTATCAGTGGCTGACTACCGACGCTCCTGTAACCTTCCAGCAGGATGGAGTAAAAAGTATGATCGAAGATAATGTAAACAGCATCTTTCCAAGTGGCTCTCCGATGATGCCTACCATGCATCTGACTGTGAACAATCCTACTATGCCGGTACCGGGAAGCTACGATACTCCTATTTTGAACGGAGCCATCTACCACCAATCTACACTGAACGATCTACTGGTAGAGGGTCTGTCTGTAACAGCCGGTCTGCGTTTGGATTATGAAAAGATAAAGATGAGTTACAATGCACATAGTGCCATGAACTTTGACTTCTTATTCAAAATGGGCCCTATGCAGATGGAAAGTAAAAATCTGGATGCACTTTCATCATTTACAGGAAAAGAGTCGACCGACTACCTGCAGTTACTACCTAAATTCACGATACAATATGCCTGGAACAAGCAGAATAATGTATACGTAACTGCCACCAAAGGATACCGTTCCGGAGGATACAACATACAGATGTTCTCGGATTTAATTCAAGGTTCTCTGAAAAATGCCATGCTCGATGCACTGGCTCAAGATCCGAACTTCAGTAAGTTTGCCAGCATGTTCGAAAAGTACAAAGACCAGCCGGCCAACGTCAGTGAAACGGTTCTTTACAAGCCAGAGTATTCCTGGAACTATGAAGTGGGAACTCACCTCACCCTATTCGACGGTAAACTACAGGCAGATTTGGCTGCTTTCTATATGGATACACGCGACCAGCAGATTTCACGCTTTTCAGACAACGGTTTAGGACGAATCACTGTCAATGCGGGAAAGAGCCGTAGCATAGGTGCCGAAGCCTCTTTACGTGCACAACTCACGGATGCATGGAGCCTGAATGGTAACTACGGATACACGTACGCAACCTTTACCGATTATGAAACGAATGAAAAGGCAGGAAAAGAAATAGTAAAAATAAGCTATAATGGTCACTACGTACCCTTCGTGCCGAAACATACCTTCAGCGTAGGAACACAATATATATGGACATTGCGTAAGAACAGCATACTCGACAATATTACATTCAATGCTAATTATAAAGCAGCAGGACGTATTTATTGGACAGAAAAAAATGATGCCAGCCAATCTCTTTACGGCACACTGAATGGCCGTATCAGCCTCAACAAAGGAAATGGCCAGATAGGATTCTGGGTAAACAACGCACTGAATACCGACTATCAGGCATTCTACTTCGAAACAATGAGTCGTGGGTTTGCACAAATGGGACGCCCGGTACAGGTTGGAGTAGATATCCGCTGCCGTTTCTAAAACAGACTTAATCACACTCTCTATATCCTATCCGGTACAAAGAAAAAACTTTCTTTCTGTACCGGATTCCTTTTTAAAAGAAAATCCGCTATCCGGAAAGAAACCGGATAGCGGATTATTAATTATCTGATAAAAAGAATTATCCTGCCATAAACAGAATCAGCAATTGCGCGGTAAGAATACGCAAGAACATAGTCAACGGATATACAGTAGAATATCCTACAGCCGGAGCGTCATTACCTGAAATCTGATTCGCGTAAGCCAATGCAGGAGGGTCTGTATTGCTACCAGCAATCAATCCCATCAATGTATAATAGTTCAGTTTATGACGCCAGCGAGCCACCATTCCGATAATCAGCAATGGGATAACTGTAATAAGGAAACCAATACCTACATACAACATACCATCGCCTTCCACAACCATCTGCACGAAATTCTCTCCAGCTTTAATACCGACACTGGCAAGGAACAAAACCAGTCCCACTTCTCGCAGCATCAAATTGGCACTCATTGTTGTATAAGTTACCAGTTTTACCTTGTGTCCGAAACGACCTATCAAAATAGAAATAATCAATGGTCCTCCTGCCAGACCCAGTTTAACCGGAGTCGGTATTCCAGGGAATGCAATAGGAAGACTACCAAACAGAATACCAACCAGAATACCTACGAAAATGGTTACGATATTCGGATGATCCAGACGTTTCAACTGATTACCTAACAGTTCTGCCACACGTTCAATTGCATCCTGAGGACCTACCACCATCACACGGTCACCCACCTGCAAAGTCAGTTGACGAGCCGCAAACAAGTCCATACCCGAACGGTTTACACGAGTCACGTTTACACCATACATGCTACTGAAATGCAGTTCTCCCAAGGTCTTACCGTTAATAGACGGCTGAGTAACAAGAATACGGCGTGATACCATCGGCTTATCCTGCTTACTCTGCTTGTCCCAGTCTACCCCGTCGATTTTGGGACCAATAAACGCCTGAATAGCTTCAGAATCGTCCTCGGCACAGACAATGTTCATTTCATCTCCCAAACGTAATACCGTATCAGCATTCGGCACATATACATGTCCGTCCTGAAGAATACGGGAACAAACGAAATCACGAGCCAGGAAGTTTTGTACCTGAGACATTTTCTTTCCACTCAAAGCCTCATTCTGTACCTTCAATACAATGTGATAAGGCTTCAGGTGAGGATTAGCTTCCTCCTCCTTTTGGATATCCTCTGCTTCTTTCTGCATATTTACTCTACATATATAACGTATAGCAATCAAGGAAAGAATAATACCCATTACACCCAACGGGTACGCACAAGCATATCCCATCGCAATTTCCGGTCCCTGATAATGCAGCTGTTGGAGAGCTTCGTTCGCAGCACCCAAACCAGGAGTATTGGTAACTGCCCCACAAAGGATACCCACCATCATCGGAATATCAACCCGACCTTGCAGCGCATAATATAACACTAATGCAACCACAATATTCAGGGCTACGATTCCTACAGCCAGCATGTTCATGGTTATTCCCCCTTTCTTAAAAGAAGAAAAGAAAGAAGGTCCCACTTGCAGACCAATACAAAAAACAAATAAAATTAATCCAAAGTCTTGTACGAAAGATAAAATAGCCGGATTACCGGTAAATCCGAAGTGTCCGGCCAAGATTCCAACAAACAAGACAAAAGTAACCCCTAATGAGATTCCAAAAAGCTTAATCTTTCCTAAAAGGACTCCAGCCGCAATCACAAAGGCATAAAGTGCCACTATATGCGCGATGGAGTTAGGGTTTGTCAATAAATCTTGTAGCCAATTCATAATATTAAATTCTAAATTTTGCGACAAATGTAGACAAATAAAAAGAATCAATCAACTATTATTTGGTGAAAAAAATTATAACAACCGAGCTTCGTTTTATAAAAGAATATTATCATTCTCCTATTTTAAGTTAATATCCCTAAAAAGATTTCAGGCTCCTTCTTTTCACAATTCTCCCGATATAATATACCAAAAATAACTTCACTCTTTCATTACTCTATGCAATTTATTCGTATATTTGCCCTGCATGGGTTTACAATCATATGCATAGAGAACATTAAATCATAATATCAAAAAAACACTTTTCACTATGGCAGATAGTAAAGAAACACTCTTTTCAGATTTTCCTTCCGTTTCCACACAAGAGTGGATGGATAAAATCACAGTCGACCTAAAGGGAGCCGACTACGAAAAGAAGTTGGTATGGAAAACCAATGAAGGATTTAAAGTAAAACCCTTCTACCGTCAGGAAGATTTGGAAGGAATAAAAACCACAGAAGGACTTCCAGGACAGTTCCCTTATGTAAGAGGAAATAAAAAAGATGACAATACATGGTTTATCCGACAAGATATCCAAGTAAACAATCCTGCAGAAGCCAATGCCAAAGCACTCGATATTTTAAATAAAGGGATTGATTCATTAGGCTTCACAATCAAAGGCGACGAAGTAAGTGAGGAATTAGTTCGCGTACTATTAAAAGATATCTGCTGCGAATGTGTGGAACTGAACTTCTCCACTTGTCAGCGACACACCGTACAGTTAGCCAAAATCTTAGTGGGTTATTTTAAAGAAAAAGGATATAATCCCGAAAAGATTCAAGGTTCTGTCAACTTCGACCCTATCAGTAAAATGTTGAAGAAAGGAAAGGACCTTACTTCTGTGATTGACTCAGCAAAAGAATTGGTAGAAGTTTTAGCTGAATATCCTAACTTCCGTTGTATTGCGGTCAACTCCCTCCTTCTGAACAATGCCGGAGCTTATATCTATCAGGAACTGGGGTATGCCCTCGCTTGGGGAAATGAATACTTAAGCAAACTGACAGAAGCCGGTGTTCCTGCTGATCTGGCTGCGAAAAAAATCAAATTCAATTTCGGTATCAGCTCCAACTATTTCATGGAAATAGCCAAATTCCGTGCAGCTCGTATGCTGTGGGCCAACATTGTCAACGAATACAAACCTGCATGCAAATGTGCTTGTCAAATGCTTGCACATGCAGAAACATCCAGTTTCAACCTGACCTTGTTCGATGCACATGTCAACCTGCTCCGTACACAGACAGAAGCAATGAGCGCCGCAATAGCAGGCATAAACTCTATCACCGTTACTCCTTTCGACAAGGCATACGAAACTCCGAATGATTTTTCTGAAAGAATTGCACGCAACCAGCAGTTGCTGCTGAAGGAAGAAGCACACCTCAACCGTATTGTAGACCCAGCAGCAGGTTCTTACTACATTGAAAACCTGACTGTAGCTATTGCAAAACAGGCATGGGAACTGTTCTTGCAAACAGAGGATGAAGGTGGTATGCTGAAAGCGGTCTTGTCAGAAAGTGTACAGAATGCTGTCAATGCCAGCAACAAGGCTCGTCATGAAGCTGTATCAAAACGAAAAGAAATTCTATTGGGAACCAACCAATATCCTAACTTCAACGAACTGGCAGGAGAAAAGACTCCGGTTTCTTCGTCATGCAGTTGTGAAATCAAAGAAAAAGAAGATACAACTTTTGCAAAACTGAATACCGACCGTGCTGCAAGCGAATTCGAAGCGTTACGTTTGCAGACCGAACACTCTGGTAAACGTCCAAAAGCATTCATGCTTACTATCGGTAACTTGGCTATGCGTCAGGCACGTGCGCAGTTCTCCTGCAACTTCCTGGCATGTGCAGGCTATGAGGTAATAGACAACTTGGGCTTTGCTTCAGTAGAAGAAGGAGTAGAAGCTGCAATGAAAGCACAGGCAGACATTGTGGTTATCTGTTCCAGCGATGATGAATATGCAGAATATGCAATTCCTGCCTTCCAGGCTGTGAACGGACGTGCTATGTTTATCGTAGCCGGTGCACCGGCTTGTATGGAAGATCTGAAAGCTGCAGGCATTGAAAACTTCATCCATGTACGCTGCAACGTGTTAGAAACATTGAAAGAGTATAACGAAAAGTTAGGAGTAAAGTAGTCTCATGAAACCGAATTTTAAACATATTGATATATATGCCGGATTCCAGCCACAAAACGGAATGGAATGGCAAAAAGAAAATGGCATCACAGCCAACTGGAGAACACCGGAACAGATTCAAGTAAAACCGGTATATACAAAAGAAGACTTGGAAGGCATGGAACATCTTAATTACGCAGCAGGTATTCCACCTTATCTGCGTGGTCCGTATTCCATGATGTATACTTTCCGTCCCTGGACTATCCGTCAGTATGCAGGATTCTCTACAGCAGAAGAATCGAATGCATTCTACCGCCGTAATCTGGCATCAGGACAGAAAGGTTTGTCTGTAGCCTTCGACCTTCCGACACATCGCGGTTACGACCCCGATCATCCGCGTGTAGTAGGTGATGTAGGTAAGGCTGGTGTATCTATCTGTTCATTGGAAAACATGAAAGTGCTGTTCGACGGTATCCCATTGAATAAGATGTCTGTTTCCATGACCATGAACGGTGCCGTACTTCCTGTTATGGCGTTCTACATCAATGCAGGTCTGGAACAGGGTGCCAAACTGGAAGAAATGGCAGGAACTATCCAGAACGATATTCTGAAAGAGTTCATGGTACGTAATACCTATATTTATCCACCTGCATTTTCTATGAAGATTATTTCGGACATTTTCGAATATACATCACAGAAAATGCCGAAATTCAACTCTATCTCCATTTCCGGATATCACATGCAGGAAGCAGGAGCAACAGCCGACATCGAATTGGCTTATACTCTTGCCGACGGTTTGGAATATCTTCGTGCCGGAGTAGCGGCAGGAATCGACATCGATGCATTTGCTCCTCGTCTGTCGTTCTTCTGGGCTATCGGTATGAACCACTTTATGGAAATTGCCAAGATGCGTGCTGCACGTATGTTGTGGGCAAAGATTGTAAAACAGTTCAACCCGAAGAATCCGAAATCACTTGCCTTGCGTACTCACTCTCAGACTTCAGGATGGTCACTGACCGAACAGGATCCGTTCAACAACGTAGGACGAACTTGTATCGAAGCTATGGCTGCCGCACTGGGACATACTCAGTCTCTTCACACCAATGCTCTTGATGAAGCGATTGCCCTGCCAACCGACTTCTCTGCACGTATTGCACGTAATACTCAGATTTACATTCAGGAAGAAACACAAATCTGTAAGAATGTCGACCCGTGGGGAGGTTCTTATTATGTAGAATCTCTGACCAACGAACTGGCTCATCGTGCCTGGGAACATATCCAGGAAATCGAAAAGCTGGGCGGTATGGCCAAAGCAATCGAAACTGGTATTCCAAAGATGCGTATCGAAGAAGCAGCGGCACGTACACAGGCACGCATCGACTCAGGAGAACAGACTATCGTAGGTACCAATAAATACAGACTGGAAAAAGAAGACCCGATTGATATTCTTGAAGTCGACAACACAGCCGTACGTCAGGAACAGATTGAAAACTTACGCCGTCTGAAAGAAGGACGTAATCAGGAAGAAGTAGACAAAGCTCTGGCTGCTATCACCGAATGTGTCAAGACTGGAAAGGGTAATCTGCTGGAACTGGCAGTAGAAGCAGCAAGAGTACGTGCTACATTGGGAGAAATATCCGATGCCTGCGAAGTGGTAGTAGGACGTTATAAAGCAGTAATCAGAACTATATCAGGCGTGTATTCATCAGAAAGTAAAAAAGATGCAGATTTCGCACGAGCATGCGAACTGACCGAAGAATTTGCAAAGAAAGAAGGTCGACGCCCACGTGTCATGATTGCCAAAATGGGACAAGACGGACACGACCGAGGTGCCAAAGTAGTAGCAACAGGATTTGCAGACTGCGGATTCGACGTAGACATGGGACCGCTGTTCCAGACTCCGGAAGAAGCAGCACGCGAAGCAGTGGAAAACGATGTCAATGCTGTAGGAGTTTCTTCTCTGGCAGCAGGACACAAGACACTGATTCCGCAAATTATTGCCGAACTGAAGAAATTGGGACGCGAAGATATCCTCGTCTTTGCCGGAGGAGTTATTCCAGCACAGGATTATGACTTCCTGTACAAAGCCGGAGTCATGGCAATCTTTGGTCCGGGTACATCTGTAGCCAAATCAGCTTGTCAGGTAATGGAGCTGTTACTCGATACTGAAGAATAATTTTTCCCTCTTTAATAAGGAATCTCCTGAGTATCTTATGGATATTCAGGAGATTTTTATTTTATAGAATGTAACAGACGCATAAGCTCCCCAAGAAATACATCCGTTTTTTAATAATAAACTTTCCAAATATCATTTACAATCCATAAAAAACGTATCTTTACCAATAAAATATACATTTAATCGCTATGAAACTCTATTTTTCTTATTTGAAAATGATGCTTTGCATTGCAGTAACCGCTCTTTTTTCCGTTGGTTGCAACGAAAATACAAATGACTTTCCGCCACTCGAAGGAAATATCATGATTACCCAAGCTACCGAGCAAATACAGACCGCTCCTCAAACAGCTTCCGAGTGTACCATACATTTTACAACCTTGCAGGACTGGAATACCACGCTTTACATGGAAAAAGAAGAAGTAACCGATGAAGACTGGATAAGCATTACCCCTACATCGGGTGAGAAAGGAGAACATGTTATTAAAGCGGTCTTACTCGCCAACGACAAGGATTATGACAGGCTAGCTACCATAACCATTCATTGCGGAGGGGAATCGATAGAATGCCGCATTACCCAAACAAAATCCGATTCTCCTTCTGAGGATAAAGAGGATGAATAAGATATATCGAGATATCTATAAGATAACCTCCCAGACTTCTCCATTATGTACAGCAGTCTGTGGAGGTTTTCTGATTTCTGTTATTACCTTTTTATACCCATTCGATACTTACCTTTAGGGTATATCCCCAATTATTTGTATCTTCGAACTCCATTTAAACAAATTATGATTAACACAAAAAATAGGATTATGCAAAAAGTCATTATCTTTTCATTGTTTTTATTTCTATCCTTTTCAACACTCCTCGCACAAAATGAAGAAAAGACTCCACAGTCTAGAACCATTTCTCTGACAGATTACGGAATTAAGCCAGGCAACAGCAAGTCTTTGGGATACAAGTTGTTTAAGGCCATTGAGAAAATAAATGGGAATAGAGACAAAAACGAGAATATTACCATTGAATTTGCTCCGGGAGTTTACCATTTTTATCCCTCCCCAAAGATACAAAGGGAATATTACATCTCAAACCACGACCAAGACAATCCTAAGTTTGTGGGAATAGCTTTAGAGAACACTAAGAATATTACAATAGACGGTAAAGGCTCCCAATTCGTATTTCACGGTGTAATGCTTCCATTATCTATATTGAATACTCAAAACTGCACAATAAAGAACTTAAGTATAGATTTCGAAAATCCTCATATATTCCAGATTGAGATTGTAGAAAACAATGGTACTGCAGGAATGGCTTTTCGTCCGGCCGAATGGGTAAACTATCGTATTACTCAAGACTCTATCTTCGAGGCTTACGGTGAAGGATGGACCGCACGCCCCAATTCTGGAATTGCTTTCGAAAAAGATACCAGACATATTGTGTATAACTCCAGCGACCTGTTCTATTCCACAAAAGGAATATATAAACTCAAGAAAGATAAATATGCAGATAAAGGAGAAATCCTTTATGCACCCAACTGGAGAGACGAAAAGAAAACTCTTTTGCCGGGCACTATAGTAGCAATGAGAACATGGGAACGGCCTACTCCAGGCGTGTTTGTCTCAAATTCAAAAGACATTATCCTCAACAATATAAAAGTACATTATGCCCGCGGAATGGGACTTTTGGCTCAGCTTACGGAGAATATCACTCTTGACGGATTCTCGGTATGTCTGAAAGGAGATGACGACAAGCGATTTTTTACCACACAAGCCGATGCAACACACTTCTCGGGTTGCAAAGGTAAGATTGTATCTGTAAACGGATTATACGAAGGTATGATGGACGATGCTATAAATGTACATGGCACTTATCTTAAAGTGGTGAAACGTATTGATGACCATACTCTGGTAGGCAGATATATGCATCATCAGACATGGGGATTCGACTGGGGATTTGCAGGGGATGAGATTCAGTTCATTGCCTCACAGACTATGGAAGTGCTTGATGGAAGCAATAGAATCAAATCCATCACTCCCTACGATAAAGAATCAGTCAGCGGAGCCAAAGAATTCAAGATAATCTTTGAGAAGCCGGTCCATAAATCCATTTCCGAAAAAGGAGACTTCGGAATAGAAAATCTTACATGGACTCCCGAAGTTTACTTTGCAGGTAATACGATACGCAACAACCGTGCAAGAGGCAGCTTGTTCAGCACTCCGAAAAAGACTATTGTGGAGAATAATATTTTTGACCATACTTCAGGTACTGCCATTTTATTATGCGGAGATTGCAATGGATGGTTTGAAACAGGAGCATGCCGCGAGGTGATTATCAGAAACAACAAATTCATCAACTCTCTTACAAGTATGTTTCAGTTTACCAATGCAGTGATATCAATTTATCCTGAAATCCCCGACCTTAAAAAACAAATAAAATATTTCCATGGTGGGAAAAAAGGTGCCATACAGATAACTGATAACGAATTTGATGTATTCGATGCTCCAATTCTCTATGCCAAATCGGTAGACGGGCTTATGTTCAAGAATAATATTATCAGAACAAATACCGAATATAAGCCTTTCCATTGGAACAAAAGCAAATTCCTGCTTGAAAGAGTCAACAACGCAGAATTGGAATAAATAATAAAAGGCGCCGGTAAACGTCGGAGACTTCAATCGACGACGCCGGTTGTAAAGTCGCCGTTGTTGGCCGTACAGCCGACGATGCCGAATGTGCAGCCGGCGACGTCGGCTGAAATGAATGAACAAAAACATGAATCTATGTTCATGGCAAAGAAGGCTTTCTTAATCTGAAACAAAAAAGAATGAGACCGTCTCAAAATGATTTTGAAACGGTCTCATTCGCATATAATGATATCGACAAACACTACATAAAAAACTTAAAGACGAATATCACAGCCAAAATATACATAGCCGGTGACAGTTTCTTAAAGTTTCCGCAGCATAAATTCAGTAATACATAGCTTATCATACCTAATACAATACCATCTGAGATACTATATGCCAGCGGCATAAAGATGATACAGATAAATGCAGGTATGGCTTCTGAATAATCCAGCAAATCGATTTTCTTGATAGAAGACATCATCATCAGTCCTACCAGAATCAAGACCGGAGCAGTAGCAGCTCCCGGAACAGCCAGAAAGAATGGGGCAAGAAACAGAGCCAGCAGGAAACATACGGCTGTAACAAAAGCGGTCAGTCCGCTACGTCCTCCTTCGCCTACTCCCGAAGCACTTTCCACAAATGTAGTAATGGTACTTGTTCCCAATATTGCACCGGCAGTTGTTCCAATGGCATCTACCAGAAAAGCCTGTTTCAGATGAGGTATTTTTCCATTCTTATCGATCATACCTGCTTTTGTAGTTACTCCTACTAAAGTACCGATGGTATCAAACATATCCACAAACAGGAAAGTAAAGACTACCACAACCATTTCCTTGGTAAAAATCTGGTCCCACTGGAACTGACAGAAGATAGGACTGATAGAAGGAGGAGCACTGATTACCCCATCCAAATGAGTAAGTCCCATCGGGATACCAATTACAGTAGTAAGCAAAATACCAAAAAGCAAAGCTCCGCGTACACGTTTAATCAGCAGAATAGAAGTAATGGCCAATCCAATCATTCCCAGCAATGGAGAACCGGAAGTAATATTTCCCAGGCTGATTAAAGTGGCATCGTTATTCACAATGATACCGGCATTTTGCAAACCGATGAATGCAATAAACAAACCGATACCCGCTCCAATGGCATTTTTCAATGTAGTCGGAAGCGCATCTACTATTTTCTCACGCAGGTTGGTAACAGTCAACAAAATAAAAATAATACCTTCTATCAATACAGCTGTCAGGGCAAACTGCCACGAGTAGCCTAAAGTAAGACAAACCGTATATGCAAAAAAGGCATTCAATCCCATACCGGGAGCCAATCCAAAAGGAAGCTTTGCATAAAAAGCCATCAACAAAGTAGCAAGAGCCGACGCCAAAACTGTAGTAGTAAACAAGGCTCCTTTGTCCATACCCGCAGCACTAAGTATATTCGGGTTCACTGCCAGAATATAGGCCATGGTCAGAAAAGTGGTAATACCAGCCAGAATTTCTGTACGTACACGGGTGACTTTAGAATCAAAACCAAATAATTTTTCAAGCATGATAATTATTCCTTACCGAAAAACAAATTAGAAACTCCATTTCATTGCCAAGGTAGGGATGTAGTAAAAACCGTTGCGTGTAGCAAAGTTTGTACTCAACTCCCATTCTGTACCTACACTCAAGTTCAAGTCATCATTTACATGCTTAAACTTGTTCAAGTTCACCCAGAACTGTGGCTCACTTATAAAGATAAAATCATGATTGTTTCCGTGTACGTCGGTATGTTTCTCACGCCAGAAATCTACGAAACCACTGAATGTATACTTTTGGTCGCAGAAATGCATTGTCCATGTACCTGTAAGCTGGAAGTTATGAGGTTTTGCATTTTTCTGAATATACTTATACAATACCTGAACTCCAAACACACGTGAGAAGTCAGCGTTGTTCCAGTTGTATGCCGGACCAGCCAGAAAAGCATTATTCACAAACTTCAGTCCTCCATTGTATTCTACATGTGCAGAAACCGGTGCTTTCCAAAACTTCAACTCACGGCTGATTTCCCAATACGCTGAAGATACCCCCTTATCGGTATAATCCATATCCACAAAGAAATAAGTACTACCCCATTTATCTGCTTTAAACATTTCTACAGTGGTAGTAACCCACGGACGACCTTCCAAAGAATTGTACATGGCACGTCCCAGATCATAGTGCAACTGAATGTTCTGTGCTTTTACCACTCCGGCAAAGCAAATCATCACGACTAATAAGAATAACTTTTTCATTAAACAACTGATTTTATTTTAAAATTGAGCTGCAAAAGTACGAAATTTCTGTTATATAACATAATATATCCTATCTATTACCTCAAAACCCGGAATTCAATAAGCAGACAATTATTCTTTCGTTGTTACAAAAAAATTACAATATGTAGCGTTTCCGGCAAAACAATTGACTTGAATCAATAAAACAGGATATAATGCAAACTTTATAAAAGAAAGCGTACCAAGCCTACTAAAAAGAAGTATCTTTGTAGTGTCAAAATTAAAGATGACAAAAAGGTAAAATAATTGTTTTAGGGTATTAGAATAAAAAGGTTAGACCAAAGGTAAACCGTGAGGCACACCTGAGGTGTTTTTAAGATTTTCAGGTATTTGTTTTATTAAAAAAGAAAGGGTAACATTATGAAAAAGGTAAAAAGTATTTTTAAGAAAATAGCCAATGCAGATCCTATGATTTGGGGCTATGTAATGCTGAACGAAAGTTCACGCAAGTAATTAAAAACAGCTGACTCTGTCAGCTTTATGAAAGGAAATCCCAAGCCGAAAGGCTTACTATAAATCAAAGTGGTTGTACACATACAACCACTTTTTTTATTTCCTTTTTGTACTTATCTTTGCACGAAAAGGATGAATCCGGTTATGGCACACCAAACTATAGATACCAATAATGCAGAGTTTCAGGATGCACTGAAACTGATACAATATACCCACCAGTCTGTTTTTCTTACCGGAAAGGCGGGTACAGGAAAATCTACTTTCTTGAAATATGTGTGCCAGCATACCAAAAAGAAACACATCGTACTAGCTCCTACCGGTATTGCTGCTATCAATGCAGGAGGTAGTACCCTGCACAGTTTCTTCAAACTTCCGTTTTATCCATTGTTGCCAGACGACCCGAACTTCAGTCTGAAAGGGGGAAAACTGCATAGTTTCCTAAAATATCCGGCGGAACACCGCAAACTGATTAAAAACATCGAACTGGTTATTATCGACGAGATTTCCATGGTCCGTGCCGATATTATCGATTTTATTGATAAAGTACTACGGGTGTATTCGCAGAACATGCGCGAACCTTTTGGAGGGAAACAGCTTCTGCTGGTAGGCGATGTATATCAGTTGGAGCCTGTCGTAAAAAATGATGAAAGGGAAATCATCAACCGCTTCTACCCTAATCCTTACTTCTTTTCGGCTCGTATCTTCCAAGAAATGGAACTGGTGTCTATCGAACTGACAAAAGTATACCGGCAAACGGACAAAGTATTTGTCAACGTACTCGACCACATCCGTACCAATACAGCCGGAGCTGCCGACCTGCAACTTCTGAATACGCGCTATAATGTGCCTTTGAAACAGAAGGAAAACGACTTGTACATCACTCTGGCTACACGGCGCGACACGGTAGACTATATCAACGAACAGAAACTTGCCGGACTTCCGGGTGAATCTACAGTTCTGAAAGGAGAAATTCATGGAGAGTTTCCCGAAAACAGTCTTCCTACTCTGATGGAACTGGAAGTAAAGCCTGGTGCACAGATTATCTTCATCAAAAACGACCAGGAAAAGCGATGGGTCAACGGAACAATCGGAACAATATCCGGCATTTCGGACGACGGTATTCTCTATGTCATTACAGAAGAGGGCAAGGAATTTGATGTGAGAAGAGAAAGCTGGAGTAACATCCGCTACCGTTACAACGAGGAAGAGAAAAAGATTGAAGAAGAGGAGTTGGGTACATTTACCCAGTATCCTGTCCGACTGGCATGGGCCATTACCGTACACAAGAGTCAGGGACTTACATTCAGTAACGTAATCATAGACTTTAGCGGAGGAGTATTTGCCGGAGGACAAACGTATGTGGCTCTGAGCCGCTGTACTTCGCTGGAAGGAATCTGTCTGAAAAGAGAGATTACACGGGGAGACATCTTCGTACGTCCCGAAATCGTATCCTTTGCCAAACAGTTCAACAACAAACAGGCCATAGACCGTGCCATGAAGCAGGCACAGGCCGATATACAATATACTTCAGCCGTAAAATCTTTCGACAAGGGAGATTTCCCCGAGTTTCTGAATCAGTTTTTCAAGGCTATCCATTCGCGTTACGACATAGAAAAGCCACTTATCCAACGGTTCATCCGCAAGAAGCTGAACATTATCAACAAGCTGAAAGAGGAAAACAGACTTCTGAAGGAACAGATGAACCAACAGAAGAAAAATCTGGAAAAATATGCCCACGAATATTACCTGATGGGAAACGAATGCATTACCAAAGCACATGATGTACGGGCTGCCCTTGCCAATTACGACAAAGCCATCGAACTTTATCCCGAGTATACAGATGCATGGGTACGGAAAGGTGTAACTTATTTCGACGACAACCGGATGGCTGAAGCGGAAGAATGTCTGAATCAGGCAGTCAAACTACGCCCCATGGACTTTAAGGCTGTATACAACAGAGGAAAGCTTCGCCTGCATACCGGCGATACGGAAGGAGCACTGACCGACCTCGACAAAGCAACAACACTCAAGCCTCAGCATGCAGGAGCACACGACTGCTTTGCCGATGCACTCGACAAAGCGGGAAAAGAGAGTGAAGCAGCCTTACACTACCGAATTGCAGAGGAATTGAGAAAGCGCAAGGCTTCCCGTTCCGACAATCCTGCATAAAAACAGTTCTTTGATATACATACAAAAAGAAATGCCATCCGGAACCCAAAAGTTCCCAATGGCATTTCTTTGTTTATCATATACTCGTTAATTGTTAAGGTCTGGGTTGGCAGCAATGGCTTCTTCCGGTATACGAAGAGTATAGCGTGAATCGTCTTGTTCGAGTACATAACTTTTTTCCTGCAATACTTTTTCTATCCGTGGACGAGTAGTACGGCGCAAATCAAACCAGCGCTGACCTTCAAAAGCCAGTTCACGTGCACGTTCGTTCAAGATTTCTTTCACCAAATCGGCTTTTCCCATCGCCTCTACCGCAGCCTTTTTCTTTGCATACGCTTCGGCTGTATATCGTTTTTCCATCAGTTCCAATACACGCTTGCGGGCTTCCGGCAATTTGTCGGATTGAGCAGCGGCTTCTGCACTGTTCAGATACAACTCTGCTACACGGATGGTATTTCTGAAGTTATGGTCGCCTCCTTTCAGACATTTGCGGTTTCCCTTATCATCGGGCTGAGCAAAATAAGCTGCAGGACGCAAGTCACCCTCACCATACAAAGAAAGGAAAGAAGGCAATACCGATACCGCATTCTTATAGTTGGCATTCATGGTAAATTCAAGTGGGTTGATGGCCTCTACCGACTGGAAATGATTCGGCAGTTTGAAACCTTCTACCCGAAAATCTTCCAAAGTCGACTTTTTAGCCAATGCTTCTTCTGCATACTTATAAGCATTAGCCCAATCGCCCATATAGAGATACACACGCGAACGTAATGCCGGCACACACAGTGTGGTAAAACGGTAAGACAAAGTTATATCATCCCATTTTTCTACATTGAGTAAACTTTCTGCTGTCTGTATATCACTCAGTACCGAAGTATAAATTTCTCCTACCGTATTACGCTGAGCCCGTTCTTCCAAATCGGTAGAAAACTTCAATGGAACCGCTTTAGTATCGGTTGCTCCTGGCTTAGTATACGGTTGCCCAAAAAGATTGGCCAATACAAAGTGCATATATCCACGCATCAGATATGCCTCTCCCACCAACTGCTTTATCTCGGCATCGTGACCTTCAGTAATGTCACCTTGATGTTCAATGATAAAATTGGCATAAAACAACACCTGATAATATCCGGCCCAGTTGAAAGCAACAGTAGAAGAAGAAGTCGAAGTTCCGACCTCCCAACGTTCTATGGCAGAATACTTTCCCATGTCCGATTCGTTCGAAACAAACATCTCGTCTGCCCCCATATTGGCCAGTCCTCTATCCGAAGGTACCGTATTGTAAGCCGTAGCCCACAATGCACGATACTCTGCCAGCGTAGTAGGAATCACACTTCCCGTAGGCTTAATATCCAAATAGTTGTCGCACCCCGTGGCAAGTGCCATCAGGCAGATGCAAATTATATTTATATAGAATTTCTTCATAACGGTTTACGAATTAAAAGTTAAGATTCAAACTGAAGGTAAACGATTTCGGAATAGGCTGTGCATACGGATTTCCCATTGTTTCCGGATCGAGGAAATTATCATAGTTCGAACCAAAGACAAACAGGTTACGTGCTTCCAGCGCTACGCTCGCTTGAGTAATACCTACTTTCTTAATCAAGTCGAAAGGCAGTTCATACCCTAAACGAATGCTCTGCACACGCATGTAGTTCTGTTTCTTCACCCACATGTCCAGATTCTGATATACACCCAGTCCACCCAGCACGATATAAGAATCCGGATCCATGTTTCCGTCAATCAGTGCCGGCATGGTTCCATGAGGATTGTCGGAAGTCCAGCGATTCAAAATATCGCGGTTCGTATTCTGTCCTCTGTCGTATCCCATAATATCATAAGTAGGCTGCGTACGTACATAACCTCCTGCATTGAAAATACAGTTCACACTCAGTTCGAATGCCTTATAAGTAAATGTATTTCCAAAACCTCCGGTATAAGGTGATTCACTTGTACCGATATACTCATAACGGTTACGTACTTCCTGCGGTGTCAGATCGTATTGTCCGAATGTCCATTCCTTAATTTTGAAAAACTCTTTAGCGGTTTCTACCTTGCCGTTTTCCTTATTATAGAATGTCATTTGTCCGTTTTCGTCGACTCCGGCATAAGGGAAAGCAAAGATAGCTCCTACCGGATAACCTTCACGGCTTGGATAAATCGCATCCTCACGAATCGCTTCTTTTAAAACCTTATTCTGGTTGTAGGCAAAGTTGAAGGTAGTAGTCCACATAAACGACTTGGTATGAATATTACGGGTAGACAGACTCACTTCCACACCCTTGTTCTCCATACTTGCCCAGTTGATGGTAGTCGATGCGAAGCCTGTTTCAAGAGGCAACATTTGCATACCAATCAAGTCAACCCCTTTACGATAGTAATAATCCACACTCAGATTGATACCCTGATTCAACACGGCAAAGTCCATACCGGCATTTACCGAATAAGTTTTCTCCCAACGCAATTTATCATTAGGGGCAGAGTTTACTGTAATCATATCTTCTGTACCTCCGGGAAGAATAGGAGTCGCATTATTCTGATATTTTCCCAACAAGAATGGTGAAGTATTCTTATCGATATTACCCTGCAAACCATACGATGCACGGAATACAAAATTATCCAACCAGCGCGCAGACTGCATAAACGGTTCTTGCGACACACGCCACAACCCACTTACCGAATACAAGGGTAAGTAACGGTATTTCTTATCTACCCCAAACAGGTCGGAGCCATCGAATCGGATACTTCCACCCAATGTATAACGGTTCAGCAACGAATAAGAAGCAGTAGAGAAACCTGATACATAAGCATTTTCGACATTCGTCTTCGAATGTAACGGGAAAGCAAGGTCTTCACTCGGGAAAATCACCGGACGGTTGGTCATGGTACGACGGTCGTAACCATAGCCCACCGAGTAAAGAGTAGTAGCCCATGTACGGCGCAGCTCCGAGCCCAGCATAATTTCAAATTCATGAATGTCTGCATAAGTATCGCGATATGTACCCATAGTCTTCCAGGTTACCTGAGAGTTTGAATTCTCATAAGCCTTATGGAAACCTCCTTTTTGAGGAAGGAACGAGGTCTGGTTACTCTGATGACTCTGATGTTCATGGCGCATGGCAAACGACTGCTCGTCTGCAATTTGCTCACGTGATGTTTTATCGAGCTGCAAACCCACCTGAGACGTAATCTTAAAACGGTCGTCAAAGCGCAACTCTACATCGAAAATCGAAGAAAAAGAGTTCGTCACCGATTCGTTGGACGTATTGTTTCTCTCTTCAAAAGTATTGAAACCCAGTTCCGAGTATCCGGTCTGCATATCCATATCATAGATATAATTGCCGTCTTTATCGAATGGCTGAAGATAAGGATTGGCAATACGGGCATAAAACATCGGATTGGTAAATCCGTCTGTAGCCAAATATGAACTGCTGTTACGACGATTCACAAAAACCGAAGCTCCTACCTTCAATATCTTATTCAATTTATAATTAGCTTTGGTCACCAGATTCAGTCGGTCGGCAGATACACTGGGAATATTTCCATTCTCTTTCGAATAGCCCAAAGAGGTATAAAAAGTTGTACGTTCGTTACCTCCCGAAATACTCAAGTTATACTCCTGGCTAAATGCATTTCTCAACAGAATGTCATTCCAGTCGGTATTAATCAGACGCAAAGCATCGATTTCCTTCTGAGCATCGGCAGGCAAAGCACTCCATCCGTCTTTCTGGAACGCATCTACCGCACCATGACGCTTGATAATACGATAAACTTCTCCCTTATCCGAATTCAAACTATATCCACTTTTCAACAACTGAAGTTCCAAATCCACCTTCTCTGTCGCATTCATCAGATTCAGACGATCAATATCCTGCTTAGGAGAATAAGTCAGACGAGTATTAAAGTTTACTCTTGTTTTTCCGGCTTTTCCGTTTTTAGTCGTAATCACAATGACTCCATTTGCTGCACGGGCACCATAGATAGCAGTAGCTGCCGCATCCTTCAAGACAGTAATGTCAGCAATATCAGAAGGATTCAATCCAGCAATGGACGACTGTTGCACATCATCTACACTTTTCAAAGATTCCAGACTGGGCACATCTGTGCCTTCCAAAGGAATACCATCGAGTACCCACAAAGGATCTTGTGTACCATTCAAAGAAGAAGTACCACGAATACGGATTTTTACCGGCGCACCCGGTGCACCGGAAGTAGATATCGCAGACAATCCGGCAATCTGTCCCGACAACGCCTGATCGATACTTTTCACTGTTCCGATAGTAGATTCCGAAATATCAATCTTCGATACGGCAGCCGTCAACTTGCGGCGTTCAATGGTCTGATAACCGGTTACGACTACATCCTCCAGCATGGTAGAAGATGTTTCCATCGTCACATCATAATTCTTTTTCCCTGGTTTCAGTTCTATAGTTAAAGTTGTATATCCTATATAGCTACATTGTAGCTTTTTCACACCCTCCGGAATGGAGATAGAGAAGTTACCGTCAATATCGGTAATGACCCCCAGCGAAGTCTTGTTGCTTCCGGCTTTCTTCAAGTCGTCTGCAGAAACAAACACAGAAACCCCAATTAGTGGTTGCTTATCTTCGGCAGCAATTACATGACCTGTAATTACTCTGTCGGCTGCCATTGTCCAGGCAGCTTGTACAATAAGTAAGACTAAGAATAAGAGTTTTTTCATTCTAACTATATTAATGATAATTGATTATTTACAAACCCAAAGCTGTATTGATACGTAAAATCATATCGTCGTAATGATAACGTGTAGCAGTATCGGCCCCGTTACGTCTGGCTTCCAACAACTGTTTGATACGCAACAACTCACCACGTTTTACAGAGATTGCATCCGAGATACGGTTTACCTGCCCTCCGTAGAAACTCAATTCACGTTTTGCTCCCATACGTTCTGCGTGTTCGAAAGTAAATTCATCACAACTGCAACGAGGATGATCGTGCAACAGATAAGGATTTCCGCTGGTGGTGACCAGATGCTTATTGATTTTCACACCTTCACTCTCTGCCGCAGCAGTAATCAGTGCATCCAGAAATCCTTTCTGAAGATTTCTTTCCATTACATCTGGAGTACCGCCTTTTATTGTAGTAGCAAAAATAGATTTATGCATCTTATCCATCAGTTCCACTACAGTGAATGCCTTCTTTCCGTTCTTCAATTCATTTTCCAACATTCGCATCAAACGGTCGTTCGATAATAAATCCCAGAAGATATATCCTTGTGTATTCTTCAATATCTGATTCGGAGCATACTCTATCACCCCATTAGGATTCTTGCGCAACAGGAAAGTATAGTCTGATATTTCCGTATCGAACAGCCAGCGTGGATAGCAAAGCACCTCGTCCAGCAGAAAATCGAGAGCAGCTTCCTGCTTTTCTTTTTCCACAAAAGTGTAAGTCTTCACTCCATCACCTACTGTAGTATTCTCTATATAAATACCTCCGATATTTGCCATCACATGATAGAGGTAATTATTCCATTGCATAATTACGGCATAATACAAACGCGAAGCCTCTTCGTAAGTCTGTCCCTTTTCTCCGGTAGTAGTCCACTGGATAATCTGTGGAACAATACGTTTCAGGTTGGCTATTCCCAACTGAGAAGAACGTACCGGGTCGTCTCCCAAATCTTCGTTCTGAGCACGCGGATCGACAGCAGCACGAGGGTCTTGTGCTTCACTGTATTTGTATAAACGGTCTGTATGGCGACTCAGGAAATCATAAAGTACATCTTTTTCCGCTTCAGGAGTAGGCAATCCATACCAACGGTATCCGTATTCGATAGCAAACATATCGTAAGGGCCGATATGTGGAGAAACTGCAGTAACTCCATCTCCCGGCTGAGCCACATAATTGTATCGGGCATAATCCATGATAGAAGATGCTGTAGAGTTCATCTTGTCCGTAAATGTCTTCGAACGCAACGAATCGGTAGGAAATGTCCACGATCCCATCATGTTATGACGCAACCCCAACGAGTGTCCCACTTCATGGCAAGCCACAAAACGAATGGCATCTCCCATCATATCATCCGGTAATTTGATTCCTCTTGCTTCGGGATTAATAGCCCCGGTCTGTACAGTAATCCATTCCTGCACCATCGAAATCACATTATGCCACCACATGATATCCGCCTCGAGTATTTCCCCCGAACGTGGGTCAAGAATGGAAGGACCCATGGCATTGGCTTTCGACGAAGCAGCATAAGTCAGCACCGAGTAATTGATATCATCCGTATCTGCCGCAATACTATCCGGCAAATCTTTTGCAATAATGGCATTTTTGAATCCGGCACGTTCGAAAGCTACCTGCCAGTCTTCGATACCTTGCTTGATGTATTTACGCCAACGGTAAGGAGTAGCATCCTCAATGTAAAAGACAATAGGCTTGGCCGGTTCTACCAGTTCACCTCTCAGGTATGCCTCACGGTCTTCCGGTTTCGGCTCCAGCCTCCAGCGAGTGATGTATTTCTTTTCTTCCGTTTTCTGCTGTGCATCACTGAAATAAAGCAAGTCTTTTGTAAAATATCCCACTTTAGGATTATCCAAACGCCCCATCATAGGTTGCTCCGGAAGCAATACTAACGACGAGCTGACCTCTACCGTCACATTCACCGAACTCATTCCTTCATGCACTTTTGTAGTCAGCTCCGATGTAGCAACCACATTATTTTGGAAAGCCTTGACAGAACGTATTCTCGACAAACCTTTCACAGCAGAAGTACCAAGGTTTATATTATCGAATACGTTGTTAATACTGGTTTCTGAACCGTCATAAATATCATTGACCTGTATCAAAACCGAAGTAGAGTCGGGATGACAAGCTTCTATCTTAAAATCGGCTATTAATGGAGAGATGAAATTATTCTGCACCGACCGGGTAATCGCATCTTGCTTAGGCGACTCCGGCATCGGACGCATCTGACGCACCAGAATTTTCTTGGCTGCCTTATCCCATTCGAAACGTACCATCTGCGTTTCATAATTGGTTCCCCGGTTCACCCCTGCATCATTCAATTCCAACGGAACTCTCTGTAGCTTATTGACAACCAGCATATCCCGTTCCAACAATGCAACAGGAATTTCAAAAAAATACTTTGAGTCTTGTTTATACACATTAAACATGCCCCTTCCCAGCAAATGAGATTCAGAAGCAATCTTTTCATAATCGCTTTTTACAGATGCCGTGTCTTTCTCGACCTTTTTTTTCTTAAACAGTCCCGGAGTTTCCAACACATGATATTCCTCATTATAATTTAAGGATGCATTTAATGGCATTGCCAACGTGGCTCCTACTAACACTGTAGTCCACAGAATTCGGTTTAGAGTCATATTGTTTAGTCTTTAAAATGGGGTGCAAAAATATAAAAAATAATGCATTAATTTTGCATTTATATAGAGAGTATCTCTTTAAAGAACAAAATAACACCCATTTAGTTCAAAGAATAAAATTTAATTTAATAACTTTGTGGAGTATAATTATAAATTTATCAACCACCTTAATCTGCAGTCATGAAGATTAGCTTATATTCAAAAGTAGGAAGTTTTTTGGTTGCAAGCCTGTTTGCAACATCGTGTGCCCAACAAGAAAATATGGTACAAACCCTTACTCCTGTTCCTGTATCCTATCAAACAGAACAAGGAAAATTCCAATGGGATGCACAGACACAATTGTTTGCCGAAGGAGAAAAAATCGATACTTCTATCATAGAAACGGCATTCCAGCATGCTCCTCAACCAATAAAATGGACAGAAGCACTCCCAAAATCGAATTTTATCCGTCTGACTCTTGTCCCCGAACTGAAAGGCATTACATCACCGGAAGGATATACATTGCAAATTACTTCAAACGGTATACAGATTGAAGCCACTACACATGCCGGTCTGTTCTATGGAGTACAAAGTATTTTGCAGCTGGCCGAACAGGGAAAAGGAGCCATACAGGCAGCTACCATTACAGACGAGCCACGTTTCGAGTATCGTGGAATCATGCTGGATGTATCCAGACATTTCCGTAGCAAAGAATTTGTAAAGAAACAGATTGATTTACTTGCATCATACAAAATAAACCGTCTTCACCTGCATCTTACCGACGCAGCCGGATGGCGTATAGAAATTGACAAATATCCCCGTCTGACAGAATTTGCCGCATGGCGTAAAGGAGAGACATGGAAAGAATGGGGCAAAGGAGGTAACCAATACTGTGAAGCAACCGATCCGGAAGCCAAAGGAGGATATTATACCAAAGAAGATATTAAAGAGATATTGGAATATGCACGCCAACATTGCGTCACAGTCATTCCGGAAATCGAGATGCCTTCTCACTCAGAAGAAGTGCTGACTGCCTATCCGGAGTTATCCTGCACACACCAACCTTACAAGCAGTCTGATTTTTGTGTAGGAAACGAAAAGACATTCGAATTCCTTGAAAATGTATTGACTGAAGTAATGGAAATGTTCCCTTCCCAATACATCCATATCGGAGGTGATGAAGCTGGTAAAGGAGCATGGAAAACTTGCCCACTCTGTCAGGCACGCATGAAAAAAGAAGGACTGAAGAATGTAGACGAATTGCAGAGCTATCTGATTCACCGCATCGAACGTTTCCTGAATGCAAACGGAAGAGATTTGCTGGGCTGGGACGAAATTCTGGAAGGAGGTCTGGCTCCTAATGCTACTGTAATGTCCTGGAGAGGCGAAGCTGGTGGTATCAAGGCTGTTCGTGCAGGTCATCATGCCATTATGACTCCTGGGGAATACTGTTATCTTGATGGTTATCAGGATGCTCCGTATTCACAACCGGAAGCCATCGGTGGATATCTTCCATTAAGCAAAGTATACGGATACAATCCGGTACCCGATTCACTGACTACAGAAGAAGCCAAACTGATTCAAGGCGTACAGGGAAACGTATGGGCTGAATACATTCCTACAGACGAACATATGGAATACATGCTGTACCCACGTGCCATCGCATTGGCCGAAGTAGCATGGACAAAACCGGAAAACAAATCGTGGGATTCTTTCCACGAACGTATCCTGAAAATCATTCCGCAATTGCAGGCTAAAGGATACAATCCGTTCGATGTAAGTAAAGAAATTGGAAACCGTAAGGAAGCTGCCCAGCCGATAGAACACCTGGCTGTAGGCAAGAAGGTAACCTTCAACATTCCTTATTGGCCTAACTACCCGGCTAACGGAGAAAAAACGCTGACAGACGGTTTGCGCGGTGGATGGAACTACAACGACAAGCGCTGGTTGGGATTTGCCGACAATCACCGTATGGATGTAGTAATCGACCTGGAGAAGGAAACCGACATTCACTCTGTTGCGGCCGACTTCATGCAAATCTGTGGTCCGGATGTATATATGCCTGCCAAGGTTATCATTTCGGCCTCTACAGACGGAAAGAATTATACTACCCTTGCCGAAATAAATCATGAAGTAGTAAAAGATGATGCTGTATCATTCAAAAACTTCGGATGGCAGGGAGAAGCCAAAGCACGATATATCCGTTACCAGGCTATTGCCAATGCCGATCACGGTGGCATTCAGTTTGTCGACGAAATCGTTGTAAAATAAAAGCCGTACACAGTCTAATATTTCATTCTCTTCCTCCGACTTTCTTTATCAAAAAAGAAAAAACGGAGGAAGAGTTTTTTATTTCTTAATAGAAATGACAAAATGTAAGGTTTGACATTTTGATATTTTCGACCTCTAAAAACAGGGCTTTTTGAGGCCTCATCCGAGTCCGGTGATTTTTTCCTTGATTTTAAGGGATTTGCATAATAAAAAAAGAAAGGAAATACGCTCCATTTTATACATAAAATCTCATTTATACATGTATTCTTATCACTCCTCGCATAATATCCTCTATTTTCTCACATAAAGCCACTTTATATCACATTCAATATCCGAAGGAGTTTCATATAAAAAGACGATGAAATAATCAATCCACCCCCTTTTCAGCAACAAAAAAACATACTTTTATAGATGCAAGCCTACGCGACTAGTCACGAAAGCGTACGTGATTAGTCGCATCAGCCCTCGTTACCTGTATCGTTGCCCCTCGATTCAAGTCCTTTTTCCTTATTTTTTAATCTGTAAAACATGCTCTACGACACTTATTTTACCCTTCTACAAGTCATTTTAAGCTCAATAAGCCCAAATAAAGAGTGATTTTGATTTAAATGGCTGTTATCAAAAAATAGTATATTTAGATTTTTAGAAAGAATATCGAGTTTTTCCATAACAAACTGTAAATGTTTACTTATCGTTTTTTCATAGGAAAAATTAGCCTAATTATTGAAAATTCAATCCAATTTGTAAAGAATATCAAAAATTTAAATACTTTTGCCTATAATTAATCTACAGTAAAACACGTTTTACGATTATGAATAACAAGATTCTATTACTATTGGCAGGAATACTCCTTTGTTTACCTTTGCATGCACAATACCGCTTTTCTTTTCACAAAGACGGAAAATTTAAAATTGCTCAATTTACTGATATTCATTGGACTCCCCGTTCTGCCAACTGTAGCATCACAGCCTCCACAATAGAGTCTGTATTACAAGCCGAACAGCCGGATATAGCCATTCTGACAGGAGATGTAGTAACAGATTCTCCCGCATTGGAAGGATGGAAATCTATCATACAAATCTTTGAAAAAGCCCAAATGCCATTTGCCGTACTGATGGGTAATCATGATGCAGAAAATATGTCAAAAGACAGCATTTATCTCCTTTTATCTGCATCTCCTTATTTTGTAGGCAACAGAGGACCTGTTGATATTAAAGGATATGGAAATTCCATCATCCCTATCTATGACTCACAAAAACAAAGCACCATTTCATCGCTGTTGTATTGTTTCGACTCAAACGATTACCCGGAAAATAAAAATTACGGTCACTACGACTGGATACATTTTAACCAAATTGACTGGTATCGCAGAAAAAGTCAAGCCTATACAGCACAAAACAACGGCAAACCTTTGCCGGCTTTAGCATTCTTCCATATTGCCACTCCAGAATTCAATCACCTGATTGGCCGCAAAACCACTTGGGGAAGATGCAACGAAGGAGGAACCGGTGCGCCCAAACTAAACAGTGGTATGTTTACCTCTTTCATCGAATGTCAGGACATAATGGGGGTTTTTGTCGGACATGATCACGACAATGACTTTATCGGTCAGGAATACGGCATTGCCCTCGCATACGGACGAGTAACCGGAGACGACGCCTATGGAGATTTTAAACGGGGCGGACGTATCATAGAATTACATGAAGGTACACATAGTTTCGATACATGGATTACAACGCCAGATGGAAAAGAATTTACCTATTATTATCCATCAGGTATTACATCCATAGAGGAGGAAGAAGGAGATTATTTACCAGCACGTAAGGTTCAGTCTCCTAAACAAGGAGTAGCTTATACTTATTACGAGGGAGAATTTGAAAAAACAGCCGAAGTATTGAAAGGGAAAAAAGTAAAGACCGGTGTTATGAAAAACTTCGATATTACCCAAGCTCCCGCAGAAGACTATTTCGGTTATGAATTCCGCACACTGATACTTATTCCGGAAAAAGGAATCTACAACTTCTACACCTATTCGGACGATGGCACTAAACTGTATATTGACGGAAAAGAAATCGTAGATAATGACGGCTCCCACAATGCTCAAAGAGCAGAAGGTAAAGTCGCATTGGAAGAAGGCTTCCATGAATTGCGTTTAGTTTATCTGGAAAGCTACATGGGACAGGAACTTGAAGTCGGCATTTCGGGAAGAAATATACTTGAAACACCTATACCTGATGATATGCTGTATTTGGGGAAATAAGAAACTCCTAAAGCATAGTACTGAAAAACACTGCAACTCAATAAAAAATAGAACATGAAATTATATCCGAAAATATCGGTCAAAATTTTATTTCTAATTGCCATTCTGTTGACAATAACCTCTTTGTCGTCTAAAACAAACGGTCGACATACTCTTTATAGTTCTTATAAAACAGACTGCCAGTATGATCCATTTCGTTTATATGATGAAGAAGATAGTACAAAAGTGGATTTTAGTACAGCCTATAAAAATTGGCTGACACCAAACAGCACAGAGAATATAAAAGATTTTACGCATAAATTGATTGAGGATAAATATACATTCCAAACAACATTATTCAGTTCTAAAGTATACATTATCGAAGACGAGACAGATAGTTCACTCAATTATTGGGATACTATACCATCGAATGGCATACTCGGAAAAAACTACACACGAATAGAAATGTACATCGATCCTCAAATAGAACAGAAAGATTCATTAATATTTCAAATACACGGAAAATCAAAAGTCAAAAACATTATCTGTGATTTTGCTGGAGAAATACATATTGAACATATTTACGGATACTGGAATTATGGTCTGAATTTTCCTAAAGAATACAGAATTGTAGGTAGCTATTTTCTGAACGAAAATAAAAAACAATATGGTTCTGGAACATTCCAAGGTACATACAGCTCTTACTGTTATATAGACGAGAAACAAAAAACAGTTCTTCTATATGATCTGTTTTACATAGCTGATGGATATGAGAATCGCAACTTTGTAGGGACTTGGACAAACCATAAAACCAAAGAAAAGAAAAAATGTATTTGGGGAGATAACCGTTTACCATACACATTTGATTTTGACATTGGAGACGGTTCTATGGTTATTAATCCCAAATACAATAGTATTGAGTGGGAACAATGGAAATCAGATATACCCTCAAAGCAGTGGTGGAAAAATACTAACTGAAATTTATCATATACTTAACGGATTATATTAAACTCTTTTTAATACAAAAAGTATGAACAAAAAATTTCTATGTTTACTCGGAGCAGCATCAATAGGGATGTCTTTGTCTGCTTCATCAATGAGTAAACCCACACCTCCAAAAGAAGGACATGCTCCCCTAAGCACACTTCCTTCCGCAAATCAGAATGCTCAAACCGTTAAAGGTACAGTAATCGATGCTAATGGAGAAGCCATAATCGGCGCAAGTGTACAAGTAAAGGGTACAACGATTGGTACAATTACAGATTTCGACGGTAACTTTACTCTGGATGTTCCGGAAAATGCCGTACTACGCATTTCATACATCGGTTTTATTACTCAGGACATTAGCGTAAAAAACAAGAAAGATTTCAAAATTACTTTGAAAGAAGATAACAAAACACTGGAAGAGGTAGTAGTAGTAGGTTATACTACTCAACGTAAAGCCGATTTAAGTGGAGCCGTTTCTTCTGTAAAAGTAGAGGAAATCAGCGATATGTCTGTTACAGGTATCAACCATGCTTTGCAAGGAAAAATGTCTGGTGTAACAGTATATGCCAACAGTGGTGCACCGGGTGCTTCTGCTTCCGTACGTGTGCGCGGTTTGGGAACAATCGGTAACAACGACCCCCTCTACGTAATCGATGGAGTTCCGGCAGATAATATGAACGATATTAACCCGAGTGATATCGAGCGAATCGATGTATTGAAAGATGCGGCTTCTGCAGCTATCTACGGTTCACGTGCTGCCAATGGTGTGGTTATCATCCAAACTAAAAAAGGTGGAAAATCGGAAAAGGTAAATGTAACTTTCAACATGCACCACGGCTTCAACTCCATCCCGAAAAAACTCGGATTGCTTAACGCAGAACAAAGAAATCTTATCCATACAGAAGCTTACGAAAATGACAACAAGCCTGTTCCGGAATATTATAGCTCTCCATATGCACAGGTTACACGTACAGACTGGCAAGATGAAGTCTTCACCAACGGATATACCGGTAACTACGATTTAGGCTTGTCCGGCGGTTCCGAAAAAGCACGTTATAACGTAGCAATGGGATATCTCAGCCAAAACGGAGTTATCAAAAATTCCGGTTACGACCGTGTAAACTTCCGTGTCAATACAGAATTGAATATCACCAAGAACTTGAAGTTTGGAGAAAACTTGATGGTTACTCACTCTGTACAAGACATGATGGATACACAAGGTTCTAACGGTGTTATTTCTTCGGCTTTGGTATTCGACCCATCTATTCCGGTATATACAGAAGACGGAGGATACAGTGGTAGTGGAGAATTGGGTACCGATATGCGTAACCCGGTTTCTATTATCGACCGTACTGATAAGAAACGTACACGCGACCGTATCTTTGGTAATGTATATGCAGAATGGGAAATCATTAAAGGCTTAACAGCCAAAACAGACTTTGGTTACGACTGGTCTCAATGGCAGGAAAAAGAATATACTCCTGTTATCCCTGAAGCGGGTCGTCCGAATTCGGTGGCAGAACTCACCCAGCAAGACTGGCAAAGCACACGCTGGATTAATACTACAACTTTGAAATACGATGGCAAATGGGGACGTCATAAATTGATGGCCTTAGGAGGATGGTCTTTTGAAAACTACAGCATGAACTTTACCAACATGCGTGGTTCTAACTTTGCCTCTGACGATGAATCTCAGCGTTTCATGGACTGTGCAGGAACAATCAACTGGATTCTGACCGGACGTAAAGAATGGGCTTTGATGTCTGCCTTCACACGTTTCGACTATTCTTACGCAGACAGATACTTGTTCTCTGTAAACTTCCGTGCGGATGGTTCTTCTAAATTCTCGAAGAACAATCGTTGGGGATACTTCCCTTCAGTTTCTGGAGCATGGCGTATTTCTGAAGAAGCCTTCTTCGAAGATATCAAGAATACAGTACAGAACTTCAAGCTCCGTGCAAGTTGGGGACAACTTGGTAACCAGAATATATTCGACTATTATCCAACCTATACCAGTGTTGTCAACACACAGGATGACGACGGTTATTATGCAGTATTCGGGAAAGATGAAACTGCTGTAGGCGGACGTTACGAAGCTTCTATCGCAAACAAGGATATCAAGTGGGAAGTAACTACACAGACCAACGTCGGTATCGACTTAAGTTTATTTGACCATTTGGATATTACTGCCGATTACTTTGTCAAGACTACTTCCGATGTATTGCTGCAAGTTCCAGTCACTTCATTGGCTGGTGTAGACAGCGAACCGTGGATTAATGCCGGAAAAGTACGTAACAAGGGATTTGAATTCAGCGCAGCATGGAATGGAGAAAAGAACGGATTCACTTACAATGTATATGGTAACTTCAGTACAATTAAAAACGAAGTGCTTTCTTTAGGAAACGGTAGTGAAGCAATTTACGGAAGTACTTACCGTGGAAGTAACATTACCAGAACAGTGGTAGGAGAACCAATGGCACACTTCTATGGTTACAAAACAGACGGAATCTTTACTTCACAGGCTGACGTAGATGCATATAATCAGAAATACAATAAGAACGCTGTTTTGGGAGATGTTAAATTCGTAGACAATGATAAAAACGGAATCATTGACGGAAATGACAGAACTAATATTGGAGACGGATTCCCTGACTTTACTTATGGATTCGGATTTGATGGTTCATACAAGAACTTCGATTTGTCTTTATTCTTCCAGGGAGTAGCTGGCTACGACATCTTTAAAGCTATAAACTACGAAGGAATGTATGTAAATAAACTGTATAATCAGTTCAGTGACATCTTAGACCGTTACCATCCGGTTAATAATCCAAACGGAACATTGCCACGTGTTACATTGAAAGATCTAAATGGTAATGGTGATTTTTCTGACTTATATGTAGAAAACGGTAACTACCTGAAGTTGAAAAACATCACATTGGGTTATACACTTCCTAAAAAACTGACAACCAAATGGGGTATGCAGAAACTGAGAGTATATGTTACTGCTCAGAATGTATTTACTATTACCAAATACTCAGGATATGATCCGGAATTGGGAGAAACTTATGCAGATAACAACGACAACTACGGAGTTACAGAGTTGGCTGTAGACCGTGGACAGTTCCCGCAAACAAGATCATTCCTTATGGGTGTTAATATTAATTTCTAAAATAAACAGTATGAAACTGAATAAACTTTTATATATATCTTTATTTTTACCGTTGTTCAGCTCTTGTTCACTTGACCGAGAACCTTATGGACTGAACAATTTGTGGAGTTCTGAAGAGAATGCCCAAAAAGCATTAGACGCAGCCTATGTTCCACTCTACGAAGAAGAAGGTTTTGGAGAAGGACACTGGTGGGCTGGCTTACTTAGTGATGACATGGTAACCAACAGACAGGAACCCCCGATGGAACGTTTAGCCTACTTTACAGATGTAACCAACACATATTGGGCAATGTACGATAACTGGAAAGTAATGTACAAAGTCATCCGTCGTGCCAATGACGTATTGGCAAATGTCCCCAATATTGAAATGGCCGAAAGCAAGAAAAGAATTATGCTGGGAGAAGCCAACTATTTATGTGCATTCTCTTATTTCTTCCTTGCAAAACGTTATGGCGGTTTGCCTTTTTATGATTACAACAATCCTACTGAGTTCAACAAACCTCGTGAAACAAAAGAGCAGACTTACAAAAACATTGAAACCTATCTGCTGAATACCATCGAATATTTTAGAGACATTGATGGACAGCCTCTGTGGGAACGTACCAGCGATGATTGGGGACGTCCTAATTTGGGAGCAGCATACGGTTTGCTGGCAAAAGTATATGCACACTGGGGAAAGATGGACAAGTGTAAGGAAATGGCATGGGAAGTTATCAACTCCGGCAAATATTCACTGGAAACAGCAAACGGTAATGGATTTGATTATCTGTTCTCACCTGCAGGAGAAAAGAGCAATGAAGTATTGTTCAATCTGACTCAGCTTCCAGAACGCCACAAATGCTCTATCATTTCTGTAGTTCCAATGTCTTCTTCACTGACTGGAGGTACCGGATGGCGTTACTTTGCTCCAACACAGAGCTTGAGAGATGCGTTTAAGGAAGGAGACTTAAGACGTAAAACTACAGTAGCTCAAGACGGTGATGAATATTCCTGGATTGGTAAAGACTTCATCTTAAAAACACACCCTACAGAACAAGACAAACAAGAAGCTGAAGCTGAAGGAAAGACTGTAGGAGATATTAGCGACATGACAACCGGGTACATGTGTGTAAAATATGCAAATGCTTATTCTACCATGAATGGCTGGGCTTGGGAAGCCGGAGCTGATGTGCCCTTACTGCGTTACTCTGATGTATTGCTTTTGTATGTAGAAGCACTGATGGATGAAAAAGGATTGAACAGCAGCAACCGGGATGCGATGACTTCGGATGCAACAATTCTGAAATATTTCAACGAAGTACATGAACGTGCTTTTGCGGATACACCGGGTTATGACCACAAAGACCAGATTAACTTTATGGATTTGGTGAACGAACGTCGCTGTGAGTTAGCTTATGAAGACGAACGTCATTACGACTTAGTCCGCTGGGAAATGGCTAAAGAGGTATATGCTCAGAATGATAAAGATAAAGGTGCTCGCACTTTTGATCCAGCCAAAGACAGACACATGCCTTTACCTCAGAGCGAAATAGAAAACAGCAACGGAGTATTGATCAACAATCCGGCACCTGGATATTCAGACTTCGGTAGCGCACAATAATCTCAAGACTTATTTAATGTCTTTATAAAGACTCTCATTAAATATTTCTATTAACTTTGTCATTCTGGCGGATACAGGCAATTCATTGCTATAACGTCAGAATGACATTGTTTATTATTAGGCACATTTAATTAATACACATGAAAAAAACATTATTCTTTTTAATGGGGGCATGTATTTTAGGAGCATGTACAACCAATACAGAAGAAAATAAGACAGCTACAGAGTATGTAAATCCATTTATCGGCACAGGTTTTCATGGACACACTTACCCGGGAGCTACTGTTCCTTTCGGAGCAGTCCAACTCAGTCCGGATACACGCAGAGGAGACTGGGATGCCTGTTCCGGCTATCACTACTCAGATTCTACATTATTAGGATTTTCACATACCCATTTAAGTGGTACCGGATGTATTGACTTGGGCGATATCCTATTCCGTCCTACAGAAAACGATGTCACCCTCCAAACACAAGGAGACATTTATCGTCCGGCTTCGTTCTCTCACCACACAGAAAAAGCTGTACCCGGATATTATAGCGTCACATTAGACGATGAACAAATCAAAGCAGAGCTGACTGCCACAACTTATGCCGGCATGCATCGGTATACATATCCAGAAGGAAAAGAAGCCCGTATTATTATAGATTTAGCTCATCTGCTGACAGAGGAATTTATCTACGAAGCAGAGCTGAAACAGACTGCCGACAATGAACTGGTGGGTATGCGAAATACAAGAGGATGGGTAGACAATCAGCATATCTATTTCGTAGCACAGTTCTCCAAGCCACTGAAATCGGTTCAATTCATCAGCGATGGAAAAGAAACAACTGATGCGAAAGAAGTGAAAGGAAATCGTATACAAGCTGTAGCCGGATTCGGTCAGGAAAAAGAAATTGTAGCTAAAGTAGGAGTTTCTGTAGTAAGCATCGACAATGCACGAGAAAACCTTAACCATGATATACCTCATTTTGACTTCGACTCGATACGTAATCAGGCTTTAAACAGCTGGAATCAGGTCATGGATAAAGTACAGGTTAAAGGAGGTACAGAAGCTCAACGTACAAATTTCTATACCGCATGGTATCACTCATTGGTAGTACCCAATACTGTAAGTGATGTAAATGGAGAATATCGCCGGCATGACATGAGCATTGGCAAAGTGGCTCCAGGAAGAAAGATGTATTCTACTTTCTCTACATGGGATACCTTCCGTGCATGGAATCCACTTATGACACTGACCGATACAACACTGGTAAACGATATGGTCAACTCCATGCTTGCTATGTACGATGCATCCGGAGAACTGCCTCTGTGGCCTCTGTCTGCCGGAGAAACCGGTACCATGATTGGTTATCACTCTACTTCGATTATTGCAGATGCTTACCTGAAAGGAATCCGGGGATTCGATGCAGAAAAAGCATTACAAGCCATGATTGCATCTTCTGAAAAGAATAAGAAAGGCGCCGATTATTATATCAAATATGGCTTTATCCCTGCTAATATTAAGAAAGAATCAGTATCGTGTCTGCTTGAGTTTGCTTACGATGACTGGACGATTGCACAAATGGCAAAAGCCATGAACAAGCAGGATGTATACGATACTTACATTGCACGCTCTCAAAATTACATCAACGTATTCGATGGAAAGACAAAATTCTTCCGTGGCAAGAGAATGGATGGAAACTGGGCCAACGGATTCAATCCTTTTGAACCGGGACGTGACTATACTGAGGCAACTGCATGGCAGTATCGCTTCTTCGTGCCTCACGATGTAAACGGTATGATACAACAGTTTGGTGGAATTGAAGCCTTTACAGCTTGTCTGGATTCATTGTTCTCTGTCAGTTCAGAATTGCATGGAGAATTGGTAGATATCACCGGATTGATTGGTCAGTATGCACACGGAAACGAACCGAGCCATCATATGGCATATCTGTACAACTACGTAGGCCAGCCTTGGAAGACTCAGGAAATGACTCGCCGTCTGCTGGATGAAATGTATGCTCCTACTCCGGAAGGTATCATCGGTAACGAAGACTGCGGACAGATGTCGGCATGGTATATTCTGTCGTCTATGGGATTGTATCCTGTATGTCCGGGAAGCAATGAATTCTCGTTGACAACTCCTTTGTTCGAACAGACCACACTGAAACTGGCCAATGGAAAGACACTGACCATTACCGCCAACCATCCGGACAAAAATGTATACATCGATAAAGTTGAACTGAACGGACAGGTTATTGAAACCAATTACCTCACTTACGAACAGTTGATGCAGGGAGGTACACTAGCATTTACACTGACAAACAAGCCGAACCACACCCGTGGTACCGAACCATCCGCTTATCCTCATTCACACACCGAAGGTGAAGTTGTATCTACTCCTTATGTCGATCAGGACTTGGATTTGTTTACCAATCATATTGATGTAGAACTGGCTTCTGCTACAGAAGGCTGTCAGATTCACTATACATTAGACGGTAGTGAACCTACTGCAGCATCTCCTGTATACTCTTCTGCGTTAAGCATAGACCAGACTACTACCATCAAAGCGAAAGGATTCAAGGAAGGCTATCAGGCCAGCCGTACACTGACTATACAGGCAACTAAGGCTGAATTCCGTCCTGCCTTGTCTGTTTCTGCCGGAAAGCAAGGTACTGCCTACACTTATGTAGAAGGATACTTCCAAAAAGTAGCCGACCTGAAAAACGGTAAAGTAATAGAAAAAGGAGTCATGCCGGAACCTTCTATCAAAAACGCCAAACAGCCCGACCACTTCGGTTATACATTCGAAGGACTGATTAATGTACCCGAAGAAGGTGTCTATACCTTCTATACCCGTTCGGACGACGGTAGTGTGTTGTACATCGACGGTGAAAAAATTGTAGACAACGATGCCTCACATGCAGCCATCAGTGCCACAGGACGCATTGCTCTGCAAAAAGGTTTTCATTCATACAAACTTCTTTATTTCGAAGACTATGAAGGAGAAGAATTGGGTTGGGGCTGGAAACGTCCCTCTGGAAACAAGATGGAAAACATCCCTGCAAATTTGTTGTATGTGAAATAAATATTTAAACCTGATAATAAAAAACAAGTATTCATGAAAGCACCTCATTCTTTTATTGCCTGTCTCGTAACTGGACTGAGCTTTCTTTCTTTGAATGGAAATGCACAAAGTTGCGGCAACGACAGCATCTACAAACTGCCGTATAAAGACACTTACGTCAAAGAGCAGTTGGTAGCAGAAAATACATTTCGTATTGCAAAGCCGAAATATACTTCACTCCCAAAAGACTTTGCACAAGCTAAGGAAATTCTTCCTAATCCGATATGGAACGGACACGAAGAAGAGCTAAAAATGTATTGGCGTGCCTGGGAAATAGCTGTGGGTAATATCCGCAATCCGGAACCGGGTTCGGGATTCGTGATGCCTTATATCGATACGGCTTACAATGGTAATATCTTTATGTGGGACAGCGCCTTCATTCTGATGTTTGCACGTTACGGTGCCCGTTACTTCCCCTTCCAGTATACGCTGGATAACTTCTATGCCAAGCAGCATCCGGACGGTTTTATCTGCCGTGAAATAAAGGGTAATGGAGCCGACTGTTTCGAGCGCTATGACCCGGTAAGCACCGGACCGAATCTGATTCCCTGGTGCGAAATGGCATACTACCATCAATTTGGAGATACAGAACGCCTGCATAAAATATTTCCTGTTTTATGCGCCTATTACAAATGGTTGAAATTGAACCGTACCTGGCGTAACGGTACCTACTGGTCGAGCGGATGGGGTACTGGTATGGACAATATGCCCCGTGTAAAACAGGGATACAATATGATATTCAGCCACGGACATATGATTTGGCTGGATACTAACCTGCAGCAATTGTTTACCGCCAATCTTCTGCTGGAAATGGGCTTCTACCTTGAGCGCTGGCAAGAAATAGAAGAACTGGAAGACGAAGCAACCATGCTGAAAAAATACATCCGTGAAAATATGTGGGATGAAAAGACCGGATTCCTGTACGACCAGTATGCCGACGGTTCTTTGAGTACTACTAAGGGGATTGGTGCATATTGGGCACTTTATTCTGATGTACTGAATGACGACCAACTCAAACGCATGGTCAGCGAATTGGACAATCCCGCTACCTTCAAACGGAAATTCCGTGTTCCTTCTTTGTCGGCAGACAATCCCCGTTACAAAGCAAACGGACGTTACTGGCAAGGAGGAATCTGGCCCAGCACCAACTATATGGTTATGAACGGACTTATGGAAAAAGGATTCCGTAAAGAAGCCCGCGAAATAGCATTAAGCCATTACGACCAGGTATTCCAGGTTTACAAAAAAACCGGAACATTCTGGGAATATTATGCACCCGAATCGGCAGATCCCGGATTTATGGCTCGTGACGAGTTCGTAGGATGGGGAGGACTTGCTCCTATCGGCGAATTAATTGAATTTATTATCGGTATCAGAGGAGATTATACAGAAAAACAAATTGTATGGGATATGAATCTGACCGAAGCCAACGGTATCGAACGCTATCCTTTCGGACCGGATGGAAGCATTACCATGAAAGCTGCTGCACGCCGTTCTGCATCCGATAAGCCCAAAATTGAAGTGGAATCCAATATTCCATTCGAATTGGTCGTACTCTATGGCGACAAGAAAGAAGTATTCAAAGTAACACCTGGAAAAAATAATTTTTAATATTTGAGAACCATGAAAAAATACCAATGGATTGTAGGAGCAATGCTGGCTTTAAGCCTCTCCTCCCCCACCCAGTCTTTTGCTCAGACTAAAACACAATATCAGTCGAACCGCCCTGCTGTAGATGACAGACATTTTACGTCGGAAGCCATCGAAAAGATTATAGCCGAAGTAAAAGAAGCTATCAAAGATCCTAAACTTCGCTGGATGTTCGAAAACTGTTATCCTAATACACTGGATACAACCGTAAAATTCCAGATGAAAGGCAAGAAACCCGATACTTTCGTACTGACGGGAGACATTCATGCCATGTGGCTGCGCGACTCTTCTGCCCAACTGTGGCCTTATCTGCAACTGATGCAGCATGACAAAAAACTGCAACAACTCATCGCAGGCCTCATCAACAGACAGGCAGAATGTATTCTGCTCGACCCTTATGCCAATGCGTTCAACGATGGTCCTACAGGAAGTTTTTGGGAATCGGACAATACTCAGAATATGCGTAAAGAATTGCACGAACGTAAATGGGAATTGGATTCTTTGTGCTATCCTATCCGTATAGCTTATTTCTACTACATCCTCACCGGAGATACTTCTGTATTCGATCAGGTATGGAAAGACGCCATGAAACTGGCTGTAAAGACCATGAAAGAACAGCAGCGTAAAGAAGGCAACGGACCGTACAGTTTCACACGTAACTGCGAAAAACCGACAGACTCTCAGATTAACGGGGGATTCGGTGCACCGGTAAAACCGAATGGAATGATTGTCTCTGCATTCCGTCCGTCAGACGATGCAACCCAATACGGATTCCTTATCCCATCCAATATGTTTGCTGTAGTATCTCTCCGTCAATTGGCAGAAATACAGCAGAAGGTGTACAATGACGAAGCATTTGCCAACGAATGTCTGGCTTTGGCACAGGAAGTAGACGATGCCATCCAGAAACATGCCATCGTAAATCATCCCGTTTGTGGAAAAGTATATGCATTCGAAGTAGACGGTTTCGGCAACAACCTGTGTATGGACGATGCCAACATTCCAAGCCTTTTGGCTGCTCCTTACTTGGGATACTGCAAACAGGATGACCCGTTGTATCAGAATACACGCAAACTGATATGGAGCAACAACAATCCTTATTTCTTCTCGGGAAAAGACGGTGAAGGAGTAGGCGGACCGCACGTAGGACTGAATTACGCATGGCCTATGAGTATCATCATGAAAGCAATGACCAGCAACAATCCGGAAGAAATCAAAGAATGTCTTAAGATGCTGCGCGATACAGATGCCGGTACCGGATTTATGCATGAATCTTTCAATGTAAACAATGCAGCCGACTTTACCCGTTCGTGGTTTGCATGGGTTAATACCCTCTTCGGAGAACTCATTGTAAAAGTATACCACGAATATCCCGAAATATTGAAGGGAGATTTATAAACTTCATTTCATAACTTATTCATCCATCAGCTATGAAAGAATATGTAATAGCACTCGATTTAGGCGGTACGAATTCGGTTTTAGGACTGGTCGACAAAGAGGGAAAGATTCTGAACCGTTCGTCCTTCAAAACCGGAGATTGCCCAACCATAGAAAGTTACGTGGCCCAGTGCGCAGAAAGCGCACGGGCACTTATCTCTCAGGCAGGAGGAAAAGAGACAATCAAAGCATTCGGCATCGGAGCACCCGATGTAAACTATTGGGACCAGACCATAGAAAATGCAACCAACCTGCCTTGGAAAGGAATTGTCCCACTGGCTGCCTTGCTGGAAAAAGAGCTGGATATTCCCGTATACATGACCAACGATGCCAAAGCAGCTGCCTTGGGAGAAATGTTGTACGGAGCAGCACAGGGAATGAAAGATTTTATCATGATTACGCTGGGCACAGGAGTAGGCAGCGGTATTGTTGTCAACGGTGAACTGGTATACGGGAAACGCAGTTTTGCCGGAGAACTGGGACATACTTCTGTACGTCCGGAAACCGGCAGAGAATGCCCTTGCGGACGCAGAGGATGTGTAGAAGCATACTGTTCGGCTACCGGAGTCGTGCGTACTGCTCACGAACTGTTGGAGCAAAGCAAAGAAGAAAGTCTGCTGCGTAAACTTCCGAAAGAAACACTTACTTCCAAAGATATTTACGATGCGGCAATACAGGGAGACAAGTTGGCCAACCGGATTTTCGAACTGACAGGAAGTCTGTTGGGAGAAGCCTGTGCCAATTTTGCCACATTCTCCGATCCGGAAGCATTCATATTCTTTGGAGGACTGACCAAAGCTGGAGATTTACTGATGAAACCTCTGACACAGACCTACGAACAGACTGTATTCGACAATTATAAAGGTACAGCCCGCTTCCTGATTTCTCAATTGGACGATGCCGATGCAGCCCTGCTGGGAGCTGCTGCATTAGCCTGGACCAGATAAGAAGAGAGTTTTAAATACAAAAAAATACCGCAGTCTTTCGAATGCGGTATTTTTTTATTTCATATTTTCTGTTCCCGAACTTAATCTTTTGCCTGATGAACAGTAAGCTGTGGGAACGGGAATCCGATACCTTCTTTATTAAAGGTTTCATACACCACCTTATTCAAGTCGAAATAAACGTTCCAGTATTCTTCTGTAGAAGTCCATACGCGCAATTTAATATCGACACTGCTGGCTGAAAGTGCCCCCAAACCAATGAATGGTGCAGGATCCTGCAGGATACGGCTATCTTCCTTGATAATACGTTCCAGTACCTCTCTCACCCGGTTATAGTCTTCGCCATATTCCACGCCAATCACCAGTTCTACACGGCGTTTATCCTGCTTACTGTAATTTACAATCGCATTACTGCTCAAGGAGCCGTTGGGTACATAAATCACCTTATTTTCCGGAGTAGTAAGAATCGTATGGAAAATCTGTATCTCACGTACAGTACCTCCCACCTTCTGGGCATCCGATTCAATATAGTCACCTACCTTAAAAGGCTTAAATACCAATATAATCAGTCCTCCGGCAAAGTTGGACAGATTTCCGGATAAAGCCATACCGATAGCCACACCGGCAGAAGCCAGCAAGGCTGCCAAACTGGTAGTTTCAACCCCTAACTTACTGATAATGGCAAAAGCCAATACCAAATTCAGTGTCAGGTTAAGAAAACTTCTTAAAAAAGTCTGAACGCTGATTTCCAGCTTCCGCTTTTCAAGAATCTTCACTACAATACGACTAATCTGTTTTATCAGGAAACGGCCCACAATATAAATAATCACTGCGGACAAAATACTCTTCCCAACCTCTATTCCCCAATCTGCCAGTTTACCCAGAAAATCATCCAATGTCATTTTCTGAGTGACACTAAGTAATGTTAACAACATAATTCTACGATTTATTTATTCATTCAATATTCCTTTTCCCTGACGGATAATCTCCGGTTCGTCATTACAACAATAAATCACGGTAGAAGGTTCAGTCCCTCCCATTCCCCCGTCGATAACCAGATCTACTTCATCTCCCCATTTTTCATCAATCAGTTCGGGATCCATCACATATTCCACATCTTCCTTCTCGCCTAAGGGCACGGTAGTAGTCAGAATAGGCGCATCAAGCAGCCGGCAGATTTCACGGATAATCGGATTGTCGGGCACACGTATTCCCACTTCCTTTCTGTTGCGGAAAATCTTGGGCAAACGGCTGTCTGCATTCAGAATAAAAGTAAACGGACCCGGAAGATTCCGCTTCATCAGCTTAAACGTGGCATTCTCCACCCGCGCATACTCGCTGATGTTACTCAAGTCATAACAAATGATAGACAGATTATGTTTACGCGGATCCAATCCTTTCAGCTTGCAGATACGTTCTATCGGTCGTTCTTTCAGCGCATGACAACCGATGGCATACATCGTATCGGTGGGATAGATAATGATTCCCCCTTCGTTTAATACATCAATCACCCTTTGCAGGATATTCGGATTGTTGTTTTTATCATACAGTTTCAGTCTCATATTTCAATCCTCCTTTCCTACAAAGATAACACTTTCATGCAAAGGAACAAAGAATCCCACCGAACATATCTTTTCATCTTATCGGAATATTTCCATTTCTTTTGTTACAGACCGGAAAAATAACTTTTCAGTGCCTCTACATATTCTGCCATTGCTTCCCTTCCTTTTGGGGTCATACGGCAAACGGTACGTGGCTTCTTTCCTGCAAAGCTTTTTTCAATCTCTATGTATCCGGCTTCACTCAATTTGTCGAGCTGGATACTGAGATTTCCGGCTGTAGCCTGTGTCTTCTCTTTCAGATAAACAAACTCAGCCTCTTCTGCCGAAAGCAGAATAGACATTACAGCCAGACGAAGCTGAGAATGAAGTAAAGGGTTCAGTTCTTTGAGCATATCTGTTTTGCCTTTCTGTTAATAATATGACCCGGAACAATCATCATGAACACAAACGAAAGTCCGAAATAAAGATACCAGTGTAACACATGCGCTTCGCCTATGGCATACGATGCCAGCATATAAATGGCAAACACAAAGGCGACCAGCGGAGAGTAAGTTGCCCATGTCTCTTTAATTACTATACCGGTAATGGAAGTCCCTATTCCGCAATAAAGCAGTGCCAAAGGCAACATAAGGGAGAAATCTCCCCGACCGTATACAAAAGTCAGAGCAATGATTACCAATACCGTCAGTATAAACAAAGCACCAATCACCTGCCATACTTGTATCACTACCCGGTCTGTATACGTAACCACCGGAGTCTTACGTCCACGCTGCACAAATTTCAATATACCCCAAAAAGCAAACATGGCAAACCACCCTAAAGCCCATACATTGTTTCCGGTAGAGGTGACTAATACAAACAGCAGCACCGACAGTAGGGCTGAGAAATATCCCCAAGCCAGAAACTGATTGCCACTGCCTACTTCCATATTCTCGCGTGTAGAACGAATCATCTGAGAGATTAGTTCCAGACTTTCCCTTTCAGTCAATTTCTTTTCTTCCATAGTTACTTTATTTTCGTTCGTTATTTTCTTCTGTATAATACAGGGATATCAGTTCCATGACCAGACTCAATCCCCAGCCGGCTATTACCCATAACACCCACCAGTAAGAAGGGGTAAATACATAGTTCATGACGGATAGAAAAATACACATCACGATATAGTGCGCTACCTTCAATTTCATTTTCACCGACCATACTTTCGTATTGCCGGTATTACTGTTCATTGCATCCATAAGTTATGCTTTTTAATATTACAAAATGGTTTATTTTATAAACTACATGCAGTTAAATAAAAGCAAGGAGGCGCGCATCTCTCTTGCTTTCATCGCAAATATAAATAAGTTTATTTTATAAACCAAATGAAAATAAAGTTTTTACAACTATTTTTTCAATTTACATATCAAAAAAAGGCAGCTATTGTACATTTACAGACATTCAACCTCTTCAGACAAGTCATCGTACTGTATTTATTCAGTTGTATAGCCGACGACGTCGAATATACAATCGACGACGCCGGCTATACATCCAGCGTCACCAATTACATATTCAGCGACGCTGATTACATCATACAACTACAATCCGTTACAAATCCAAACAGACTAATAACAATCTATTTCTTCAATGGAATAACCATGTTCCATGTCTTCTCAAAATCCCATTGTGCACGACCTACACCTACCGCAGCGAATAAATAAGCAGGTTTTCCATCTTCAAACAAAATAAACGGACGCTCAAAATTAACAGGAGTAGAAACCGTATTATCATTCCAGCGAATTGTTCTGGAATAGGCTTTTACAGGAGAAGACAAAGTCCAATCTATTCCATTCTCCGATACGGCATGTACACCACCTCCCACTTCACCACAGATGTGTCCGAAACGGTCTTTCATGACCAGTTCATAATGGTCTTTTTCCCACCATACAAAAGGATCTTCCACATCACTTTCTTTATTTTTTTCTGTGGCAAACTGAAAAATAGGATTTTCTGATATTCTATGATATTCTCCCTGAGGATGATCTGCTTCTGCCACTCCCAACAAAAGAGGTGGTTCCGAGCTCTTTTCCGATGATTTATACATAAGAAATATTTTTCCTGTTTTCGGATTCACAACCGGAGAGGGATTACTGGTAATTGTAGCATCCCAATGTCCCGGGCGAGGTTCTATCACTGGCTTATCCATTCTCTCCCACGGACCATAAAGCGATTTTGCAGATGCCACTCCGATACGTTTATTCACCCATGCTTTTTCAAACCAGTCGTCTACCAACTTTGATCCTGGCTGAGGACGAGGATAGTCGTATGTGGTTCCTACATAAAATAGATAATATTTTCCTTCATAATAGATCACACGTGGATTCATGGCACACTTTCCATCAAAATAAGTAGAGTCCCTCGGTCCTATCGCTATATCAGAAAACACATACGGTCCTTCCGGAGTATCCGATACGGCATGAGCAATCTCCGTATTGGTCACCCAATTCCCGAATTCCAAACTTTGGGGCCACATATCAGCAAACATATGATATTTTCCATCCTCTCCTTTTATCACAGAGGATCCCCATATCCAATACCCGTCTCTCATAAAACCGGCCTCCTTGGGAGCAGGCATCAGCTTGTCAATAAAAGCTTCTTTCTTTTCGACAGTACATGAAACAAACAGTACAACGAACAAAGACAAATACCACCAATTTTTCATAGCATTTACAAATAACAACAAATCGTTAAACTTTTAATAGATATATTATTTTCAATAACTTATATTACTAAGTTCCGTATTGAATATTTTTCAGTAGCTTGCAGACGATATAAAGACAGTCGGGAAAATATTAAAAAGAATGGGTATCGTACCTCGACAAGTTACAAAGGTGAAAATAAAAGAGTGTGCTTCATAGCGTCCATCCAAGTCTGTTTTCACAGCAGAAAAGGTCTGAAGAGTTTTTCTCTTCAGACCTTTTTGTGTATTAAAATTCACTTGTAAAGTGGAACTTAATATGCTTGAAATCCATCTGAGCCATCTGGAGTACATAACCGCTGTCGGCCAGGAATACATCGCGTCCTTCGCGGTCTTTGGCCATATACTGGTACTTACGTTTTTTGAACGCTTCCAACTCTGCAGGATCATCACTTTCTATCCAGCAGGCTTTATACAGGCTAATCGGTTCCCAACGGCATTTTGCGTTATATTCGTTTTCAAGACGATACTGGATTACCTCAAACTGCAGCTGTCCCACAGTACCAATAATCTTGCGGCCGTTGAACTGATTGACAAACAACTGAGCCACACCTTCGTCCATCAACTGATCGATACCCTTGTTCAACTGTTTGGTTTTCATCGGGTCTGCATTCTCAATATACTTGAACATTTCGGGAGAGAAACTTGGCAATCCCTTGAAGTGCAAGTTCTCGCCTTCGGTCAGCGTATCTCCGATTTTAAAGGTACCATTATCCGGCAAACCGATGATATCGCCAGCCCAAGCCTCATCTACAGTAGTCTTACGCTGTGCCATGAACTGAGTCGGCGATGAAAAACGCATTGTCTTGTTATGACGTACATGCAGATAAGGAGTGTTACGGGTAAACTTACCGGAACATACCTTACAGAATGCTACACAAGAACGGTGATTCGGGTCGATATTGGCTGTAATCTTGAATACAAATCCGGTAAACTTAGGCTCATCGGGATTTACGGTACGCTCTTCGGCCATCACCGGACGCGGACTCGGTGCAATCTCCACAAAACAGTCGAGCAATTCCTGTACACCGAAGTTATTCAATGCCGAACCAAAGAAAACCGGCGCCAGTTCGCCTTTCAGATAATCTTCAATCAGGAATTCCGGATAAACACCATCAATCAACTCCAGTTCGCTACGGAGTTTCTCTGCCAAAGGAGTTCCGATATGATTGTCCAGATCTTCGGTATGAATATCAACTTCCACTTTCTCTGTTACTACCTGCTTGGACGGTTGGAACAAATTCAGCTTCTGTTCATAAATATTGTATACGCCTTTGAAACGGGGGCCACTTTCGATAGGCCAGGTAAGCGGACGTACATGAATAGACAATTCCTCTTCCAGTTCGTCGAGCAAATCGAACGGATCTTTTGCTTCACGGTCCATCTTGTTGACGAAGATAATAACCGGCGTATTTCGCATACGGCATACCTCCATCAGCTTACGAGTCTGACTTTCCACACCCTTCGCACCATCCACCACGATGATAACACTGTCTACTGCAGTCAGTGTACGGTAAGTATCTTCTGCAAAGTCCTGGTGACCCGGAGTATCCAAAATATTAATCTTGTAGTCGTGATAATCGAACTCCATTACCGAAGTGGTGACAGAGATACCACGCTGCTTTTCAATATCCATCCAGTCGGATGTAGCCGTTTTCTTGATTTTGTTCGATTTTACGGCTCCCGCCACCTGAATCTGTCCTCCGAACAGCAACAGTTTTTCGGTCAACGATGTCTTACCGGCATCCGGATGCGCAATAATCGCAAAGGTTCGTCTTCTTTCTATTTCCGCGTTCATTATATTGATCTATCTAATTATTTTTCAAGTCTATCTATATACATTTAACTATAAAAAGCACACTACAGTGTGCTCGTACAAAGAGATCTCTCTTACTCGAAATCCAGTTCTCCCTGTTTGTCCTTTATGTAATATCCTGCAAGAATAGCCAGCAAATCTCCCACTACTTTGAGCGCCTTCTGTGTTTCTTCACTGATGGTCTTTTTCTGCAGCTTCAGCATCAAGACCCCATACATGGCATCAAAGCAGGTTTCCAGTTCAGGAGCATCCTTATCCGCTCCCTTAGCACGAAGTTCCACAATAAAAGGCAGAGCCTTATAATAGGCAGCACTGTAATAAGGAAATTTAGGCGAATGAAGCAAACGCAAATGCAGGTCTGTAAGCCACACAATTACATTCTTATTGATTTGAATATGCCCTTTTTCCATGACTCCCTCGTCATGCATCATATTTATCAAATCCTGATACCATTGCTCCAGGGCTTTTTTCTGTTCTTCGGTTATGGGATACGGATCGATAATATTCTTCCGTATTTTTTCCATATCGAAACCATTGGCACGAATCAAGTCCTCAATCTGCCACATATACAGCAGATACTCTGCAATATTCTGTTGTTTTAACTGTTGAGAAATATACATATCTTGTTACGAGAAAGATTTTCCAGTAATTGCCATCACAATACCTACTACAGATGCAATCATAACGACTACTCCGATAATGCGGTTCAGTATCCAAATACCCCGTACATTAAAACGGGTACGGACTTTGTTTACAAAATACGTAATACCAAACCACCAGGCCAATGCCCCTATCACAATAGCCAGATATCCTACCAGCTGCAATTCCAGAGGACTTCCCGGCATGACAAAAGAAAAACGGGCAAAAAGACCGATAAATAAGAATATAATCAAAGGATTGGAGAATGTAACGAAGAAAGCCGTAACAAAATTGTGCAAATAAGTACCGCGACTGGCAGAAGTAGGTCGGAGCGATTTCACCGGATTGCTGCGAAAAGTATAAATACCAAAAGCCAACAGCATAATGCTACCTACTACCTGCAGAAAAATCTGATGTTTCAGAATCAGCTCGTCCATAAAACTCATGCCATAGCCAGTTATCAGGGCATAGCAGATATCACTTAAGGCAGCTCCCAAACCTGTTACAAAACCAAACCAGCGTCCCTTGTTCAATGTTCGTTGAATGCAAAGTACGCCGACAGGACCCAGCGGGGCAGACACAACCACTCCCACAATAATCCCTTTTATTAAAATATCCAGTATGGTAACCTGCTCTATCCAATTCATAATGCAAAGATGATACTTTTTTACGAAAGTACCTATTTTTTATAAATAATAATACATCGAATCCAAAGGCTAAAGAAGAAGATAAACAGATTATTTTCCAAAAAGAAATGCCCATGAAAGCCTTTCCTGCAAGACTTTCATGGGCATTTCCTCCTTGAAGAAATTTTATAGCCAAGAATAACTATTTTTTCTTTTTAACAGAATGAAGCACTTCGCCTTTCTTATTGATCATATGTAAAGTCAACTCCTTCTTGTCGGCAGTAATGAGAGAGAACCCGGTCTGATCACTGCAAAAAACAGTACCTTCTGTAGGGTTCACTTTACGGCTTAACGAGCCCGATGAATTTACTACATAATCGATATTACTGCCCTTCATGCGGATATGCTGGAAATTATGGATATGTCCGCATAAATACATGGATACATTATTGTGCTTACGGAGAATTGTATCAAGACGTTTTTGCAAGTCACCACGTTCTGAATCACTTTTAGAAGTTTCAGCATAGATAGGATGATGACCCACAACCAATACCCAGTCTTCTTTGGCAGATGTCAATACAGAATCAATCCAAGCCAACTGTTTGTTCATATCCTGCAATGCTGCATCAGGATAATCTTCTGTATCTTTACGGTATTTATCAATCAGAGGAGCTGTATCAATCATTACCAAACGGACTGTTATGTCATCATTTTCCAAGACCTTAGTATAATAACGATCGGGCATACGCCAGCGGGCACTTACGTTGGTATAATCGATTACCGCCTGTGAGTTGCTTCTATATTCATGATTTCCTAAAATCGGATACCAGGGCAACATCAATTCCGGGTGACTGTAAATCAACTCATAATTAGTCATCCACAAAGGATCGTTTACACTACGTACTCCTTCAAAGTGATGTACGTCTCCTGCAGCTACCACACACTCTATATCCACATTTTCGGCCATTGTCCCCATCAGTTCGGCAATAGGCTTCTGATCGTAATAACCATTTCGTCCCAAATCATTTGCCATGAAAAAGTTCAGAGGTTTTTCCAAAGCTTTCCAAGCCTGTGGGTTTTGTGCAAATGATGCCAACGAAATCAAAGCAACCCAACATAAAGCAATTATCTTCTTCATAAAAATCTATTGTTTATTTATTATAAATTGTATGATCTCTCCACAAAACTCATCCGAAAATAAGTTTTGCAGAGAGATTACTATGTTTTACAAATGTCTCAATTCGAAATTAGAAACTTACTTTAATACCTGCATTAGCTTTTACACCATAATATTCTGCCTGCATGGTACGTTCTTCTGTTCCCTGATAGTAACGTAAAGGCTGATTCAAAAGGTTGGTAGCTTCTGCATACACAGTACATTTCACTTTCTTTCCAAAAGTATAGCCTGCATTCAAATCCATATAATTTACAGCATCGTAGTAACGATCCAATTCTGCATGTTCGCCCATTTCATCAATAAAGGCAGAAGCATAATTATAAGACAGACGTAAGTTAAATCCTTTTTTCTCGAAATACAGTGAAAGGTTTGCTGTATGTTCCGGTGAACCCGGCAAGCTAAGTCCGGTTTCGTTTTCACGACCTTCGAAATTGAAGTTCTTCACATTGGTATAAGTATAAGTATAGTTACCATAGAAACCTACACATTTCAATGCCGGAGCAATGAATCCGAAGTCACGCTGATAAGCCAATTCCACACCAAACAAGTCAGCATCACCACCGTTTACAGCCTGAGTAATTTTAAAGTTCACATCTTCGTATCCAGGATATCCGCCACGAGTACGCTGATCTACGATAAAGTCATCGATACGTTTGTAGAACAAACCGGCCGATACAAGACCAATACTCTTGAAGTAATAATCTGCACTCAAGTCAAAGTTATACGAAATGGTCGGAGTCAAATCAGGGTTACCAATAACAATTTCTTCATCATCCAAATCCAATGCTACATTCGGAACCAATGCAGAATATTTCGGTCTTGCCAATGTTTCGGTGAACGAAGCACGCAACTTCAAGTCATCGTTTACATCAAACTTATACAACACACTTGGCAAGAAGTTTACATAATTGTTCTTTCTTTCACCAGTAGGCTCCAGTGATTCATCGCCATCCGCCGGTTTCAACCAGTTCCATCCACTATATTTCAAGTTGGTAGCTTCCATACGCAGACCCAATACCAACTGATGACGTTTTCCCAAATTCTGGTCAAAGCGAACATATGCAGAAGTTACACTTTCGGTTGCATCGTAGTTACCAGAAGATTCTTCCCACAAGCGTTCACCTTCCATAGAAGCAAAGTTCATATCTCCCAGGTATTCTTTTTTCACGAAATCAGTACCTTTATATTGTGCTCCCGGCATATATCCATCACGTACCTGATAAGCCAAATGATTCAAATAATCGGTATTGGTTTCTCCATACGCATCTTTGTAATCGTAAGCTTCTATATCTTTTGTTTTAGACTTACGCACATATTTTGCACCGAATTTCAATTTATTGCCATATAAACCGGAAGCCAAGGGAAGTTCGAAATTCAAATGGAACTTAGCATCATCTTCATGAATTTTCTGATTTGAATTTGTCAATGCATCTACCTCCCATTCACCTTCTCTTGTATTTATCAAGTTGGTGACATACGGGAAACGAGTGCCGGCATTTACCACATCCAGAGAAATGTCTTTCTGCTTCAAATTGAAATAACGTTCTTCCGGACGGTCTTCACTTGCACGGGCATATGAAGCTCCCCAGTCCATCTGCAGTTTTCCAAACAAATGCTCACCTTCCAATGAATAATCCATTGTCTGCTGCAATTCCAAACGAGCGTTGCGATTATCCGACGAACCACCTTTTGTTTCAACTTCTACTTTAGCTTCTCCATCGGCAGCAGCATCCAAATCTTTGTAAGAAATACGATAACGATTTTCCCAGTCATGACGACGGTTATAAATACTCTTGAATGTCAGTTTATGATTGGGGTTGAAGTTATAATCCAATGCCAATGAATAACTCTGTCGCTGACGGGTTACGTAATACTGACGAGTTTCAGCATCTGTAATGAAAACTTCACCTGTTTCTTCGTCACGATCGTATTCAAATTCCACATCATCCGAACCAATAGGTGCATTCTGATAAGAAACAGCAGCCATCACACCCAGTTTATCGTTAAAGAAACGGTCACCGTAAGTAAATCCAAAGTTCATCTGTGCATCTTTACTTACAGGGTTATATCCTGTACCGGCTGTTGCATTCAACACTCTCTTATAAGGAGTACTCTTTGTAATCAAGTTGATAGAACCACCAATGGCATCTGCATCCATATCAGAAGTAACTACTTTATTTACTTCTATAGTCTGTACCATATCAGAAGGAATCAGGTCCAACTGAACATTACGCACATCTCCTTCTGCAGAAGGAAGACGGTTACCGTTGATTGTCACAGAACTCAAATCGGCAGATGTACCACGAACCTGACCGAAACGAGCTTCACCCTGGTCGTACTGTACATCGATACCACTGATACGTTTCAAAGCATCACCAATATTGGAATCAGGGAATTTACCTACTTGGTCGGCAGATACAACATTTACAACTCCCATTTTATTTTTCTGGACATTCAATGCTTTTCTCTGTCCGGTGAATACACCCTTCACGCTTACTTCCTGAAGTTCCAATCCCTCTTTCAGTATAATTGTTTTTTCCAAAGTCTTTCCTTCCGGAACTGTCACTGTCATTTCGGTGGGAGCATATCCTACATAAGTAACTTTAATTTTATAAGTGCCTGGTTTCAGATTGGGAAGTGTATAAAAACCATCCATATCACTGATTACTCCAGTTTTCAAGTTTTCTACATAAATAGATGCTCCCGGCAAAACATGCTTGCCAGCATCCACCACACGTCCACGTATTACTCCCAACTCTGGAGAAACCACATTATTTTCAGACCATGCTACATTTAAAGATGCTGCAGAAAGAAACAGCATCGCTGCTACCCTAAAAGTTTTTTTCATTGCTTTTATAATCTTTTAAATACTGCGACAAAGGTCGACTATTCCAGTTTCATAGTCTTTTCAGGTTATTTAAAAATTCATCACATTTGTTTTACAAAATTATTACACCCTACCTCCCAAAATCAGATTTATTATTAACCTATAAATGAGAAAAGCTCAAAAAGAAAGCCTTTATCGAATTGGAGCACAAGAAATTTCTTTCCAAATGCAACCTCAGATAAAGGCTTTTATCATGGCGATTATAATTATTATATCAGTATTACAGACTCCATAGACATATTGATTTTTCCAAGTGTATGCTCACATCAAGAAAATATCATTGAAATAAAAACGAAAAGGTATCAATTTCATGGAAAAAGAAACCACCCTCTCCGATATTATTCCGAATCTCTTTCGCAAGCCGGAAGTGTTATGCTGTTTACTGTCCGCAGCCAGTAATCTTTTACATCCTTCCAATGATAGTAAGGAGCAATATCTGTTTTTACCATTGGAAGTGTAACCTCACGCTCATTAAGCAACAACTTTACAATAACATCTTGCGGATTCTTCTTTTTCCGATAAAAAATCAACTGAACATTTCCACACATCGGAATAATACGGTAAGTACGGAAAGTATCTGCTATTTTCTGCCAGTCGGACGTGGATGCTGATAAATTATCAATACCCATCAGTACTGTCAATGAAGCCAAATTTGTATCGTGTCCATAACGCAATGTAGCAGCAGGATGTCCTGAAGCGATCACAGAATCGGCTGTCACCACAAAATTCTCAAGCAAGTTACGCTCCAGTTTATACATACAGGCATCACTCAACGGAGAAGCTCCTTTCTCATAATACCATTCGAAATTATTTCTTTGCCACATGTCATATTTTTCATCCAAAGTAAAGAGGAAAGACAAATCTTTCTGCCCATAACTACTCTGACTGATTCCATGTAACTCGAATAAATCTTTCATTAAGGTGACAGAATCGATTGAATCGGCATATTTCCGATTGTTGAATAAAGTCTTCATAAGATGAGACGGATGTATATAGACACTGTCTGCCAGACGGTAGACTTCATCCATTTCGGAAAGATGCATTTCTTCATATGCCGGATTCTTATACTTTATATAATAGGCATCATGCTCACTGGCATCCATTGTGATATCCAAAGCGGGATTTAACCCTTTCAGTTCCACACAAGCTGCAGCCATCGACAAAAATGCCCGCGTTTTATAAGTAGAACGAGCATCTACATGCACACCGCTTGTAAAGACAGAAGGATAACGATGAAACATTCTTGCTACCAAATCTCTATGCTGCTGCGCTCCTTTAGGAGTAAGTTCCCCATAACGTCCTTCGGCCTCCTTTGCCAAACTTTCAATTATCTCTAAAGCCTTTTTCCCCTCTTTAGTCAATGCACCACAACGTTTCGCTTCTCTTAGCACAGCCAGAGGTCTATCATACTTTTTCTGTTTTGTCAGATAACGTGAACCATGACGTGCAAACATCGAAATATAAAAAGGCTCATAACCTTCCGGAGCTTCTGTCAATGTAACATCAGGTACCTGATAAGCATAATACTTTCCGGCAGACAAATCCTGATTTCTCTTAATCTCGTCCTTTGCACTTTGAGCCCATACCGTTCCGGAAAACAGACATAGGGCCATTATAATCCATATCTTTTTCATACATTTTTTTGACTTTAAAAGTACCATTTCTAATCTTATCAGTATATCTTCATTACCGTATTTCCTTCAAGCAACCCCTATTTTTCATAGAAATGAAACATTTATATCACACATTTTACATATTACCTTTTTCATACAAATTCAAGTTATGCATCTATACAAGCCCAACGTAAAGCAAATCACACACACTAATCTGCATTTCGGCGCGGTTATTCCACAGAATTTCCGTACCTTTGCAAGGCATTAGTAAGTTCGAACTATATATTAATAATCTATAAGTGCTATGATTCTATTTTTCAGAACACCCACTAACAGCGTAATTGCCACAGCATGCAATCAGGAGCTTCATGCTGAGGACATCAACAAACTGTGTTGGCTTTATAGCGAAGCCACTCTCGAAACAGAAGATAATCTGAAAGGTTATTTCATCGGTCCACGCCGCGAAATGATAACTCCGTGGAGTACCAATGCGGTTGAAATCACCCAAAATATGGGCATCAACGGTATCCACCGAATTGAAGAGTATTTCCCTGTAAAGGATGAAAATGCCGATTACGACCCGATGTTGCAACGTATGTACAAAGGACTCGACCAAACAATCTTTGATGTAGACATCAAACCGCAGCCCATTGTATATATCGACAACCTGGAAGAATACAATGAAAAAGAAGGTCTGGCTCTTTCACGCGAAGAAATGGACTACCTGATGAAGGTAGAAAAAGACTTGGGACGTAAACTGACTGATTCCGAAGTTTTCGGTTTCGCACAGATTAACTCCGAACACTGTCGTCACAAAATCTTTGGGGGAACATTCATCATCGACGGACAGGAAATGGAGTCTTCACTGTTCCAAATGATCAAAAAAACGACTCAGGAAAATCCGAACAAAATTATTTCTGCATACAAAGACAACGTTGCTTTTGCAGAAGGACCGGTAGTAGAACAGTTCGCTCCACAGGATCACTCTACTTCCGACTATTTCGTAATCAAAGATATCAAGACTGTAATTTCGCTTAAAGCCGAAACACACAACTTCCCGACTACTGTAGAACCGTTTAACGGAGCTTCTACCGGTACTGGTGGAGAAATCCGTGACCGTATGGGTGGTGGTAAAGGTTCATGGCCGATTGCCGGTACAGCAGTGTACATGACTTCTTATCCACGCACTGAAGAAGGACGTGAATGGGAAAATGTTCTACCAGTCCGCAAATGGTTGTACCAGACTCCGGAACAGATTCTGATTAAAGCATCAAACGGTGCATCAGACTTCGGTAACAAATTCGGTCAACCGCTGATTTGTGGTTCTGTGCTTACTTTCGAACACCAGGAAAACGGCGAAAAGTATGCATACGACAAAGTAATCATGCTGGCAGGAGGTGTAGGATATGGTACACAGCGCGACTGTCTGAAAGGCTCACCTGAAGCAGGTAACAAAGTAGTAGTAATGGGTGGAGACAACTACCGCATCGGTTTGGGTGGTGGTTCTGTATCTTCTGTAGAAACCGGACGCTACTCTTCAGGTATCGAGTTGAACGCTATCCAGCGTGCCAATGCAGAAATGCAGAAACGTGCTTACAACGTAGTACGTGCACTCTGCGAAGAAAATGAAAACCCAATCGTATCTATCCACGACCACGGTTCGGCAGGACACGTAAACTGTCTGTCTGAGTTAGTGGAAGACTGTGGTGGATTGATTCATATGGATAAGTTGCCTATCGGCGATGAAACTTTGTCGGCAAAAGAAATCATTGCCAACGAATCGCAGGAACGTATGGGCTTGCTTATCGACGAAAAAGCCATCGAACATGTACAGAAGATTGCAGAACGTGAACGCGCTCCGATGTACGTGGTAGGTGAAACAACCGGTGACCATCGTTTTGCTTTCGAACAAGCTGACGGTGTACGTCCGTTCGACCTGGCAGTAGACCAGATGTTCGGTTCGTCTCCTAAGACTTACATGGTAGACAAGACTGTAGAACGTCATTACGAAAATGTTTCTTACGACCCTGCTAAACTGAACGAATACGTAAGCCGCGTATTGCAGTTGGAAGCAGTAGCTTGTAAAGACTGGTTGACCAACAAGGTAGACCGCTCTGTAACAGGTAAGATTGCACGCCAGCAGTGTCAGGGCGAGCTTCAGTTGCCGTTGAGCGACTGTGGTGTTGTAGCTCTCGACTATCGTGGTGAAAAAGGTATTGCTACTGCATTGGGCCATGCTCCTCAGGCTGCTTTGGCTAATCCGGCTGCCGGCTCTGTACTGGCTGTATCCGAAGCATTGACCAATCTGGTATGGGCTCCGCTTGCAGAAGGCTTGGACAGCGTATCACTTTCTGCCAACTGGATGTGGCCTTGCCGTGCTCAGGAAGGTGAAGATGCACGTCTGTATACTGCAGTAAAAGCCTTGTCTGACTTCTGCTGCGAATTGCAGATTAACGTACCGACCGGTAAAGACTCTCTGTCTATGACTCAGAAATACCCGAACGGCGAGAAAATCATCAGCCCGGGAACTGTTATCGTTTCTGCAGGAGGCGAAGTTTCTGATGTCAAGAAGGTAGTTTCTCCGGTAATGGTAAACAAAGCAAAATCTACATTCTATCATATCGACTTCAGTTTCGACCAGCTCCGTTTGGGAGGTTCTGCTTTTGCACAGTCATTGAACAAGGTAGGCGACGACGTTCCTACTGTACAGAATCCGGAATACTTCCGCGACGCATTCCTTGCTGTTCAGGAACTGGTGAACAAGGGATTGATTCTGGCAGGTCACGATATTTCTGCCGGTGGTTTGATTACTACTTTACTGGAAATGTGCTTTGCAAACGTAGAAGGTGGTATGGAAATCAACCTCGACAAGCTGAAAGACCACGATATCGTAAAAGTATTGTTTGCAGAAAACCCGGGCATCGTTATTCAAGTAGCCGACAAGCATAAGGCAGAAGTAAAGAAGATTCTGGAAGATGCAGGTGTAGGTTATATCAAATTGGGTACTCCAAGCGAAGAACGCCACATTCTTGTATCGAAAGACGGTGCAACTTATCAGTTCGGTATCGACTATCTGCGTGATGTATGGTATTCTACTTCTTACCTGCTCGACCGCAAGCAGAGTATGAACGGCTGTGCCAAGAAACGTTTCGAAAACTACAAGCAGCAACCTATCGAATTAGTATTCGACAAATCATTTACCGGTAAGTTGTCGCAGTTCGGTCTCAACCCAGACCGTCGTACTCCAAGTGGTATCAAGGCAGCTATCATCCGCGAAAAAGGTACCAACGGCGAACGCGAAATGGCATACATGCTGTATTTGGCAGGCTTCGATGTGAAAGACGTAACCATGACCGACTTGATTAGCGGACGTGAAACACTGGAAGATATCAACATGGTAGTATATTGCGGTGGTTTCTCTAACTCCGACGTATTGGGTTCTGCAAAAGGATGGGCAGGTAGCTTCTTGTTCAACCCGAAAGCAAAAGCAGCCCTCGACAACTTCTACGCACGTGAAGATACTTTATCACTGGGTGTATGTAACGGTTGCCAGCTGATGATGGAACTGGGACTTATCACACCGGAAGACAAGAAAAAAGGCAAGATGCTGCACAACGATTCACACAAGTTCGAATCTAACTTCCTGGGTGTAACCGTACCAATGAACCGCAGTGTAATGTTCGGTTCGCTGAGCGGCTCGAAACTGGGTATCTGGGTGGCACACGGAGAAGGTAAATTCTCATTGCCTTACCCGGAAGATCACTACAATGTAGTATTGAAATACTCATACGACGAATATCCGGGCAATCCGAACGGTTCAGACTACAGCGTAGCAGGTATTGCAAGTCAGGACGGACGCCATCTGGCAATGATGCCTCACTTGGAACGTGCTTGCTTCCCGTGGGAAAATGCATATTATCCACTCGACCGTGTACACGAAGACCAGATCACTCCGTGGATGGAAGCTTTTGTAAACGCACGCAAGTGGGTTGAAGCACACAAGAAATAACAACTACTTTTCTTCATAAATCAGAACAAGGGCTATCTCAATCGATTTGAGGTAGCCTTGTTTTTTATACTCATATTTTCCAAAGAGCCCGTTTGCTTTTATAGCCAAAACTATTAGTTTTGCACTCACAAAGAACTGAAAACACACATTATGAAAAAACACATCATCCCTGCTATTCTGGCCGGAATTCTTGCTATGCAAGGCCATGCACAACAGCTCGACACTCACAACGAGAAACTGGATAAAGTATTCCAAATTGCCACACAGACCCTATACAAAAATGTAAAAGACAGCATCATCAAGGCTGGAGGCTCTTATGGAGGAGAATGGACAAGAGATATTTCAATCAACACTTGGAATGCCGCCAATCTGCTACTACCCGAAGTTTCCGAATATTCTTTATGGCATGTAACTACCAACCACAGGACACAAATCGGACATCAGTATTGGGATCAGATTATCTGGGTAACAGGTGCCTACGACCACTATCTGGCTACTCAAGACAAGGCTTTTCTGAAACAGGCATATATTGCATCTAAAAATACAATGCAAAAGTTGGAAAACGAAGTCTTCGATTCTGAATATGGCCTGTTTACAGGTCCCTCTGTATTCAATGATGGAATAGCCGGATACGAAGAGCCGATTTTCGACCCCAAGAACACCTCCAGCTATGTATTGGATTACCCCAATGCCAAGCCTATCAAATGCCTCAGTACAAACTGTATTTATTATCATGCCTACCAACTGATGGCGGAAATGGCCGACAGACTGGAATCTCCCCAAGAAGCTGAGACCTATCGCCAGCAGGCAGAAACTCTGAAAGCTGCTATACGGAAACATCTGTTCAACACAGCTACCTGTCAGCTGAGTTATCTCATCGACGGACAAGGAAACACACATCATTTTCAAGAAGGACTGGGTATGGCATTTGCCATCATGTTCGGGATTGTAGATTCCAATGAAGCTAAAGAAATAGTCGATAAAGCGTATGTAGGTCCATACGGATTGCCATCGGTTTATCCCGCATTCAAAAGATTCTCCAAACAAAGACCTGGAAGACACAATGTATTGGTGTGGCCGTTTGTCAACGCATTCTGGGCAGATGCAGCTCTGCAAACCGGAAGAGCAGATAAGTTTGTATTCGAACTGGAGAACCTATGCAATCTGGTTTTAGACAGCAAGTCCTGCTTTTACGAAATTTATGATACGTATACAGGAAGAGTCTGCGGAGGATGGCAGACCGGACACGAAACCGGAAAAGACTACGAATGGGACTCCATACACGACCAGACCTGGTCGGCCACAGGTTTCCTGCGCATGGTATTCCGGGGAATCCTAGGATTGCAATTCACAGAAAACGGACTGCAACTGACTCCCAACCCTTATCTGATGAAGCATTTCGGATTCGAAACGATTTCCGACTTACGCTACCAGCAAGGAACACTCCGAATCAGACGTACCGGAAATGGAAATACAATCAAGGAAATCAGAATTAACGGTAGGTATGCAGGACGACAAACAGCCTTAGTCCTTGCACCTCATCAGGGAAATACAGAGATAGAAATCATAACCGGAGAGTAAAGTTTATACCCTCTAAAAACGCGACTTGTATCGTGAGCTCACGTGACTTGTATCGAAGGCCAACGATACTTGTATCATAAGCTCACGATACAAGTCACGTTTTTGCAAGGAAACAGAAGCAGAAAATTCCTTTCCATTCCGAGATATATACAAAAAAAACGCCACAAACGGAGACTACCGTTCGTGGCGTTTTCTATTTTTATCTAGATAGAGATTATACCAAGTGTGCAATCAGTTCTTCACGGTCGCCAGCCAAAAGGTCGATTACCGGAATTTCAATCATAGTGTAGCATCCCGGTTTCTGGCGCATAGAAGCACGAGCAACGCAAACCAAAACCTGAGCTGTCAATGCAGGGTTGTTGATCTTCATATCGAACTCGAACAACTGGTTGTGAGTCTTACCTGATACACCCTTACGAACCAAGTTCACACCGTGACCTACGTCGTTCAAATCGTCTACGCAAGGTACCTGGATTACGTGTGTTTCGTCGTTTACAAAGTAAGGGTCAGCTTTGATAGCAGCTTCTACAGTCTTGAAGTCAGCACCTTCTTCCAATTCTACATATACCATACGGCGGTGGATTCCGGTACCAACAGGAATTGTCATAGACAATGCATCTTTTACACCTTCGATAGCACGGACAGCCACAGAGTGTCCCATACTACGACCCGGACCAAAGTTAGTATAAGTGATACCCTTCGGAGCAATTGCTTCCAGCAATGTACGTACTACAGAGTCGCTTCCCGGATCCCATCCTGCAGAAATAACAGCTACCGCATTACCAGCCTTAGCCGATTCGTCCAAAGAACGGCGCAAAGAAGTAATCTGTGTATGGATGTCGAAACTGTCTACAGTATTGATACCCATAGCCAAAATCTGTTTTGCATATTCTTCTACGCTACGAGTTGGAGTAGCAAGGATAGCTACATCTACATCCTGCAATTCCTTAATATCTTTTACCACCGGATAGTTGGCCAATTCTGCCGGCTTGTTTTCTGCGCCATGACGACGAACCACACCTGCAATTTCGAAATCGGGTGCAGCTTCCAGTGCTTCAATTGTAAACTTACCGATATTACCGTAACCTACTACAGCTGCTCTAATTTTTTTCATATTTCTTCTTTTATTTAGTGAATACTCTTAATTTGTTTTTCCTCTTATCTATATAACAAAAGAGGGATGAATTTTGATATTGCAAAAATACAGAATTAGAATCATTCTAAACTAATAGATAGGCTACGTTTTTGAAAATATTCTGCCCCAACTTACAATTTATAACTTTCTTATGGTTATTTTTGTATTGAATTTATAATTTATCAGTAAAATATGATTGAATATATCAAAGGAGAACTTGCCGAAATTACTCCGGCGGTAGCAGTAGTAGAATGTAACGGAGTAGGTTATGCCATCAATGTATCGCTCAACACCTTTTCTGCCATTCAGGGAAAAAAGGAAGTAAAGCTTTATATTTACGAAGCGATACGCGAAGATGCCTACGTATTATATGGTTTTGCTACCAAGCAGGAGCGAGAGCTCTTCCTTTTACTCATCACCGTTTCGGGTATCGGAGGGAACACTGCCCGCATGATTCTCTCGGCACTGAGTCCGTCGGAGCTGTGTAATGTCATCAGCAGCGGAAACGATAAACTGCTGAAAACGGTAAAGGGTATCGGACTGAAAACAGCGCAACGCATCATTGTCGACCTGAAAGACAAAATCGCCTCAACCGGCATCCAGCCTGCAGAAACCGGAACAGCAGCAAATACCATGCTTCACTCCGAAATATACGAAGAGGCTGTAGCCGCACTCACCATGTTGGGATTCCCGCAAGCTCCGTCGCAAAAGGTAACTGCCGCCATTCTGAAAGAAACTCCGGAAGCTACCGTAGAGCAAGTCATCAAACTGGCTTTGAAAAGATTATAGAGACTTTTCCGGTGGCAGGTAAAACTTTTACTGCTGCCGGCTTGTTCTATATATATTACTAATCATTTAAATACAAAACACTATGACACACACAATGCCCGAACTTCCTTATCCGATGGAAGCACTTGCTCCACACATGAGCAAAGAAACATTAGACTATCACTACGGCAAACACCTGCAGACTTATGTAGACAACCTGAACAAACTGATTCCGGGTACACCTTATGAAAACAGTACTTTGGAAGAAATGGTATGCAAGGCAGAAGGACCTGTATTCAACAATGCAGCTCAGGCATGGAATCATACTTTCTTCTTCCAAAGCCTGACTCCGGCACAGACCGACATACCTGCCTCACTGGCCGATTTGCTGACACGCGATTTCGGTTCGGTAGAAGCCTTTAAGGAAGCATTTGCCAAAGCAGCTGTAGGATTGTTCGGATCCGGATGGGTATGGCTGGTTGCCGATGCAGAAGGTAAATTGTCTATAAAAGCAGAAAGCAATGCAGGAAATCCACTGCGTCAGGGACTGAAACCTGTACTGGTTATCGACGTATGGGAACATGCCTATTACATAGATTATAGAAACCGTCGCGCCGCATTCGTTGAAGCGTTCTGGCATTTGGTAGACTGGGGAAAGGTAGCAGCACGCTGCTAAGCTAAATATCCAAAAAACAAAAAGATTTCCTTCTTTCCGAAGGAAATCTTTTTTATATCATACTCTTAAGAGACATCAGATATATATCAAAAACTTAATCCACAAGCAAAATAAGCTCCCTCTGTAGCCGGATTCCAACTGATTCTTGCAAACAAAGGAAGAGAGAAGCGTTCAGTCACCGCTACCTCTTTCTGTACTTTCAATCCTACATCCGATACAGCAAATCCATTGACTCCATCGTTATAAAAATCGGTTGCATAGGGTACGGCTCCCACTTCTGCCGTCCATTCGAATCCTCCTAACCGGAAAGGAACTTCCAGCGATACATACGATGAATAAGCACGATTTCCCTCTGCGTTTACTCCGTCATATCCGGCAAAATTAGTAAACCAGTTTAATGCAAGGAAGCCAAAATCATAACCAACCTGTGCTTCAAAAGTATGCGATGTATTCGTAGCTCCATAGTGAAAATAGCCTGTATCTCCAGCCGTCCAATAGTCTGTTACCGAAACAGAAAACCCACCGGTTTCGTAGCCCAAAGTCAAATCAATTTCCTTTGGATCTTCCGAATCGAAGCCCGCATTTCCCCATCCGGACAAATAAAATCCTTTATAAGATACCGTAATCTCAGGCTGTATACTTACTCCACCTAAATCCTGTCCACGCCAGATATATGCACTGGTAAAGTCTATCCCAAAATCTACTTCCGGCTTTTCCTGTGCCATCACTCCTAATGGCAACAATGCCATCATACCTGTAATCAGTGTCTTCATCCTTCCTTACCCTGCTCCTTACCTTCTTCGGCCTCTTCTATTTTACGGGTAACAAACTGAATCTTCAGATTGGCCTCTTTCTGTTCTTTCTTTATCTCTTCAATACCTGTCAGAATGCGGGCCAGTTCGCTTAGTTCAGCAATAGCCTTTACATCATTAGGTTGCATTACAGTCTTGTAATTACGGTCGCCGATAAATTCCAGACGGATATTCTTCTTATCACGGTTGGCAACCAGAAAAGCTATTACCCCTCCGTCATTACCCAATTTATAATCAGCTTTCTCAATAGCCTTTCCCAAATCGGTGGTTTCATAACTATCCAGCGAAGCAGGTGTTTCGGCAAACAAATCCCCGGCTGTCACTTTCACTGCCGTATGATGAATATTTCCTCCTGCACAATAGATGGAAGTCAGCGACATTTCTCCCAATTCATTGACCTGTCCGCGTAAGAAAGAACGTCCGATGTTTTTCTCTACAACCTGAGTTGGATAGAAATAATTGCCTACCTCCTGATAAACCGTATCTTTCTCCAGCACAAAACGTCCCTTTATTGAATCCAGCTCTGCCTGCTTCACCGCCATTACACTATCCAGATAAACCAGAGTTTTCTGCTGCTCTTTCAAATCGACCTGCTGCATAAGACGCACAGCTGATTTTCGGACATCAAATGCTTTGGGATATAAAGTACGTATACTGTCAATCTGCAATTTAGCCAGACTATAGTCTCCATCAGCAAACGAAAGTTCTGCACGCTGAAACAATTCACCCGCTTTCTTGTCGTCGCTGCCACACGCTGTCAGCAACGCTGCCAATACCAAGGTTGTCAATCCTGCCTTCTTCATATTACTATACTTATTTTTCATGGGGCAAAATTACAATTATTTCGCCTATCTACCTTAAATTCATGACTTTTTTCATGTTCATACCACTCAGCGGATAGAAAGATAAGCAGAATCATCTTCACTGGAATACATACAACTTTCAAACATTAGGAAGGAATGGTGTTTTTTTTGTAATTTTGCATTCCAATTATAACAAACGAGAATGGAACTGAAAGAACACTTTACTGGCAAAATATTCAACCTGATTTCCGAAACAGCCGACGAATTGGGATTGGAATGTTATGTGGTAGGTGGATATGTACGCGACATATTCCTGAACCGCCCTTCGAAAGACATTGACATTGTAGTAGTAGGAAGCGGCATAGAGATAGCCGAAGCGTTCGGAAAGAAACTGGGACGTGGAGCTCATATATCCGTATTCAAGAATTTTGGTACCGCACAAGTAAAATACAGAGATACAGAAGTGGAATTTGTAGGGGCACGCAGAGAGTCTTACAGCCACGACAGCCGGAAGCCTATCGTAGAAGACGGTACGCTGGAAGACGACCAGAACCGACGCGACTTTACCATTAACGCCATGGCGGTCTGCCTCAACCGGACACGTTTCGGAGAGCTGGTCGACCCGTTCGGTGGTTTGGACGATTTGAAAGAGCGTACCATACGTACCCCACTCGATCCGGACATCACTTTCAGCGATGATCCGCTCCGCATGATGCGCTGCATCCGCTTTGCCACTCAGCTCAATTTCTATATAGACGATGATACTTTCCAGGCCTTGGAGCGCAACAAGGAACGTATCAAGATTATATCACGCGAACGTATTGCCGACGAACTGAACAAAATTCTGTTGTCGCCCGTTCCTTCAAAGGGATTTGTCGATCTGGACCGCTGCGGACTTCTTGAATTGATTTTCCCTGAACTTGTAGCTTTGCAAGGTGTAGAGGTGAGAAACGGGAAAGGACATAAAGATAATTTCTACCATACACTGGAAGTAGTAGACAACATCTCTAAAGTAACCGACAATCTTTGGCTGCGCTGGGCAACCTTGCTGCACGACATTGGTAAACCACGTACCAAACGTTGGGAACCTCGCACAGGATGGACATTCCGCAACCACAACTACATCGGCGAGAAAATGATACCGGATATCTTCCGTAAGATGAAGTTGCCGATGAACGAAAAGATGAAGTATGTACAGAAGTTGGTGGGACTGCACATGCGCCCTATCGTGATTGCCGACGAAGAAGTGACCGACTCGGCTGTACGCCGTCTGTTGTTCGAAGCCGGCGATGATATTGACGACCTGATGATGCTCTGTGAAGCCGACATCACTTCGAAGAACGAAGCACGCAAACAGCGTTTCCTCGACAACTTCAAACTGGTACGACAGAAGCTGAAGGATCTGGAAGAGAAGGACCGCATCCGTAATTTCCAGCCACCGGTAGACGGAGCAGAAATCATGAAAGTATTCAATCTGCAGCCTTGCCGCGAAATAGGAAGCCTGAAGAGTTCTATCAAAGATGCAATTCTGGATGGCATCATTCCCAACGAGCATGATGCAGCTTTCGAATACATGCTGAAAAAAGCTGAACAGATGGGACTGAAACCAGTGAATCTTTCATAATACTGACACTTTATCTGTATGACACAGCCACATATCTTATGTTTATTTCATGGATATGTGGCTGTGCGCTTATAAACATCTGCACTTTAGTTACATTTTTTCATTTCTTAGTATTTCATTCTGTCCGGATGGTACTGTTCGCTTTTATTCCTTTTTTCATATTTTTTTACACGGCCATAACTTTGCATTGTTAAAACAGAATAAAAGTAAAAACAAGTAAATTATGAAGACAATGTTTAAGTGGAACATAATATTAAGCATCTTATTATGTTCTTATCTGTCAAGCTGTTCATCCAATGATGACCAAGGAGGAAATTTCGACATGGCTCAGCTAATTGGCAGCCAATGGGAACGCAACTATTCGTGGATAGGCGATGATGCAGCCTGGGAAGAAGGAAAAGGAACACTGACCTTTACCAGTTCACGGGAAGCACAGGAAATCGTAAACTATCACGGAGAGGATTGGCGATACAACTACGATGAAGATGTAAATGAACTGAAGCCATACTCCGGAACAAGTACTATTTTTTACAGTTACACCGTGGAAGGAAATCAAATCACCTTGACCGACCAGGACGGAGGATACAGTATCACTACTACACTGTCCGGAAATATGCTTGTAGGTTCTGATGATTACCTATGGACACTTATCAAAGCTGGAGAAGGAAGCGGATCAGGCTCTGGTGAAACTACATCATATAGCTGGGAACAAATGCAAGGTGTATGGATGGGAAGCAAATACGTAGATTGTGCATCTATCATTAAATTGTACAAACAACAGCAACAACCGAGTAGTGCGTATTACAATGGCGATTTCGGAGTATACGGTCTACAGTTCAATAGTAACGGACAATCCAGAGAAGTGGATGCACAAATGAAAGCATTTCATAATACCGGTGCAATTGTACTGGAAACCATTTATGCCAGTGACGGAAAAACAGTATACTGGACTGATATAAGTAAAAGCAGCTATAGAAAACAATACTCCATACATGGAGACAAAATATACTACAATGGCAAAGAGTATTTCCAAATATTCGATGCCACCCACATCCATGATTTGATTGGTGGAGAAGATTATGTAAAAGTGCAATAAATAAATCCCATATCAAAGAGAGAGGGAAACTCCGTGATTGTTCATCGGGTTTCCCTCTCTTTTATCTTCTTTTCTTGAAAAAATCCTTCATCAAGGCGGCACACTCATCTGCCATCAAACCTTTCACTACCTCCGTTTTGGGATGCAGGGCCTGAGGGGCAAAACGTTGATATCCCCGTTTTTCGTCTTCTGCTCCAAACACCAGCCGGCCAGTTTGTGCCCATGCAATGGCTCCGGCACACATCACACACGGTTCCACTGTGACATACAGCGTACAGTCGGTCAGATATTTTCCTCCCAACGCATTGGCTGCAGCCGTAATGGCCTGCATCTCGGCATGAGCAGTCACATCATTCAACGTTTCCGTCAGATTATGTGTACGTGCTATGATACGGTCACGACAAACCACCACCGCTCCTACGGGTACTTCTCCGCGTGCGGCTGCCTTTTCGGCCTCCATCAGGGCCTGCTTCATGTAAAAATTATCATCTGCCATATGTATAGAGGGGATTATCTGCGCATATCATGCTCTTTAAACAAAGTGGGATAATCTTCTTCCATATTCTGGTGAATAAACGACAAAATCGTCTCCCGAAGCCAGCGCGCCTTGTTCGTAATCTGATATTTCTCCAGATAGCGGTCTACAATCTGTACTTCTTCTTCGCTCATCAGGCACACCATACGCTGCTTGCGAGGCTGGACCGTCGAGGGTACCTTTTTCCGTCTTTTTCCGTTATTCACCATAAACAAGTTTATTTGTTTGCAAATTCATAAGTTTTTAAGTCGAAGTATAACAAGAACTTATAAACTTACCAACTCAAAAACGAAATCACTGAATACTCAATTAGTGCAAAATTAAAGTTACTTCCCCTAAAATCAAAGTATAAAATCCGTATTTTTGCAAAAAATGGGAAAAATGGCAGCACATAACAAACTGGGTAAGGAAGGGGAAGAAGAAGCCTCAGCCTACCTCAGAGACAAAGGATATACAATTTTACACCGCAACTGGCATGCCGGCAGGAAGGAGCTGGATATTGTGGCCGAAAAAGACGGGACACTGGTTGTCGTAGAAGTCAAGACACGACGCAACGATGTGTTCGGTAATCCGGAAGATGCCATTACCCCACGCAAAATACGAAACATCGTAGCCTCAGCCGATGCATACATCAAGCTGTTTGCCATCGACTTGCCGGTACGCTTCGATGTCATTACCGTAGTGGGTACCTGCCCGCCATTCGAAATTGAACACATCGAGGAAGCTTTTCTTCCTCCTATCTGGTAATAGTAAGAATATGGATATAGAAACAATCCGAACTTATTGTCTGAAAAAGAAAGCCGCGAGCGAAGGATTTCCCTTCGACGAAACGACACTGGTCTTTAAAGTGATGGACCGCATGTTTGCCGTAATCGATTTAGACCATCCGGACAAGCTGACTGTAAAGTGTAACCCTGATTATGCCATAGAACTGCGCGACCGGTACAACGGCATAGAGGGTGCGTGGCATTTCAACAAGAAATACTGGAACCAGATACACCTGATGAGTGATGTACCGGAATCTCTGATTCTGGAACTGATAGACCACTCGTACGAAGAAGTAATCAAAAAATTCACCCGTAAACAAAAGGAGGCTTATCATGAACTACCCTGAACCTATCCATCTGCAAGAAACCGTATCGACCAACAGTTATCTGAGCGAACTGTGTCGGGATACACAACCTGCCGACCTGACTAACGTATGGAGCGATTTTCAAACGGCCGGACGGGGACAAAGGGGCAATAGCTGGGAATCGGAACAGGGGGCCAACCTGTTGTTCAGTTTTGTGGTGTTTCCCGATTTTCTGGAAGTACGCCGACAGTTCCTTTTGTCGCAAGTTACCGCTTTGGGCCTACAGGAAGTCTTGTCACGCTACACAGACTCCATCACCATCAAATGGCCGAACGACATTTACTGGAAAAATAAAAAGATTTGCGGCACTTTGATAGAAAACGATCTGACCGGTATGCACATCAGCCGTTCCATTTCCGGAACGGGAGTAAACCTTAACCAGCAGACGTTTATGAGTGATGCCCCCAATCCGGTTTCGCTGTTTCAGATTACAAGGAAGCATTACGACCGGGAAGAGATACTTCATCAGATGATGGAACGTATTGCCTATTATTACGACCTGCTCCGGAAAGGAGAATACGAAACAATTGCCAGCCGTTACTTCGAAGTTTTATACCGCCGGGACGGTTTCTATATGTACCAGGATGCAACAGGTACATTCAAGGCACACATACACGCTATCGACCCTATCGGGAAACTGATTTTGCAGGACGAACAAGGAAAGTTACGCGAATACATGTTTAAAGAAGTATCCTACGTTTTATGAGCCCAATCAACAGACAGATTCTACACATAGCCATCCCGTCTATCATTTCAAACATCACCGTTCCACTGTTAGGACTGGTCGATGTCACTATTGTCGGTCACTTAGGTTCTGCTTCCTACATTGGTGCCATTGCCGTAGGAGGTATGCTGTTTAATATGATTTACTGGATATTCGGTTTTCTCCGTATGGGTACCGGAGGACTTACGGCACAAGCTTACGGACAGCACAACACACAAGAGGGCACCCGTATTCTGCTGCGCTCACTCAGCGTCAGCCTGCTGTTGGCACTGGCCCTCCTCGTACTCCAGTATCCCATCCGCCTCATCGCCTTTATGCTGATAGATGCCAGTCCCGAAGTACAGGAACTGGCTACCCGCTATTTTCATATTTGCATCTGGGGAGCTCCTGCTACACTAGGACTGTATAGTTTTACCGGCTGGTTTATCGGTATGCAGAACTCCCGCTACCCCATGTACATTGCCATTACCCAAAACATTGTAAACATTGCGGCCAGCCTGTTTTTTGTATTTGTACTGCACATGAAAGTAGAAGGAGTAGCTTTGGGTACACTCATTGCACAATATGCCGGAGTAATCATGGCTTATCTGCTCTGTATTTCACACTACCATCCGTTCCGGCAACAGGTACGACGCATGCTACTGTTTGAACGGAATGCCATGAAACGTTTTTTCCTGGTGAACCGTGATATCTTTCTGCGTACACTCTGCCTGGTAGCGGTTACAGTATTTTTTACTTCTACCGGTGCCACTTATGGTGATGTAGTACTGGCTGTCAACACGCTGCTGATGCAGTTGTTTACACTCTTTTCCTACATCATGGACGGATTTGCGTATGCCGGAGAAGCCTTGAGTGGGAAATATACGGGTAGTAACGATAAAATCCGCCTGCATCAGACGGTACGGAATTTGTTTGGATGGGGAAGCGCAATGGCACTGCTTTTTACCCTGACCTACCTGTGGGGAGGACAGGATTTTCTGCAACTGCTTACCAACGATACAGAGGTCATTGCAGCCTCCGGGACTTATTTATTGTGGACTGTAGCCATTCCTTTCTGTGGATTCTCCGCCTTTATTCTCGACGGAATCTGTATCGGCACCACCTCTACACGCATCATGCTGAAGTCGATGGCTACTGCCTCCGCCCTGTTTTTCGGAGTTTACTTTCTATGCTCCGGTTCGTGGGGCAATCATGCATTATGGATGGCCTTCCTTGTGTATCTGGCAGTAAGAGGACTGATGCAGGGCTATCTGCTACGGAATAAGATTTAAGTCACCAGGAAAAGATATTCCGGAAAATCCACCACAGTACAATCAGTCCGGCCAAGGAAAGGATAAACCCAGGCTTATGAAGTGTGAAATACAGACGAGGATTCTTTTTGCGAAGCAGTTCGGCATAAAGCAACAACAAGACAAGAGGAACCGACACTACCAGCAGCGCATTATAAGAAAAGGCTCCGGAAACATCTCCGTGGAGTAAAGCATGAAGGGCACGCTGCGAACCACATCCCGGACATTTCAGTGAGGTAAGCACATAAAAAGGACATTTGGGGAATAATGCCGACCGAGCCGGATCTAAAAGAGCATACACAGCAAGCATTCCAATCAGCACAATTCCCCCAATGTATTTTACCGTACGGCTCATTTCAGTGAATCGAGGTAGATTAAAACATAAGATATATTGATAATCAAATAGATTACCCCTACTACAAGTCCTACAATAAAACCTATTTTAGTCCATTTACCGGCATCATTACTTGCCTGAAGAGCTGCTTCATAATTGCCTGCAGCAAACAAAGAACTTACCTTACTGGCATACACAATACCTGCAATACCGAAAGGCAGGCAGCAAAACAATGTAACAAGGATAGATTCTACCATCCAAGTTTTAGGACAAACTTGTTCATTCATACGCTTATCATTAAAGAGTTATCGAAACTTGATTTTCCCAAAAGAATCATCATAAAAATAAAAATCACATACAGCACAGCTATCAGCAAAGCACTTCCCGCTGCTGCCAGCGTCCAGTTGCGTGCCAGTTTGGAGTACTGCAAAGCCTGTTCGTAGTTTCCCTGCAAATAAGCAGAATCAACCTTTGCAGCATAGACAATGGCTACAATTCCCAAAGGAAGACAGCATAAACACGTGGATATAATGGATTCGGGAAGCCAGGTTTTGGGACATTCCGGCTGTTTCACATTTTCTTCTGGTTGAGAGGATGAAGGCGGACAAGGTGGAATACTAGCCAAAACCTCCGACAGTTCTTCCAGTTCGGAAGCTTTTACCCATTCCGTCAATCCTTCTCTCCAAACCAAGGTTTCTGCACTTAGTCCGTTTTCTTTTAATTCTTCCAACGGTATAGGTCCTTTCTTCAGACCTTCTACCAATAAATAGTAATGCATATAGCAAGTGTTTTTAACATAGTTTTCACAAAAGTAGCAAATAGACAACAGAAATTCAACAATTTAACAGATTTAACAGTTTTCAGCCCTTATAAAATGGCTTGCTTTGTAACATTCCATTGTCCCAATCCGGAAAAGAATCCCTCAATAACGAATTTTATTTTACACGGTACCCCGAAAAGACTGCTAAATTTCTTACCTTTGCCTGCAAGTAAGAAGCGCTCCGAATGGAAACCTCTACTTACAAACTCAATAACTAAAACTTAATTCTTATGGCAAGATTTAAACGCATTCTGTTAAAGCTCAGCGGCGAAAGCCTTATGGGTGAGAAAAAATACGGTATCGACGAAAAACGTCTGGGAGAATATGCCCAGCAGATTAAAGAGATACACGAAATGGGAGTACAGATTGGTATCGTAATCGGTGGAGGAAACATTTTCCGCGGACTGAGTGGAGCCGGCAAAGGCTTCGACCGTGTGAAAGGAGACCAGATGGGTATGCTGGCTACAGTAATCAACAGCTTGGGGCTGAGCTCTGCGCTGGTAGCTGCCGGTGTAAAAGCACGTGTGCTGACTGCCATCCGTATGGAACCTATCGGAGAATTCTATACCAAATGGAAAGCCATCGAAGCCATGGAAAACGGTGAAGTAGTCATCATGTCTGCTGGTACAGGAAATCCGTTCTTTACCACCGACACAGGTTCTTCTTTGCGCGGTATCGAAATCGAAGCCGACGTTATGCTGAAAGGTACACGCGTAGACGGTATCTATACTGCCGACCCTGAAAAAGATCCGACTGCTACCAAATTCGACGAAATCACTTACGATGAAGTACTGGCTCGCGGTTTGAAAGTAATGGACCTGACTGCAACTTGCATGTGTAAGGAAAACAACCTGCCGATTATCGTATTCGATATGGATACAGTAGGAAACCTGAAGAAAGTAATGTCTGGCGAAAACATCGGTACGCTGGTACATAACTGATTCTTTCTTCCGAAAAAAGAAAGACAGTTTGTCTTAAAATATACAAGATAGGAGTTAAAGCGGATACTTTGTTACAGTGAGGCTTCAACTCCTACTTTTCTCTTATTACTTTACCCTCATTCTAAACTTGCTTAATTACATCAAAACCCGTACATGATAGTTTGCATAGCCGAAAAGCCCAGTGTGGCACGCGATATCGCCGAAGTGCTCGGCGCCAGAAACCGGAAAGAAGGATACATAGAAGGAAACGGATACCAGGTGACCTGGACATTCGGCCATCTGTGTACACTGAAAGAGCCCCACGAATATACCCCTTCATGGAAGTCGTGGAGCTTGGGAAGTCTGCCTATGATTCCGCCACGTTTCGGCATCAAACTGATTAATGATCCGGGTATCGAAAAACAGTTCCGCATCATCGAAGGACTGATGCAGCATGCAGATGAAATCATCAACTGCGGGGATGCTGGACAAGAGGGAGAGCTGATACAACGCTGGGTGATGCAGAAAGCGGGAGCCAAGTGCCCCGTCAAGCGCCTGTGGATTTCTTCGCTGACGGAAGAGGCAATCCGGGAAGGGTTTGCCAACCTGAAGGATCAGGCTGAATTTCAGCCGCTGTACGAAGCCGGACTGAGCCGTGCCATCGGCGACTGGACGCTGGGAATGAATGCCACCCGCCTGTATACACTGAAATACGGACAGAACAAGCAGGTTCTGTCTATCGGACGTGTGCAGACTCCTACACTGGCACTAATTGTGAAACGTCAGCAGGAAATTGAAAATTTCAAACCCGAACCTTACTGGGAACTGAAAACAGTATATCGTGAAACCACGTTCAGTGCGACCAAAGGTAAGTTTACCTCGAAAGAAGAGGGAGAAAAGTTTCTGGAAACCGTACGCCACTCCGACTTTACCGTAACGGATGTATCGGCAAAGAAAGGTACGGAAGCACCTCCGCGTCTGTTCGACCTGACTTCGCTTCAGGTAGAATGCAACAAGAAATTCAGTTATTCAGCCGACATGACGCTGCAACTTATCCAGTCACTCTACGAGAAGAAAGTGGCTACCTACCCGCGCGTAGATACTACCTTCCTCAGCGACGACATCTATCCCAAGTGTCCGAATATTCTGGCAGGTCTGAAGGATTATGCAGCATATACCGCACCGCTTGCAGGGAAAAAGCTGTTGAAATCGAAGAAGGTATTCGACAATTCGAAGGTAACCGACCACCATGCCATCATTCCTACCGGTGTGCAGCCTCAAGGGTTGACCGATATGGAAAAACGGGTGTTCGACCTCATTGCACGCCGTTTTATTGCGGTGTTTTATCCCGACTGTAAATTTTCTACGACCACCGTACTGGGAGAAGTAGAAAAGGTAGAGTTTAAGGTGACGGGAAAGCAGATTGTAGAACCGGGATGGCGCGTGATTTTCAACAAGGAACAGCAGGAAGAGCCGAAAGAAGGAGACGAAGAACGCGTATTGCCGCTGTTTACAGTAGGCGAAAGTGGTCCGCACGTCCCCGATTTAAACGAGAAATGGACTCAGCCACCCAAACCTTATACCGAAGCTACTCTGCTGAGAGCCATGGAAACTGCCGGAAAACTGGTAGACAATGACGAACTGCGTGATGCATTGAAAGAAAACGGTATCGGACGTCCTTCTACACGTGCAGCCATCATCGAAACCTTGTTCAAGCGGCACTACATACGGAAGGAACGGAAGAATCTGGTAGCCACACCTACCGGAGTAGAACTGATTCAGCTGATTCACGAAGAGTTGCTGAAATCGGCAGAGCTGACCGGTCTTTGGGAAAAGAAACTGCGCGAAATAGAACGACGCAGCTACGATGCCGGTACATTCCTGGCCGAACTGAAACAGATGGTGACGGAGATAGTAAATAGTGTATTGAGCGACAATACCAACCGACGGATTACAGTGATGCCGGAGGAACCGAAAGAGGCTCCCAAAAAGACAAGCAGCCGGAAAAAGGAAAGCAGCGGCGAGGAGCCTAAACCGAAACGTACCCGCTCTACTACCAAAAAGACAAAAGCCGAAACTGCTCCTACCCTCCCCGAAGGCGATGCCATTGTAGGTACAGTGTGTCCGCTGTGTGGAAAAGGTACGATACTGAAAGGAAAAACGGCTTATGGCTGCTCGGAGTGGAAAAACGGATGCACATTCCGAAAAAGCTTCGATGCGTAATCAACACAAATCAATCCTGAAATGTGGATTTACGCTATTAGTATCGAAGGCCAACGGCATTAATAGCGTGAGCCCACGATACTAATACCGTGAGCTCACACCATCAGTCGTGTCAATCCGAGGTTATTTTACCTTAAAGGTACTTCTCATAGAAGTCAGTGCTTCGGGGTTCGGATTCACTTCTTTTCGGGTACAATAATCAAATTCAGCAAATTTTTCTCCGGAAAAAGAGTTCCATTTCAATTTCAGTTTCACGGTTTCTCCGTTCGTATCGGGCAGTCCGTCCAGTTTGAAGGCAACCAGCGCATCACCTACCATCCCATAAGTATCTCCGTAGGCATTGTGTCTGAACTCAACTTCATACTGATTGTCCGGATTATTGGTACGGAGCAGGTTGACATAATGCGGCTGGGAAGAATTTCCCCAACGTGTACGGAAGCGCAAGGTCAGATAACCGTCTTCTGCTATCGTTACCCAGTCGTTTACTATTTCTACCGGGTCGTTACCATAAACCTCGTCGTTCTCCTCACCCAAGTCGGCAGCAATCGGTTTGGTCAGAATACTGTCTATCCAGTTTATCTGCACCGCCTTGGTATATTTCCCGCTTGCCTGGTCTACCTCCTCATAATTTACCAGCGCACGTACTTCCTTTCCGTCGTAAGGAGAAGAAGCCATGTTTACAGGCAACAAGGTAGTTTCCTCGTCCAGCTGCAGGAAAAAAGTCTCGTCGGCATCGGTTTTTGCCGTAACAAGTGCATTGGGCACTCTGACGTAATATCTATTGTCGTCGTCATCCTGACACGACTGTATTCCCATACTTCCGGCCACCACCAGCACGGCCATCAATCCTTTCTGCAATAGCGAATATACTTTCATCACATTATTCTTTTAAGAGTTAAACTTATCTTCTGTTCTTCACTTAGAAAATGAAAACCCTCAAGAAAGCCTGCATTTTTAAATGTTAAATATCAATAAGATAACGTAAGGTCAACATAAAATAAACAGCGCCATAAAGTTTTATCTTACAAGATTACAGTAGAAGTAATATAAAAAATAAGATTGTCCATGTTTTCCTGAAAAGATTCTATTTTTTACATCTCTTTTACTCCCTACTTTTGTCCTGTTAAAATTAATTATCTAACTACATGAAAATGTATAATAAGCGATTTGTTTATTTTGAATCTTATTTATAGTATCATGAAAAATTTATTCGTTCTATTAAGCTGCATTTGCTGTTTTTCGTGCAAGCCCTCTATACAGCAGATAGATTTAAGCGGTACGTGGGAGTTTACTACAGACACATCACAATGGAACCAGTCACTTATCCTGCCGGGAAGTGTTACTTCCAATCGTCTGGGAGAGGATATTTCAATGTCTACTCCATGGACCGGCACCATTGTCGATTCGTCTTTTTTCTTTGCCGACAAATATGCAGAATACCGTACAACTGAAAATTTCAAAGTTCCTTTTTGGTTGCAACCTGAAAAATATTTCCGGGGAGAAGCCTGGTACAAAAAAACGGTAGAAATACCACAAAACTGGGATAAATACGATGTCATGCTTACACTTGAGCGTTGTCACTGGGATACAGAACTGTGGATAGACGGAAGCTATGCAGGAAGTGGCCACAGCTTAGGTACCCCACATCGTTATTTGCTCACCCAATGGCTTACTCCCGGCAAACATGAACTTTTGCTCAAAGTAGACAATAGCTTAAAGACCGTAAATCCGGGTATCAACTCTCATAGTGTTACCGATCATACTCAAGGCAACTGGAATGGGGTGATTGGAAAAATTGCATTGGAAGCACTGCCACAAATACAGATAAACCATTTGGATATTTTCCCCGACATAGACCATAAGAAGGTAAAGGTGGAACTGGAAGCCCTCAATTCTACCAGCACAGCACAAGAAGTTACATTTAAAATGGAAGTAGGCGGACGAGCATTCGAAAAGAGCCAAACTCTTCCTACAGGAACATCTCCCGTATATGCAGAAATAGAAATGGGAGACAGTATCTTACTTTGGGACGAATTCCACCCCCATTTATACCAACTGAATGTGCATCTTTTCGGAACAGACGGAAAAGAACTGAGCCAGTGTTCGGAACAGTTTGGTATGCGCAAACTGGAAGTTGTCCAAAATCATATTCTGATAAACGGACGGAAAGTATTTTTCCGTGGCATGCTCGACTGTGCCGCTTTCCCCCTTACAGGTTACCCCTCCATGGACAAAGAGTATTGGGTGAAAATGTTCACCAATTGTCGGAACCATGGTTTGAATCATGTACGATTCCACTCCTGGTGTCCGCCGGAAATAGCCTTTCAAGTAGCCGACGAAATGGGATTCTATCTGCAAATAGAATGTTCTTCATGGGCTAATCAGGGAATAACAATCGGCGACGGAACTTCTTTGGATCAGTTCATACGGGATGAAAGCGAACGTATGGTACGTGAATACGGAAACCACCCCTCTTTCTGTATGATGTTATACGGAAACGAACCGTCTGGAGAAAAAAGCACTCCCTATCTGGCAGATTTTGTAACTCATTGGAAAGAAAAAGATACACGCCGTTTGTATTCTACTGCTGCAGGCTGGCCTAATTTACCGATAAACGATTTCTTAAATGACCCTACTCCACGTATACAAGGATGGGGACAAGGACTTACAAGTATTATCAATGCCGAAGCTCCCCGTACCAACTACGATTGGAGCAATTACGTACAACAGTTCAACCAGCCTGTAATCAGCCACGAAATAGGACAATGGTGTGTCTACCCCGATTTCAAGGAAATAAGCAAATATACCGGACTGATGAAGGCTCATAACTTTGAAATATTCCGTGATGATCTGAAAAAGAACGGAATGATTCATTTGGCTGACAGTTTTCTATTGGCTTCGGGTAAATTACAGGCTCTTTGCTACAAAGCAGACATCGAAGCTGCTCTTCGCACACCCGATTTTGGAGGATTCCAGCTCTTAGGATTGTACGATTTCCCTGGACAAGGTACTGCACTGGTAGGAGTTCTGAATGTCTTCGGAGAAGAAAAAGGATATATTTCTCCCGAAGAATACCGTCAATTCTGCAATACCACTGTGCCTCTTGCACGATTGCCCAAACTGATTTATACGAACAATGAAAGCCTGACTGCTTCCATCGAAGTGGCTCATTTTGGCGATAAGCAGTTATCAAATCCGAAATTAGGATGGATACTATCCACAGACGATGGAAAAACAATAGGTAAAGGACAATGGAATGCAAATCAGATTTCTATAGGAAACAATATTCCATTAGGCAATATCAGCTTCCCTCTGTCAGGAATTACAGAGCCCAAACAATTGTCTCTAAAGGTATATGTGAATGATTTTGAAAACGAATGGCACATTTGGGTATATCCCTCTACTCCCCGAAACCAGTATACAGACAATGACATCTTAGTAACAAACAGCTTAGACAACAAGGCAAAAGAAGTATTGGAAAAAGGAGGCAAGGTACTTTTATCATTACCTAAAGGCAAACTGCGTGCTGATATGGGAGGAGACATTCAAATAGGATTCTCCAGCATATTCTGGAATACAGCCTGGACATTGGGACAAGCGCCTCATACGTTAGGTATTTTATGTAACCCACATCATCCGGCGCTTTCACAGTTTCCTACAAATTACTACAGCGATTACCAGTGGTGGGATGCAATGTCTTACTCCAATGCCATCGAAATGGATAAACTTGCCAAAGGGGCTCAACCGATTGTACGTGTCATCGATGATTGGTTTACAAACCGCTCACTGGGACTGATAACCGAATTCAAGGTAGGTAAAGGAAAACTTGTGCTATCCGGTATAGACTTCTGGCAGAAAATGGATGAGCGTCCGGCTGCACGTCAGCTGCTTAATAGCCTGAAGGCCTATATGAGCAGTGAGCAATTCCATCCTGTACAAGAAATAAAATCAGAGGATTTACAACAACTTTATTAAAAAGGAAAAACAATAATATTAATCTTATCAACTTCCTTTCTACAGGAAATAATGGCCGGTTTCTCAGCTCTAACAATTTGTCTGAAACCGGCCATTTATTTTCAAAACTTCTCAAGAATAAATTTCGCCCTGCCATTACAAATAACATTTATTAACAGGAATATCAAGCAGTCACTTGCAAAAACTTACATTATATATACGAATTAGATAATGAAAGAATAATAGACTATTCATTTGATATCATGAGCAAAAGAAACAACACAGAAACTAAAATTAAGGTTAATTGACTAATAATACTTCTTCCATCGTATCTAATTGCACAAAAGTTTGAGAGAGAATATCTATCTTTGGATATTCTTTCTTAAACTTTTTAAATTTAACCGATTATGAAAAATTACTTATTTCTTCTTTCCGCACTCTTATTATTACCTGCCTGCAGCGAACAGGTATCTATTGAAGGTTCATGGGTAGAACCGGTACCGGGTATGCCCGATATGCAGCAAGGATTTACACTCGAAGCCAATGGAAAAGCGTCTTCTATCGAGATGGCAACCCTGCAATATGAATCATGGAAAAAAGAAGGAAACCAACTGATTCTTTCGGGAAAAAGTATCGGGAATCATCTTACAATCGATTTTTCCGACACGCTAACTATCGAAAAGTTGACTGCCGACAGCCTGATTCTGAAACGGGGAGAAGTTGTCTGCACCTATACACGTGCTCAAGAAATACAGACCAAAGAAAGTATACCGGCCGCTACACTTACTCCAGCCAAACAGATACGCACAGTCAAAGGAGAATTGGTCATTGCACACGAAGTACGGGCTTTTACGGCTACAGGTGACTCACTGACTTACTGGGTGATTGACAAGACAGGAAAACTTGCACGCCAATACGACGAACTGACCGGAGGAGTGAAAAACGGAACTCCCGTATACGCAGAACTGGAAGTGATTGACATGGGAAAATCGGACGAAGGTTTTGCTGCAGAATACGACGGAGTATATCAAGTAGAAAAAATTCAGAAACTGGCAGTTAAGTAAACAACTGTAAATATCCTGCTCCTGTCTTGAAAAGAAAGAAGTTGGCAGATTTTTTTTGACAAAAAAACAATTTTCATTGTATATTTGTTTGTTTTCTGATTAAATACAAACTAAATATACAAGAAATGAAAAAAAGAATGTTATTAAAAAGTTTCTGTATCGCATTGCTTTTATGCTGTATATCAGGCAAAACTTATGCACAGGATTGGAAATCGATCCTTACCGGAGTAGCTAAAGAGGTAGTGGGAGACAAAATTACAACAGCTTCTTCTATCGTAGGAACATGGAATTATGTAGCACCGGAATGTAAGTTTGAGAGTGATGATTTGCTGGCAAAGGCAGGAGGAGAAGTGGCTTCGAAAAAAGTAGAAGACCAGATGCAGACTGTGTACGACAAGATAGGTCTGAGTGGATGCCAGTTTACATTCAACGAAGACGGCAGCTACTCTTATAAGTTGAAGAACCGTACCGTAAGCGGCACTTATACGTTCAATGATACCGATAAAACCATTACCATGTCTGCCAAACTGGGTATCAAACTGACTGCCCAAGTCACTGTAGCAGGAAACAACATGAGTCTGGTTTTCAATACAGACAAACTGATGTCTGCCTTGCAGACCATCACCGGAGCAGTATCGAAAGTAAACGACACGGCATCCAGCATCAATTCGCTTATCAGTACATACGACGGACTGAGACTGGGATTTGAACTGGAAAAATAATCTTTTATACCGGAAGAATTCTTTTCGGATACATACGTAAAAACGCGACTTGTATCGATGGCTTACGTGACTTGTATCGCTAGCATACGATACAAGTATCGAAGGGTGATGATACAAGTCGCGTTTTTTATGCGTTTTTATTGCTTCTTTCCATTCAGTATAACAAGTGCTCCAATTACTCCGGGTACCCAACCGCAGAGGGTAAGAAGCAGAATAATCAAGACGGAACCACATCCCTTGTCTATAATGGCAAGAGGCGGGAAAATAATAGCAAGAATAACTCTTATCAGTGACATTGTTTTTATTTTTTAGTAATTACAAAGGGAAAACAAGATTCTCCGGCAAATATCCGCTTCGTATACGCCATTCCTGCGGATAGAGATTGTTGGCACGGTTGCCTATATTCTTGGCAAATCCCAAAGGAATTCCGCGGTAAGTCAGAAGCACATAGCCTCGTGGAACTTCGGGCGAAAGAGTCACGGCTTCCTTACGCAAATAAGCCACTGCCTGTTCATAACTCAGCACCGCTTCGGGGAAGATTCCTTCTTTCCGTACGGTACTCATAGCCAGAGAATGTTCGGGAAGGAAATCCTTTCCTTTCAAACTGCAGATTGCCACACCGGCATGCAGAATCTTCAACGCATTTTTCAAACGTCCGTACAGTTCTGTATAGGTCTTCGGGAAAGCTCTTACCAGACTATCTTCTACCAGCCATTCGTATTCGTCCGAATCGTTTATCCAGTCTTTCACTTCTTTCGGGCATACAACTTCTTTCTGCCTCTTATCGCCTTTTTTGTTCTTTTTCGGTTTCTGAGAAAGATTTTCTTCCGAAGAAGCTTCTCCGTGCTTGCGCAAGACAGCAAGGAAAAGTCCCTCACCTACGGTTTTATGTGGCAGGAAACGATATACCGGGAAATCAGCTCCAATAAGATTTCCGGTAATGCCCCAGTCTTCTTTCACCTCAACTGGCAGAATTTCAGCACCCAACTCTTCGGCAATCCACTGTACATTGTCTTCGTTTTCTTCCCTATTGAAAGTACAGGTACTGTAAATCAAAATTCCACCGGGTTTCAAGCATCCCCAGATATCACGCAGAATACGCTGCTGACGTTGCCAGCAAAGCGTAACATTGTCTACACTCCATTCGTCTACAGCCACCTGGTCTTTGCGGAACATACCTTCTCCCGAGCAAGGCACATCAGTCAGAATCACATCGAATACCTGCTCCAGTTCTGCAAAATCGGCCGGATCGTTGTTTGTCACCACCACTCCGGGATGTCCCCATTTTATCAAATTCTCTGCCAATACCTGAGAACGGTTTCGCATCACCTCGTTAGCTACCAGCAAACTTCCTTCAGGCAATACGCTGCGGGCCAGTGTAGATTTACCACCGGGGGCTGCACAAAGATCGAGCATCACCGAAGGAGCATGTACATACTGCCGCAAAGCCTGCTCTACAAACATAGACGAGGCCTCCTGCACGTAATAGCATCCGGCATGAAAGAGAGGGTCGAAAGTAAAGGTAGGACGGACAGAAAGATAATATCCGGCCGAACTCCAGGCTACCGGACGAGCGTCTTGAGGTATCTGTGAAAATTTCCGCTCGTTCATACGGATACTGACAGGAGTTTCCCGCTGCAAGGCTTCGCAAAACAAGGTGAACTGTTCTTCTCCCATCAGTTGGGAGGTACGGCGAATAAAATCGGATGGTAGATTCATACAAACAACTACATTTATTGTCTGCAAAAATAAAATATTTCACAATGACCGCCAACAACTGATGAATTTTAGCTACCTTTGTTCACTATAATAAAAAGTATATATCCCGAAATGAAACAATATTTAGATCTGCTCAGACACATCCGTACGGAAGGTGTGAAAAAAGAAGACCGTACAGGTACCGGAACAATCAGTACCTTCGGTTATCAGATGAGATTTAATCTGGAAGACGGCTTTCCGCTGGTCACTACCAAGAAGCTTCACCTCAAATCCATTATCCATGAACTGCTTTGGTTCCTTCAGGGGGACACCAATGTGAAGTATCTGCAGGAAAACGGAGTACGAATCTGGAACGAGTGGGCAGATGAAAACGGTGATTTGGGACATATCTACGGCTATCAGTGGCGCTCGTGGCCGACTTACGACGGGGGTTTCATCGATCAGATTTCGGAAGCAGTGGAAACCATCAAGCATAATCCGGACTCACGACGCATCATTGTAAACGCATGGAACGTGGCCGACCTGAAAAACATGAATCTTCCGCCTTGCCACATGTTTTTCCAGTTTTATGTAGCCAACGGACGCCTGAGCCTGCAAATGTATCAGCGTAGTGCCGACTCTTTCCTGGGAGTTCCGTTCAATATTGCTTCGTATGCCTTGCTGCTGCAGATGATGGCACAGGTTACCGGACTGAAAGCCGGAGACTTTATCCATACGCTAGGCGATGCTCATATATATCTGAATCATCTGGAACAGGTCGACTTGCAGCTTACCCGCGAACCTCGCCCATTGCCACGCATGATACTTAATCCGGATGTAAAGGATATTTTCAGTTTCAAATACGAAGACTTCACTTTGGAAGGATACGACCCTCATCCGCATATTGCCGGAAAAGTATCTGTATGATTATTTTGAGTTTTTAAGTTGGTGAGTTTTTAAGTTGATTCACTCCAAAATACTCAATCTATCTCCTTTCTAACTCATAAACTTAAAAACTCAAAACATTTTGTCAACCTAAGACATCAACAAACTCAAAAACTTAAAAACTAAAAAACTTAAAATACATGCTTTCCATTATTGTAGCAGTCAACAAAAACCGTGGTATCGGATTCGAAAATAAGTTATTATACTGGTTGCCAAACGACTTGAAACGCTTCAAGGCACTGACTACCGGACATACTATCATTATGGGACGTAAAACCTTTGAATCACTTCCCAAAGGTGCTCTGCCCAACCGCCGCAACATCGTATTAAGCCGGAACCAGTCTGCTGTATTCGAAGGAGCAGAGCATTTCTCATCGCTGGAAGAAGCGCTGAAACACTGTACAAAGGAAGAAGAAGTATTCATTATTGGTGGTGCGAGTCTGTATGCCGAGGCACTTCCTTTGGCCGACACGCTCTATCTGACAGAAATAAACGACAGTGAAAAACCGGCCGACGCATTCTTTCCTGTTATCGACCCAACTCTCTGGAAAGAAAAAAGTAGAGAATGCCATCCGGAAGACGAAAAGCATCTCTACTCCTATACCTTTATCGATTACGAACGGATTGGTAACCGTTAATCCTCATCAGCCAAATCTATAATCGGCATCTGACGTTTGATGGCTTCACGGAAAGAAATGATAGTTTCCGAACGTGAAAGCCCTAACGGCTGTAACTTGTCATGAATAATTTCAAGCAAGTGATGGTTGTTTTTTGCGTAAATCTTGATAAACATGTCGTACTGCCCAGTCGTAAAATGACATTCCACCACCTCCGGAATATGCTTCAAAGCTTCCGTTACGGTATCAAACTGCTCAGGATCTTTCAGATACAGTCCGATATAGGCACATGTTTCATACCCTATTTTTTCAGGATCTATCACAAATTCAGAACCCTTCAGGATTCCTAAATTAGTCAGCTTCTGAATACGCTGATGGATTGCAGCTCCCGATACATTGCAGGCACGTGCAACTTCCAGAAAAGGAATACGTGCGTTATCGGCTATCAGCCGCAAAATTTGTTCGTCTAAACGATCTAACTGATGATGTCCCATTTACTCATTTTTAAATTCATACAAAGATAAGAGTTTTCTTTCATATCTTTTACAAGGGACAGAAGTTTTGTAACAAATTATCCTCTCTTTTGGCAGATAATTCTATCTTTGTAAAAGAAATATAAAACCGTAATTCATGAAGAAAACACTTTTCTCGCTTATTTTAAGCAGCCTGCTCCTGCCGGGACAGGCACAGGATTTCGATACTTATTTTACAGACCGCACATTGCGTGTCGATTATCTTTTTACAGGAGATGCACAAAAACAAGAAGTTTATTTAGATGAACTGTGTGCCCTTCCTCACTGGGCTGGACGACGTCAGCATCTGAGCGAACTACCTTTGGAAGGCAACGGAAACATTACCATGAAAGACAAGGCTACCGGAGAAGTTATTTACCGTACCTCATTCTCCAGCCTGTTTCAGGAATGGATCAGCGAAAAGGAGGCACAGAGTGTAAAACGCGGATTCGAAAATACGTTTCTACTGCCTTATCCTAAACAGGCTGCCATTGTCACCATTGAGCTGAAAGATGTACGTCATCGCACTTCTGCATCGTTCACTCATGAGGTAAATCCTAACGATATCCTCATTCACCAGCGCGGAAGTACGCATGTCACTCCACACCGTTACCTGCTGAAAAATGGAGAGGCCAAAGATTGCATCGACATTGCCATTCTGGCCGAAGGATATACTGCAGAAGAAATGGAACTCTTCTACCGCGATGCACAGGCTGCCTGTGATGCGATTTTCGCTCACGAACCTTTTGCACGACTGAAAGACCGTTTCAATGTGGTAGCCGTAGCCAGCGAATCGGAAGACAGTGGGGTAAGTATTCCCCGCAAGAACGAATGGAAAGCTACAGCAGTCAGCTCTCATTTCGATACATTCTACTCCGACCGGTATCTCACCAGCCGTAGCGTAAAAGCCATGCACAACTGGCTGGCTGGGATTCCTTACGAACATGTAGTGATTCTGGCCAATACCGACACGTATGGAGGAGGAGGTATTTATAACTCGTACCTGCTGACAACTGCTCATCACCCGATGTTCAGACCGGTAGTTGTACACGAGTTCGGTCACAGCTTTGGAGGACTGGGCGACGAATATGCCTATACATCTGAACCAAGTCCGATGTATCCGTACGACATAGAGCCGTGGGAACCTAATATCACCACGTTGGTGAACTTTGAAAGCAAATGGAAGGATATGGTACCAGAAGGAACTCCTATCCCTACCACACCGGAAAAAGACAGAAAACTTCTGTATAGTAAAGTAGGTGTGTACGAAGGTGGAGGATATACCTTAAAAGGTATCTACCGTCCAACTACAGAATGCCGCATGAAAATCAATGAAGCACCGCGCTTCTGTCCGGTATGTGAACGGGCACTTGAAAAAATGATTCATTTTTATACGTATTAAGCATAACCTTATCACTTAATGACATTATCATGCTGACACTTACTAAAATTCAGACGCACGAGAAAGAGTATCCGTTCATCGAACAACTGTTGCACGAATCATTCCCACTTGCAGAACGCAGAGACGATGACTTGCAGCGAGATTATACCGATCATAATCCGAAGTTTACCTGCTACCTGATTACAGACGAAGAAGAAGGCAAGAGAATCCTGGTCGGGTTAATGACTGTATGGGATTTGGACGGCTTTCACTATGGAGAACATCTTGCGACCTCTCCCAACCTACGCAACAAAGGCTACGGCAAGCAGATTATGAAACGGCTTCGTGAGCTTTATCCGGATACTTTTATCCTCGAAGTGGAACGTCCTACCGATGAAATGGCTATCCGCCGTATCGGATTTTACAAACGCTGCGGATTCTCTCTTTGCGAAAAAGACTATATGCAACCCTCATACCGTAAAGGAGGAGAAGAAGTTCCACTCTATCTGATGTACGCCGGAACAGACAGCATCGACAATCAGTTTGAAAGTATACGCGATACCATCTACCGCGAAGTATATGGGGTAAAGTAATTCAATTCCTCTTTTCCCTAAAAGCGCGAAGAACATTCTGAATCAATCAGAATGCCGATTTTCCGATAACACAAAAGCATCCCCAATGACCTTGATAGGCTGTTGGGGATGCTTTTATATTGAATACTTAGAACGATACAATTGCTTCATTCTATATAGCAATAAATCAGTACACAACAAAAAAAGAGAGAATCCACTTTTCAGCAGATTCTCTCTAATTCGCTTTATCTTACACTATTACTGACGCTGAGTAGCTGAATAGTTGATTTTCAAAGCATAAGCCTGACGAAGAGCCTGTTTTACTTCTGTTACGATACCCATCTTAGTTTTAGCATCTACTTTCAGGGAAACAGTCATAAACGGTTTATCCTCTTCTTTCATGTTTTCACGTTCCTGATAAATGTAATCCTGAACTTCTGAAGTTTCAGCGAACTTATCGTTCAACTGGATACGGTCTGTAGTACCCATTTTCTTCTGGAACTCAGGCATCGGTTTACCAATGTAAATGAAAGACACCAAAGATTTCTTTTCAAGCTTTTCCAATTCTGTAGCCTGAGGCACTTTAAACTGAACCTTCAATGTAACTTCACGCATTGTTGTTACGATCATGAAGAAGAACAACATGGTAAAGATAAGGTCAGGCAAAGAAGAAGTATTCAACTCCGGCATGCCACGCTTACCTGTCTTATTAAATTTTCCCATGATTATTTTCCTCCATATTTTTTAGGTTCTGCTTCAGAAATCTTCTGTGGATAGTACTGAGTGATAGCATCCTTTTCAGCTTCTGAACATTCAGCCAAAGGTTTTCCAAACTGAGACTGAGCCAATTCGTTACGCAACTCGTTATAAGCGGCAACCAATTCGTTCTGAACCTGCAGGTAAGCATCATAGCTTGTACCCACGTCATTCTGTACAGAAATTACATGCTTTTCAGTAATCATTACGTTACCAAACAACGGCAAGTTCTTCATATGCTTTTCAGGCAAATTCGGATCGTCGTTCGGATTGGCAATGAATTCTTTTGCTTTTTCTCTTAATTGCTTAATATCACCCCATTCTCCAGCAACCATCAACTGGTCGTCCTTGTTCAGTTTTACCTGGAGAACGTTTCGTTCCTTTACAATGATATCATTGTTCTCCTGTTCCTTGTTTTCTGGGGGAGGCGGTAAACGTCTTGCCAGACCTCGGTCAGTATCCATTGATGTTGTAATCAGGAAGAAAATAAGCAACATGAAAGCAATATCGGCCGTAGAACTTGAGTTAATTCCAGGCACTGCTCTTTTCTTTCTTGCCATTCTATTTACTCCGTTTTAAATATTAAACTTCAATGTTCTGATTATTTCTTAAATAGACCTGAAAGGTTCAAGAGTGTTCCAACTGCTGCAATACCGAACAATACATAAGTAGAGTAGATCAGCATGTCAGAAACCTTCAACATTGTAACATCACTGTATTGTGTACCGTCACCCAACACTACAGTTTCAGCAGAACCCATATTGTAAGTAACAACCAACAACACAATCAGCAAAATAAGACCTAATAAAGATTTAATTGCACTTTTCGGATTATCTTTCAAAGCTCCTGCAAACTGTGCCAAAGCACCCAAGAGCGTAATGATAACAGAAACTCCAAACATAGCGTACATTAAGTACATCAGAGCTTCGGTATTCTGTGGCTCATTGTATTCGCCAACCGGATTATTGTATCCTACAAAGTAGAACATGCCCAATACTACCAAAATCAAGGCAACACAGACATAGAATACATAGTAAGATACTTTGTATGATAATTTAGCCATTGTTTATATTATTTTTTGTATTTCAAGTTGTACTTCATGATCATGTCAAGCAATGTGATAGAAGAATCTTCCATCTGGCTTGTAATAGCTTCAATCTTAGACAAGATATAGTTGTAGAATACCTGAAGAATCAAAGCAACAACCAAACCGAAGATTGTAGTAATCAAAGCCACTTTCATACCACCTGCTACAACTGTCGGAGAAATATCACCTGCCTGCTGGATTTTATCGAACGCCATAACCATACCGATTACAGTACCCAAGAATCCCAAAGACGGAGCCATGGCAATAAACAATGTAATCCAAGAACATCCTTTTTCAAGATAACCAGCCTGAACACCACCGTAAGAAACAACAGAACGTTCAACAACATCAACACCATCGTCAATTCTCATTAAACCCTGATAACAAATAGAAGCAACAGGACCGCGAGTATTACGACATACGGTTTTTGCAGCTTCTACATCACCTTTTTCCAAAGCAGCCTCGATGCTAGTCATCAACTTCTTTGTATTAACTTCTGCCAAGCTCAAATAAATAATACGTTCAATGCAGAAAGCCAAACCTAAAACTAGTGCTATTGCTACCAGAGACATAAAACCAGCATCACCTTCGATGAACTTAGTTTTTAACTCTTTGTGAAGACCACCACCTTCTTCAACCACTGCTGCTTCAGTAGTCTGTTCTGTTTGAGCCGGAGCTGCGTCTTGAGCCATAATAGGCTGAACTGATCCTAAAGTAAGGACTCCCATCACTGCAAGAATTGCAAATAACTTTTTCATTGTGTGTCTAATTTTTTAAGATTAATTAATTAATTGTTATTTATTTGTTTTAATTGTTTTCCTGCTTTTACGTTTTCCATAACAACAGCGGAGAGAGCGGGATTCGAACCCGCGAAACACTTTTGGCGTTTACACGCTTTCCAGGCGTGCCTCTTCAACCACTCGAGCATCTCTCCTTATTTCGGGCTACACAATACTATCTTTTTTAAAATCGGGTGCAAATTACAAAGAAAATCGGGAATTGCAAGCGATTTCAGCTACAAATGTATTCTTTTTTTTCGTCTTACGTAGAATTAACCCTGTCATTATTGGAATTACTCATCAAAATTAATAAACTTTAAAAACTTATTCAGCCATTTTGAACACTTTTAAAGCATTATTGGTCGTGATTCTGTCTATGTATTCAAAATCCACAGCATAGATTTCAGCAAGTTTCATAGCTACATTCTTTATATAAGAAGACTCGTTCCGTCTTCCCCTAAAAGGCACTGGAGCCAAATAAGGAGAGTCTGTTTCAAGGACAATTCTATCCAAAGGCAGATGCGTCAAAATTTCGGGCAAACTACTCTTCTTGAATGTAACAACTCCATTTATTCCAAAGACAAAACGCGAATACTCCAACACCTTCTCAGCCTCTTCTAAAGTTCCCGTAAAACTATGGAAGACCCCACTTAACTCAGTCGTTTTGTAAGGCTCCATCACTTCAAACAACTCAGGAAAAGCTTCACGACAATGCAGCACCAAAGGCAAATGATATTCTAATGCCCACTGAACCTGTATATCCAATGCTTTCTGCTGTTCTTTCAAATAGGTTTTATCCCAATACAAATCCATCCCCACCTCCCCTATAGCAATAAAAGGATGCCCATCGGAGAATATTTTTTTCATTTCATGAATACGGAACAATGAATCTGCATCAACAGAAGTAGGATGAAATCCGATCATTGGAAAACAATATCCCTGATATGCCGTGCAAACACTCAGCATCGCCTCTATAGTAGTATCATCAATATTAGGCATGAGAACTTTAGAAACTCCAGCAGCCTTGGCACGTTCTATCACCGCCGGCAAATCTTCCGTAAATTCTTCGGCAAACAAATGAGAATGTGTATCAATCATATCACACTTTCCTATTCATTAAATGACAAACAAAAGATTTCAACTCTTCTTTTTTCCCGGAAGGCATAGCTATACTTTCCAATAAAGAAAGTCCTTCAGCATAATAAGCATTAATTTTCTCTTCACAAATCCTGCCGATGCCAATCTTATCATAAAGTTCTGTCACAGCCTTTATCTTTTCCTCCGGATAGAAATCAGTAGATGAAATCCATTTTTCCAATTCTTTCCGTTGATGTCCGTCGGCCAAAGTTAAGGCATTAATCAGCATAAACGTTTTTTTATTACACAAGATATCCCCTCCAATATTCTTTCCAAATACTTTCGGATTCCCATATACATCCAGAAAATCATCCTGTAATTGAAATGCTAATCCCATTTTAATACCGAAATCGTATAATTTTTGTGCATCCTCTTCCGAAGCATCCCCTAACACCGCACCAATTTTTAAAGCGGCAGACAAAAGTACCGATGTCTTCAAACGAATCATCTCAATATATTCAGATACGGTAACATCACTACGTGTCTCAAATTCCATATCCCACTGCTGCCCCTCACAAATTTCCAAAGCTGTCTGACTGAAAATATCCATTACTTGCTTTAAATAGCTATCCGGACAATTATTCATCAGCCGATAAGCCAATACCAACATGGCGTCTCCTGAAAGAATAGCCGTATTTTCATCCCAAACCTTATGCACTGTAGGCTTATTTCTGCGCATATCCGCACGATCCATCAAATCATCATGCAACAATGTATAATTATGATAAGTTTCTATACCTGCCGCCTGTGATAAAATATCATCCACATTTTCTTTATAAAGCTGATAAGACAGCAACATCAAGACAGGACGTATACGTTTGCCACCTAATGAAAGGACATATTCTATAGGAGCATATAACCCTTTCGGTTCACGCATATAGGGCATTGTAGCAAGGTAGGTATTTACCTTATCTAATAATTGTTCTGCAGAAAAAGCCATAAGATTGTTTTAATTAAGGGATTATTAGAAAAAGAGGCTGCCTCAAAGCAGCCTCTCAATTAAGATATTGAAGTATTTTTATTACTGTAATTTGAAAGTTACAGGCACTGTATATTTCACACGTACAGCCTTACCACGTTGTTTTCCAGGTTTCCATTTCGGCATGGTCTTGATTACGCGGAGAGCTTCCTTATCCAAGTAGGGGTCTACACTACGTACAACCACCGGGTCAACGATAGAACCGTCCTTATTAACGACAAACTGAACGATAACCTTACCTTGTACACCATTTTCCTGAGAAATAGTGGGATATTTAATATTCTTACCTAAGAATTTCAAACATTCAGCCATACCCCCAGGGAATTCAGGCATTTCTTCTACTACTTGGAAAATTTGTTGTTCTTCGGGTTCTTCTTCTTCAACTTCAACCGGAACGTATTTAACTTCTACTGCCTGACCGGTTTCTTCTGAAGCCTGAATAGTCGTTTCTTCTACTTTAGCATCGTTTTCAACGATCTGAAGCACTTCTTCTACTTTAGGAGCTTCGGGAGGAGGAGGAGCTTGTTTTTGTTCCTGTTCCGTAATAGGGATAATTTCTTCTTCAAATACGACATCAGTTATACCTGTATCCGTAGTCACTTGCTTGTCGCGATCAGTCCATTCGAAAGCTACAAACATGAGAGCAAGGATAAACACATAACCGATAAGCAGCCAGGTACTCTTTTTACCTTCGAGATCTGCTTTAGGCGATTTTTTAACTTCCATAAATTGTGTTTTAAAAATTAAGTGTTTCTCACTGAGGGCAAATGTAACACAAATCTTTTAAATAAAAAGTATTTTCACATGAAAAATATGCTAATTCATTTTATTTTCATCCGATTTCATAGACATACACCCAACTTTTATCTATCTTTGAAGCGTTTTTAATAGTCACCTATACATTAATTATATATGAAGAAAATAACTATTGCCATTGACGGTTATTCATCATGTGGAAAAAGCACTATGGCCAAAGACTTGGCACGTGAAATAGGATATATCTATATTGATAGCGGTGCCATGTATCGTGCTGTTACATTATATAGTCTACAGAAAGGGTTCTTTTCGGAAAAAGGTATCGACACCGAAGCGTTAAAAACAGCAATGCCCGATATACATATTTCATTCCGGTTGAATCCGGAAACACAACGTCCCATGACTTTTCTGAACGATACAAATGTAGAGGATGCCATCCGCAGCATGGAGGTTTCTTCTCATGTAAGCCCTATCGCCGCCTTGGGCTTTGTACGTGAGGCTTTGGTAAAACAACAACAGGAAATGGGAAAGGCCAAAGGAATTGTCATGGACGGAAGGGACATTGGAACCGTTGTTTTCCCCGATGCCGAACTGAAAATATTTGTAACCGCCTCGGCTGCCATACGTGCACAGCGCCGTTATGATGAATTGAGGAGTAAAGGGCAAGAGGCCTCTTATGAAAAAATCCTGGAAAATGTGGAAGAACGTGACCGTATAGACCAAACCCGTGAAGTCGGTCCGTTACGACAAGCGGATGACGCTATCTTATTAGACAACAGCCACATGAGCATTGCCGAACAGAAAGAGTGGCTGACCGAAAAATTTCAAGCAGCTATAAATGGTTAACATAGAGATAGACGAAGGATCTGGGTTCTGCTTTGGAGTCACTACGGCCATCCGTAAAGCAGAAGAAGAACTGGCAAAAGGAAACACTCTTTATTGCCTGGGAGACATTGTACACAACGGACAGGAATGTGAACGACTAAAAAAAATGGGGCTTATCACAATCAACCACGAAGAGTTTGCCCAATTACACGATGCCAAAGTACTGTTACGTGCACATGGAGAACCTCCTGAAACATACGCTATAGCCCGTACCAACAACATCGAGATCATTGACGCCACCTGTCCAGTAGTATTACGTCTTCAAAAGCGCATCAAACAGGAGTATGATAATGTTCCGGCAAGTCAAGACACACAAATCGTGATTTATGGCAAAAACGGTCATGCCGAAGTACTGGGGCTGGTAGGCCAAACTCATGGAAAAGCAATTGTCATAGAAACACCTGCTGAAGCTGCTCATTTAGACTTCACTAAAGACATACGCTTGTACTCCCAGACAACCAAATCTCTGGAAGAATTCTGGCAAATCATAGAATATATCAAGGAACACATTTCACCCGATGCCACTTTTGAATTTTACGACACAATCTGCCGGCAAGTGGCCAACCGGATGCCTAACATCCGCAAATTTGCAGCAGCGCATGATCTGATCTTTTTTGTCTGCGGACGAAAAAGTTCAAACGGAAAGATCTTATATCAAGAATGCAAAAAGATTAATCCGAATTCATACCTCATTGACCAGCCGGAAGAAATAGACCGGAACTTGCTCGAGAACGTCCGTTCCATCGGCATTTGTGGAGCAACTTCCACCCCCAAATGGTTGATGGAAGAATGTAAAAAAGCAATCTTAAACGAAAAATAGACCAATAAAAAATAGAAAATTATCGTTGTCCAACTGATAATTTGTTAACTTTGCGACATAAAAATATTAAAATGGGTATTTATGGGAACGATTAAAAGCATTGGTATTTTAACCTCTGGAGGAGATGCTCCGGGAATGAACGCTGCCATTCGTGCAGTCACACGTTCTGCCATCTATAACGGCTTGAAAGTATATGGCATTTATAGAGGATACAAAGGATTGGTAACAGATGAAATTCAGGAATTCAAAAGCCAAAATGTTAGTAACATCATACAAATGGGAGGTACCATTCTGAAGACCGCCCGTTGCAAAGAATTCACGACACCCGAAGGACGGGCACAAGCTTACGAAAACATGAAGAAGCATGAAATCGACGCTTTAGTCATTATAGGTGGTGATGGTTCTTTGACTGGTGCACGTATTTTCGCACAAGAATTTGATGTTCCTTGTATCGGTCTGCCCGGAACGATTGACAACGACCTGTATGGAACCGACACCACCATCGGCTATGATACAGCTTTGAACACAATTTTAGATGCAGTAGATAAAATCCGTGATACGGCAACTTCTCACGAACGTTTATTTTTTGTTGAAGTAATGGGACGTGATGCAGGCTTCTTGGCATTGAACGGTGCTATTGCCGCAGGTGCAGAAGCAGCTATTATTCCGGAATTCAGCACAGAAGTTGACCAATTGGAAGAATTCATCGAACATGGTTTCCGCAAATCCAAGAGCAGTAGTATCGTATTAGTAGCCGAAAGCGAACTGACCGGGGGTGCAATGCACTATGCCGAACGTGTGAAGAACGAATATCCGCAATACGATGTGCGTGTAACGATATTAGGACATTTGCAACGTGGCGGACGCCCCACAGCGCATGACCGAATTATTGCCAGCCGTATGGGAGTGGCTAGCATCCAAGCACTATTGGAAGGACAACGTAATGTAATGATTGGTATTGATGATGATAAGATTGTTTATGTACCTTTCGCTAAAGCTATAAAGAACGACAAGCCTATAGACAGAGAATTGGTGAACGTACTTCATGAACTTTCTATCTAATTTTTATCCACCACAGGTACACAAAAAACGCAGATTATAATTATTCATTAAATCTGCGTTTTTTATGTTACCTGTAGTAGTAGGAAAACCTTATTTCAAGGTTGAGAAATAAGCATCCAATAACTTTTTGGCAGCAACAAACGAAGTCAGTTTGCCATTCAGCACCTCTTCCTCTTTTGCAGCCAACATAGAAATTATCTTTTCATTATTATAGAAACTATCACGCAAATGCTCGTTGATAGACTCATACATCCAATACTTAGCCTGTTCATTTCTGCGATATTCAAAATACCCATTCGCTTTCACAAAAGCGAAGTATTCATAGATCATATTCCAGATTTCTTTAATTCCAATACCATAAAAGCCGGAATACGTCATTACTTTAGGACTCCAGCCCGAATCAGGAGCAGGAAACAAATGTAAAGCATTACGGAAATGACTGGCAGCCAGTTTTGCTTTCTCAATATTGCTGCCGTCAGCTTTATTGATAACGATTCCATCCGCCATTTCCATGATACCTCTCTTAATCCCCTGCAATTCATCACCAGTACCGGCCAGTTGGATCAGCAAAAAGAAATCCACCATAGAATGCACTGCTGTTTCGCTCTGCCCTACTCCAACCGTTTCAACAAAAATCTTATCAAAGCCCGCCGCCTCACAAAGTATGATCGTTTCACGAGTCTTACGAGCTACTCCTCCCAACGAACCTGCTGACGGACTAGGCCGTATAAAAGACTTCGGATGGACAGATAGTTTCTCCATGCGGGTCTTATCTCCCAAAATACTGCCTTTAGAACGCTCACTACTGGGATCAATAGCTAAAACAGCTAATTTTCCTCCCTTCTCAAGCACATGCAATCCAAATACATCAATAGATGTACTCTTGCCGGCACCGGGCACACCACTGATACCGATTCGCATAGAATTTCCGGAATAAGGCAGACACTTCTCTATCACTTCCTGGGCAATAGCCTGATGTTCCGGTTTTACACTCTCCACTAAAGTAACCGCCTGACTCAATACGGTCACATCACCTTTTACGATGCCTTCTACATATTCACCTACGGAAAACTCACGACGACGAGTTTTTTTACGTAGTTTCAAATAAGGATTCACAATAGATGGTTGCTCAATACCTTTGTTCACTGTCAATCCCTTATATTCTTCACTATTTTCAGGATGTTCCATAGCTATTTTTTTGAGGTTACTTTTACTTTAATAATTATCTTCGGATTGTTAGGATCATTGGTTATCATCAGGACACGCGGAGTACCCTTTACTTTCTTCAAATTTTGACCGAAAGCAGTAATCTTCAACTTGGTAGACGCACCCGGTTTCAAGACACGTTTCTTCAACTGGACCCCCAAAGCAGAATTGAACACCTGCAAATCACGAATTTCCAGATTAGATTTTCCTACATTTTTAATAATAATCGTATGTGCTTTCTTTTCATCACTTTCCAGTTCTCCCATCTGCAACTCTTCGGCAGAAAGATGAATGGCAGGCGGATTCAAGCGTTCCTGCTGACTGATATGTGAGAAATCCGGCAACAATACGGCAGAAACCGGAATTTCATTTTCTTCTCCCACCTTATCTCCCAGGAAACGGGAAAGATAAACAGACGCCGTTGTCAAACCCAGTTTAGGTAACTTTTCCGTATCAAGAGTTATCTTGATTTTACCTGTACGTCCTCTTCCCAGTTTTTCCGGAATGGCAACAGCACTGAGGTAAGGAGGCAAATGCATCAACACAGGGGTGTATAACCTATCTGACGTATTGGCAACCAACAGTTCCATAGTTGGTTTATCCCCTTTATTAGCATCTTCAAATTCTATTTCCTCCTTATTCAAACGGATAGCTCCAATCTGAAAAGGATGAGTGAAAGTATAGTTTTTAGGATCGGCAGTCACTTCTCCCCGAATAGCCAGATAGATAGGTTTATTGGAGGCATTGCAATAAATGCCTACGCTCTTCTGAAAACGTCCGATGGCTTTGGCGTCAAAAGTAGAACTGACACTCCCGGTCTTTCCCGGGGCAATCGGTTCTTTGGTCCAATCAGCAACCGTGCAGCCACAAGAAGTTGTCACATTAGATATCACTAAAGGTTTATCTCCTTTATTAGTGATTTTAAAGGTAGCCGTCACCGGATTTTTCCATAAAATAGTTCCAAATTCATGCGTTGTCTTATCAAATAATGCTTTGGGTTGTGCCTGTACTCCCAAAGTCACTCCCATTAACAAACTTACTATCAGTATAATATGTTTCATACAATTATTTTATGCTTTTTAGATAGCAAAGATAGACAAAAAACATCCTTTACCCATTTTTTCAGCCTATAATTTATTTTATCTTATGAATAACCTTTATCTTTGTCCCGCATTAAAAATCAGATAAATTATGAAAATAGTAAAACATTACTGGTTCATTGCCATTGCATTGATTACAATGATAAGTTTTTCTTCATGTGAAAGCGATGAAGAAAGAGGATTTGATATTTCAGGATTATACGGTAAGACTTGGTGGGGCGAAATGGGATTTGAGGATCCATACGGAGAACGGCTTTACAGTTATATTACATTCACCTCAGGTGCTTTCCCGGATCATGGTGTAGGTACGGAAGAACGCTGTTACTATGATGATGAACTTTATAGGGTATATAAGTTTGACTGGGAAATTCAAAACGGTTGGTTATATCTATATTATTCAGATGGTTATACATTTATAATTGAATATCCATCCGTTTCAGGCCGCTATTTTTATGGCACGGCTGAAGATGGTTTTGAAATAAGATTAGAATGGGTGGACGGCAGAAGCATAAGAAAAAAAGTAAGTTAGCAAGCTAACTTACTTTTTATGAAATCACACAACTAATTCCAGACATCCTGTTTCTCTATTCCACCATCACCCGATATCCTCCCGTATGCCCTCCGAATTCCGGAGCATAAGCAGACTGAACAGTTGCAATTCCAGCCTGATATTCTCCTGTCCGGTTCACATACACCTGATACTCTATCACATAAGTTCCTTTTCTCATCTGATCGATAAAGAACTGGGTCGAAGCATCTTTGGTAGCCTGATAATATCCCAGCCCGTTGCTCCAACGAAATCCCGAAACTGCCTGTAACGGTTCCATACAAGCTGCACGGTCATCCTTGATCTGAACAAAATCCATATCACGGTCAGCCTTTACAGTCAGGCGAACGGTAATCTTATCGCCAACCTTTAACGGAGCTGATTCATTCAAAGCCTCATCCCCTTTATATAATTGACGGCTGACAGACAATCCGTTTCCCTGCCCGCTAATTTGATCCATACTTTCCAGATATTGGGCATAAACGGCTCCCCAACCCATTCCGGCTCCTTCTTTATCCACCCTTATTTTCTTGATATTCATCACATCACCGGACATCATCTTCTTGATATAACCGATGGCATCATCTGCCGGAGTCCGGATCACTTCTTTACCTAAAGTAATCTCTACTCCTCCTGTATTTGCCAATAAATCCGAAGTTCCTGTAGCCATCAATACATACACCGCATCAGCCGTAGCTATCGGCGTTTCCCAAGTCTGTGTCTGTTTCTGCTTCAACAGCCAACGTTTCATTTCATCAATAGCTTTCGTATCTTTTGTTATACGCTGTATAGCTTCCATAGCAGCCACTTCAGTCGGAATTTTATAACTGAACCATGAATATCGGGCTTTAGGAGTATCAAAGTAACGCCCCATTTCATCCGTCACAACAGAATACTCCATCAATGACTGCATAAACAACTTGGCCTCTGCCACCTTACCGGCTTGCTGCAAGATGATAGCTCCCAACGCCTTTCCATAAATCGTCAGTTCTTTTCCCTCACCGGACAACTTGTCTATGAAATACCGGTTCACCTTTTCATCAACCGGAGCCTTGCCATCCAAAGCGCAGATATACAAATACCTGAGAACCTGTTCTGACGGACGGATACCGACAGCCCCTTTCTTTTCAGCTTCTTTCATAGACTTATACTCTTCGGCAGCCTGCTTGCCTAAATACTCGAACCCTTTTTGAATCATAGGCTGCATCCGGCTGTCAGCATCCTGAGGAGTCAATGCATTCAGCCGGACAAGCATTTCCATTACCTGAGTGGTTACATAGCGGCTGCCTTGCATACCTTTATACCAACTCCATGCGCCATCTCCATTTTGCAATTCTCTCAGTTTCTCTACAGAAACTGCCAGTCCGCTGTTCATTGTATTCAGGTCAAACAAAGTGGCGATACGCTGTTTTTGTTCGGCTTCATTGGTAGCTTCTGTCAGCCAGGGAGTTTCAGCCAGCAGGATATTTTTCAGTTCCTGATTCTTTTGCAGATTGCTCATAAAAGTCTCCTTTGTACCACCTTGAGCCTTCCAGCTATCAAAGACTTGCTTGATACGGGGATTTTCTTTGACTATACATGCAGCCAATGAATGGGCATAATAAGCGGTAGCCCAGGAAAGAGCATCTTCATTCTGAGGATTAGCCACTACAGGCAAAGCCTGCACGGCATACCAAGCCGGATGGGCAGTAAATTCTACGGTCAACCGTTGTTCGGAAGCCGTTTTGCTATGCTTGTTAAACAGATTTTCCAAAGAGAAAGTATGCACACCTTCCCCATTCACGTTCAGAGGAACGGTTTCCGTCACCCACTGTTTGTCTGTCAGAACGGGAATGTAACGCTGTTCTCCATCACTGAAGGTATCTCCATCCGCTACCATCCGGCATGCCATTACCGCATATTTGTCACTCACTTCAAAAGCAAAGTTCACATGCCCGGTTTCTCCTCCCTTCATATCGAACTTCTGTTTTTGTGAATAGAATACCTTTTCTGTTTCCGGATTAAACAATTCCATGCGGACAGTCCCTTTCACCCCCTTGTCCGACAGATTCATCAGTGAAGCGGCAATATTCGCTTTATCTCCCACGCGGACAAAACGGGGCATATTAGGTTGAAGCATAAACTCCTTGCTGGCAGTAGCGGTAGCTTCTATTTTTCCATAATCCACATTCTGGGTATGTGCCAAGCCCATAAACTTCCATCGGGTAAGGCTCTCGGGCAATACAAAGGAAATACTGACTTCACCTGTTTCATTGGTGCGGAGCTGTGGATAAAAGAATGCCGTTTCCGCAAAGTTTTCACGTATCTGTATATCACCTGTTTCTGCCAGTTCTTCAGAACTACCCATTTCTGCCTTTTCCTGTGCAGACGTCTCTACCATTTCTTCCTGGAGCACCATATCAGTAACAGCCTCCTGGTTCATCACAGCATTTGCGGCACTCCTGCCTCTAATCTTCAAAGCTCCTGTAAGAGTGGCACGAGGACTGCCTCCGTAACCTACCACCACAGCCTCCATTCTTCCTGTAGATGGAATGATCAATTCACTATATTCCAAAGGAACCGCACGGAACCTCTTCAACGGGAAATCAACATACAAATAAGCATTCCGCATATAGGATGTATTCCAATAAGTCAAAGGAACCACATAATGAAAGTCCACTCCAAAGTCCAGCTTATGTGCACTATAGATTTTATCCAGAGAAGCATCATACATGGTAGCCAGCATTTCAGCCTCAGCCGGACGTCCATCCGGATAAAGTACCGTCAGTTTCCATTCCTCTTGCTGTCCCGGACGGAGTTTGTCACGGAACGTAGTCCATTTCAGCTGCAACTTCTTCTCAGGGGCCGGTTTCATAATCCGTGCATTATGACTGTAAAGTCTGCCGTCTTTCACAAATGCCATACTTACCAGAATGCCGTCACCATATTCCTTCTTATAAGGGAAGCGGAAACTGATCACCGAGTCCGAAAGCTGTATACGTTTGCTTTCCAAGCGCTTATTGCCTGCAAACACATCATAAAGCAGATAGACATTCTTTTCGCTGCTACCTATATATATAGTAGCTGGAGATGCTGCATCAAATTCCAGACCATCCTGATAGAACCAATCCGTTATCACGAAAGGCGGACGCTTGTCGTTCAATGAGAACAAAAGGAAATTCTTAGATGCCGTACACTCTCTGCCTTGTGTATCCTTAGCCGAAAGCTTCAAACGATAATTACCGGAAGGCAGGGCATAAATAGCCTCAGGAATAAAACTCTTGTTAGCTTCCACCGTACCGGTCAATACCTTTCTGCCTTCTTTTTCCTGACCGTCTTTCTGCTTCTCCATCTCGACTACCTGATAAGTAACCAGAGTATCTACCGGCTCACCCGAAAGATTCATGGCTGTCAGTTTTATTTCCAACTTCTTTTCTTTAACCCAATTATCGGGCAGATTATCCATATTCAGCACCATTGAAGTGCTTCCTAAAGGCAATGACAAATTAGCTTGCTGTGTCTCACCTGCACCATCCGTCACATCCGCCTGTATGTTGTACGTATAATACCACAACGGAGATTCTCTCCTGTCCGAGTCTATTTCAAAATGCACCGGAACGGTGAACTTACCATCCGCATCGGTCATTGCCTCTCCCTCCCAACGGGCTGAACCTCTGCCCATAAACCGCCAGAACCAAGCATAGGAACGGGATATATTATAGTGTACCCTGGCATTCTGCACAGGCGCACCGGCAAAAGTCTTTGCCATACCCGCCACTTCTATAGAGTCACCCACTTGATACTCCACTTTCACGGGTTCAAACGTGACATCAAAGGTGGGACGTTTATATTCTTCTACCTTAAAACTGACAGAAGTATCGGCCGCACGCAAGCTAAAATAACCGGTCAGGCAAGGAGAGGGCAAAACAAATTGTCCGCTGAACGAACCAAAACCATTCGTCCATACTTCTACTTTTCCTGTTTCATTATTATTCGCATCATATAGGGATACCGTATATTTTTTATCCGCAAGCACACGCGTAGAATCCTTTTCCATTTCATAAGCCAAGCCGGATACATATACGGTTTGACCGGGACGGTAAATGGATCGGTCGGTAAATAATTGCAAAACTTCTTTTTTCTTGCTCTCTTTATAGTAATAATCGTTTTTCCAAAGATTCAAGATGGGCATCGCATTATCAGTCGCCGTATGTGCATTATACCAGTATTTGTTACTATTCAGGAAATCCAGTTTCAAAGTACCCTGTTTATCCGCCTGATAGGTCTGTTGAGGAGAATAGCCTCCTCCCTTCTCCGTATAAATGGTTACTTCCGCCTCAGAAACAGGCTGTCCGCTCACTGCATCTACCACCACCAGTTCCAACGTACCATCCGGCAGAGGACGATAAATGGTCTTTAAAGCGGTGACATTCATTAATGTTCCGTCCGAAACGCCCTTCTTCCCATCGGGCACTGCCTTTAAGAAATAAATTCCCGCTTGAGGAGCCTGTATGGTCAGGGTGGTATCGATATTCAAATAATCTGTAGTAGGTTTCAAAGAAAAATGCTCCTCGCGTTGCAAACGGGCATATTTACTTTCAAAATGGGTGGTTCTGTTCTGCAATACGGCAGAGGTAACGGGTAAATTCACCTTATATAACTGCAAAGTGATGCCGGTAAGGTTTTTATAATTTACTTTTACCGACTGCTGTTCACCAGGATAAGCCGTAGCTATTTCCAGTGAAAGGCTTGCATTCAGAATTTCCTTTTCTATATTCTTCAGTTGGTTGATACCTTCGTAACGGGGGTATCCGGCTATTCCTTCACGAACTATCCGCAAGCGCTCTACCTGATTATTTTGATACTGTAGGAATTGTGCCAAAGCCAGATAAGCTTCAGGGACTGTTTTCACAGCCGGATAAGTATGAATCCACTTCCGGAGTTCCTGTTGGCATACGTCATTCGAGAAGTTTCCGGAAAAATTGCGGTACAGGTAATTCAATGCATCCACAGCGGTCAGCAACCAACCCTCGCGCTCCGTTTCCGTATCATATGCTTTCAGCAAGGACTGATAAGCCTGCATGACAGCTGCTGTCAAGTCACAATCAGAGACAGGAACAAACTGATAAGTAACAAACTTATCCATATCCGTCATATCCGCAGGCAGACTGTTTGTCTGATTTGCTTTAGCAGCCGCCTGCCACCTGTACTGCTGCATGATTTGTATGGCACGACGTGCCAACAAGTTGTACAGATTATCACGAAAATACCGTTTACTAGCCTCTCCCACTCTCACCATAGATCTCAATTTCTCGACCGGGACAAGCAATAACCGGTCTTTATCCTTGAGAGAGGCCTGCAAATAGCCCAATCCCCTTTTTACGTCGGCAGACATGGCCATTTCACCCAGAATGGAATACAATATAGCTTTGTCTTCCACACTGCCGGTTTGGGAAGCCCATTGTTCCAAACCATTCATATCTACCTTCAAGCTATCGGGAGTTAAAAGGGAACGGTACTGCATGGCAGTGAGATAGGCTTTCATCATTTGCGGTACATTCTGTTCCACTTTTGCTTTATCGTAGATTTTCATTGCTTTGGAAATGACCGATTGGGGCAGATCCTTTCGTTCCAACACCTCCAGTTCTTTCCACAAATTGTCATAGGTTTGTGCCTGTATAGGAGCAAATACGCTCATTACCAGTAACACTATCAAAGATAAATAACGAATTTTCATATCTACAATCTTTTAGTTCATACTAAGTCTTCTGTAACAAAGAAACGAAATAGATGTTTAAAGACTGCATACGTTTTAATTAAAATAACTAAAATAGCAAAGAAAGAATCTTTCAGCGCAGCCAAAGCAGACGTTGAAGCACCAGTCTTTTATAAGGTTTCTTCATGTCTTCGGGCAGGAAGGAAGCATCTATCAGTTCCATCCATTTGATAATGGAACGGCGGAATTTCCGGGCGATGTTGTCTATTACCTTGCCACTGACCCCCGATGCGGTTATCGACTTCTCGAAGTCACTTCTCCATATTTTCCTTTTTTTTCCATTGAGAGTCAATGCCAGTTCCTCCGTATCCTCGGGCATGACAATAACCGTGGACAGCAAATCGTATGCAGGCGTCAGACTATAGCCCATCCCCGTGTCATATAATGAAAAGTTCTTCAAGTGCATATCCGAGTTTCCCACAATCCACGAGAACACCACCACTTCCCAGAAATTCACCAGATCAAGCTGCGGCACTGCAGAATACTTCTTGATAGTCTTGGCTATCTGCTCATACGAGCCCTTATATTTGTATTCGGTGAGACGTTCCGTCAACTGGCACATGTCCTCCATGGCAATCTTTCCACCATCCGGGCGACGGTCTATGCGCCGGGTGATGTACCCCAATTCGCCATCAGCAAAACGCACCAGCCCATGGGGAACCACCGCTATTTTGGCTGCTTCCGCCATGTGCATGGTCAAATCCTCCAGTTCAGGTAATGCCCGGTAAAAATCAGTCTGGGGCTTTAAAATAAACTTTCCCCACAAGCCCACAATAGTAAAACGGTCCGGCTCGTTCTTTCCGCCGGGATTCACATCGAGCGACAATTTGGCCTGCACACCTGTCAGCGTAGTCTGTGCCCTCACTACCTGCTTGGCCAGTTCGCCTATTTCACTCCGTACGTAAGGCAACTGAGGCGCCTGACGGGTACCGAAAAGTTTTCGGGCACAAGCCGGATGATAGTCCACCTGACCTTCCTTCAGTTCCTTATAACAATACAAACACCTTTCCATCATGTTTCCGGTTTATCGGGTTCATCCTCTACTACACTTACTGCCCCGATGCAATCCTTGCAACAGGCCAGCAACAGCGACATACGGTCGCGCCGATTTATCTTCCAACTGTTTTCGGCAATGTTCAGCAACCATCCTTCGGGTATCAGGCCGTCAAAGAACGGGAACAACACAGTGTCATGATAAGGTTTGTCCGTCAGTGGCAGTGTCAGACTGACGGCTTCCGCCTTGCCGGAACGCAAGAATCCGGCATCATAGGCAAAGGTGAAACCATTCTCATCTTCCGTCAACAACCCTGCGTAGATATCATTCAAGTATATTTTTCCCCTTCTCATGCGCTATGCTCCTTTCCTAAGGGCACAGCCCCTACTTCATGTCCGAAGAGGGCAAGCACCTGGTTTACCTTGTCTATCCGCAAAGTCTGCTTTCCTTGCTCCAACTCGCGCACAAAGCGAAGTCCCACCCCTGCCTTGGCCGCCAAATCTACTTGCGTAAGTCCGAACCGCTTACGCATTTCTTTTACAAACAATGACAATGAATCACTCATAATTACACCCTTTAGGGTACAAATATAGCAAAAGCTTCGACAATTACACCCTAATGGGTATAATTTATTAGTTTCTTTCGTATAATATACCCGAAAGGGTGCAAAGTATTAGCCCGGGCCAACGCATTACGGAAAACCAGGAGTATTCAGCAAATTTGTGATACAAGAAAAAAGGAAAGGAAAATTCCTTCAAAAGCTTCAGCCTCTCCGCAAACCCTTTGCCAGTGGGCATTCCGGCTGAAGAATTACACCAGAAAAAGCTTCAGCCCGAAGAAAAATCCTTCAGCCGCATCCTTTGAGAGTATGCATACTCCGCACAGACTGGTTCCCCAATGCTTCAAAAATCTTATATCCAGGCACTTGTCACCGTATCGCACCCCTAAATAAGCAAACTGACACAACCGGAAACATATTCTCTTTCATCAGGATAAGTTTGTATTTTCTGTCCATCACCTAGGTGAACACGCCATCCCACTCTGGTGAAGATCCGTTGTCACCTGTGTGAAACGGCTGCTTCACTAAGGTGAAGCAATAAAGCCATTACGGCACAAAGCAAACTCTTCCTAATAGTAACATCATTTCCAACAGGCATAAAAACACTAGAAAAAATGAACTTACACAGAGACACATCCCGAACAGCCAAAAACTGAAGCTTCCATAATCGAGCTGAAGAAATTTCCAAAGGCAATCCTTCAGCCGCTTCGCCCTATTGACGGGCTTTTGCGGAGAGGCTGAAGCTTCTGAAACAAAAAACAGGACAATGTCCCCGGAGGCACTGATAATCACCTCAATGGTAGCAGAAACCGACAAGTGTACACATGAAGCGGCAACTTCCGAATAAAATAAGCCCACTCCCGCAGTATATAGCCGGAAATATTGTATATTTGCTCTGTACAAAAAGAAATAGAACCACTATGAAGAAAGAAGAATTAATGCGGAAAGCCATTGAGCTTTCTATAGAGAACGTGGCAAACGGCGGCGGACCCTTTGGAGCTGTAATTGCCAAAGATGGTGAAATCATTGCGACCGGAGTCAATCGCGTCACTTCTCAATGCGACCCTACCGCCCATGCGGAAGTCAGCGCCATCCGTGCGACGGCAACCAAACTGGGAACATTCAACCTGAGTGGGTGTGAAATTTATACTTCGTGTGAGCCGTGTCCCATGTGCCTGGGAGCCATTTACTGGGCACGACTGGATAAAATGTATTATGCAAACAACAAGACGGATGCCAAGAATATAGGTTTTGATGACTCTTTTATCTATGATGAGTTAAGCCTGAAACCTTCGGCACGCAAGCTGCCCTCCGAAATTCTTTTGGCGGAAGAGGCAATAAAGGCATTCCAACAATGGACAGAGAAAAGTGACAAAGTGGAGTATTAATAGAAAGGCGCGGACGAAATCCCTATCGTCCGCGCCCGAAATCTTTATAAGATCTTAAAGACTATTCTTTTACCGGAGTATTTTCCAAGGTAGCTACTACGAAGTCATAGAACTTACCTACAGAAGGAATAAAGCAGCGTTCATCCGGCGAGTGAGGAGAACGCAAGGTAGGACCGAAAGAAATCATATCCAAGCCGGGAACTACCGCACCGATGATACCGCATTCTAAACCGGCATGAATCACTTTCACAGCAGGTTCTTTACCGAATTGTGCCTGATAAGACTCCTTCATCGCTTTCAGAATAGGAGAATCCACATTGGGCTCCCAGCCTGAATAACCACCTGAACGGGTCACTTCCATGCCTGCCATAGAGAAACAGCTTTCCAATGCAGTATTCAGATAATCCTTCATCGAGTCACGCGAGCTACGGGCCAAGATTTTTATCTCCGCCTTGCCACCACCGATAGAAACGATAGCCAGATTAGAAGAGGTTTCTACAGTATCGGGGATAGTAGGAATCATACGCATTACCCCATTTTGACAAGCATAAATGGCATCCACCAGATTATCTTTGATTTCATCGGGAACCATCATCTTCGGCAATTCCACACGTTCTGCCTTGAAGCTGATCGGAGTTTCGTGCACATGATACTCTTCATTCCACAACGCTTCGCACTCCTTCACATAGTCCAGTACGTCCGCTTCTTCATCAGCCGGCACTGTAATAACGACTTCACATTCACGAGGAATCGCGTTACGCATATTGCCACCTTGCCAGGAAACCAGACAAGCCTCATCGTAAGTAATCACCTGATTCATGAAACGAGCCATCAGCTTGTTGGCATTGGCACGTCCTTCATTGATTTCCAATCCGGAATGACCACCGCGCAGCCCTTTCAAGGTAACTTTCAAAGCGATGTCAGCCGGATCAGTTTCCACTTCTTTATATTCCAACACAGCTGTCAGGTCTTCTCCGCCTGCACAACCGATATACAATTCTCCTTCTTCTTCCGAATCCAGATTCAACAGAATATCACCGTCTACCGTTCCCGGCTTTAAGCCGAACGCACCAAACATACCTGTTTCCTCGTCGGCAGTAATCAGTGCCTCCAACGGACCATGTTTCAGCGTCTTGTCTTCCATGATAGCCATGATAGCGGCAACACCCATACCATCATCAGCTCCCAAAGTCGTGCCTTTAGCTTTCACCCAATCTCCGTCAATGTAAGTTTCGATAGGATCATTTTCAAAATCATGTGCTGTATCGTTATTCTTCTGAGGAACCATGTCCATGTGTGCCTGAAGAATCACCTTCTTGCGGTTTTCCATCCCCGGAGTAGCAGGCTTGCGATAAATGATATTACCGGCTTCATCCTGGAATGACTCTACGCCTACACTTTTTCCAAAGTTCAGCAAGAACTCTTGAACCTTCTTCAAGTAGCCCGAAGGACGGGGAACCTGAGTCAATGAATAGAAATGCTTCCACACATTCTGCGGAGCGAGAGAGAGAATTGTACTCATAACTTCTTAGTTTTATTTGTGAACGGCAAAGCCGCTAATCCATATATACCCAACAAAATTAATAAAAAAGTTTGTATTCCATGCACTAATAAGGCAAAAATTCCCGCATCTTCTTTTCCTACTCCATAGAGCATCATCATCGTTATGACAGCAAAATGCCACGGACCCGCCCCATTAGGAGTCGGAACCACTACCGCAATGCTACCTACGGCAAACATCACCAATCCTGCCATCACACCTAAATCATCAGAAAAATCGAAACAAAAGAAGGAAACATAGAATTGCAGGAAATAGCAAGTCCAAATGCCAACGGTATAAAGAATGAACAGAGGCATCCGCTTTACATGACGCAAAGACAGCACACCCACCCACACATTATGGAGAATGCCTTTCACTTTGGCAAAGACCGTCACATTCCTGATCAGAAAAAAGGCCAGTACCAATACAGCCAACACACAGATGATAGTAATATAGAAATGCCCCGAAGTAAAGACCTGTGCCAAAACCGTGGTATCCGTGCCGGTTTCTTTAAAAAAAGTATCGAACACTCTTGCCTGCATTATAAGAGTTACCCCTGTAATCAACGACACACACAGCGTATCAATCAACCGTTCCGCAACCACCGTACCCAGCGATTTGGAAAAAGATGTACCATCATATTTAGCCAACACCCCGCAACGGGAAATCTCACCTACACGGGGAACAACCAAGTTGGCGGCATAAGACACAAAGATGGCATACACACAATCGGATGTTTTGGGATACTCGCCCAACGGAGCCAGCGTAAGCTTCCACCGCCAGCCACGAAAAATATGACTAAACACGCCAAACACTAATGACACTAACATCCACCAATAATTCATTCCTCCATCCAAGACCTCCCATACCCGGGAAAAATTGAATCCGTGATACATCCATATCAGTATCGCAGCCCCCAAAAATAACGGAAATGCAATCTGCAAACCTTTATTTATAATCTTTTTTAATCGAGTTCGTTCCAAAATCTGTGTATATTAATTTAGAATGTTTACCTTTGCACGATGCAAAGATACTATCTTAGCGAAATAAACCTATTTATAAACGATAGAAAAATAACGGAATGGGATTAGTAAAGCCAAAAAAATTTCTAGGACAACACTTCTTGAAAGATCTCAGTATTGCAAAAGATATAGCCGATACAGTAGATGTGTGCCCTGACTTGCCAATTTTGGAAGTAGGACCGGGGATGGGGGTACTAACCCAGTTTATTATGCAGAAAAACCGTGCGGTAAAAGTGGTGGAACTGGACTATGAATCTGTAACCTATCTCCGTGAGAACTTTCCTGCCTTGGAAGATAATATCATTGAAGACGACTTTTTGAAACTGAACCTCGAAAAATTATTTGACGGGAAACCTTTTGTTCTGACCGGCAACTACCCTTATAATATATCCAGCCAGATATTCTTTAAAATGCTGGATTACAAAGACCTGATACCCTGTTGTACCGGAATGATCCAAAAAGAAGTGGCCGAACGCATTGCCGCCGGTCCCGGAAGCAAGACATACGGCATTCTCAGTATCCTGATACAAGCCTGGTACAAAGTAGAATACCTGTTCACCGTACACGAACATGTATTCAATCCGCCTCCCAAGGTGAAAAGTGCGGTCATCCGTATGACACGCAATGAAACGACGGAACTGGGATGCAATGAAAAATTGTTCAAGCTCATTGTAAAAACAACATTCAACCAACGGCGTAAAACTTTGAGAAATTCTATTTCTTCCATTTTAGACAAAGAGAATCCATTGAGCGCAGACCTGATTTTCAACAAACGCCCGGAACAGTTGTCTGTATCAGAATTTATCGAACTGACTAACAGAGTGGAAGCGGCACTGAAAAATAAAACGGATATAGTTTACAGTAACGATATCGCCCGAAAAGGAACAAACTAGAAAGAATAACACCTATTTATTATATTAACGGAAGAGTAGGATGAATAAAGAGGAATTAGAAAAAGTAGAGCAGCTGATCGAGCAAAAAGACTCAGAGCAACTTAAGGACTTGCTTGCCGGTCTACATCCTGCCGACATAGCAGAGCTGTGCAATGAACTGGATGCGGAAGAAGCACGGTTCATATACCTGTTACTGGACAATGAGACTGCCGCCGACGTCCTTATCGAAATGGACGAAGACGCCCGTAAGGAATTCCTGGAAATCCTTCCCTCTGAAACAATCGCCAAACGGTTCGTTGACTACATGGATTCGGATGATGCCGTGGACATTATCCGTGAAATGGACGAGGACAAACAAGAAGAAGTCCTCTCACACATTGAAGACATAGAACAAGCCGGAGACATTGTCGATTTGTTGAAATATGACGAAGACACTGCCGGTGGATTGATGGGTACCGAAATGGTAATCGTAAACGAAAACTGGAGTATGCCCGAATGTCTGAAGGAAATGCGCATCCAGGCGGAAGATATGGACGAAATCTATTATGTATATGTAGTAGACGATGACCAGCGGCTGCGCGGTGTGTTCCCGTTGAAGAAAATGATCACCAGCCCTTCCGTATCCAAAGTGAAGCACGTGATGAGGAAAGAACCGATATCCGTCCATGTAGATACCCCTATAGACGAAGTGGTACAAACCATTGAAAAATATGACCTGGTCGCCGTTCCGGTAGTGGACAGTATCGGACGCCTGGTAGGACGGATTACGGTAGACGATGTGATGGACGAAGTACGTGAACAGGCTGAACGCGACTACCAGCTGGCATCAGGTTTGTCACAAGACGTGGAAACAGACGATAATGTATTCCGCCAGACTACAGCCCGTCTGCCCTGGCTGCTCATCGGCATGATAGGCGGAATAGGCAACTCCATGATTCTGGGCAACTTTGACAGTACTTTTGCCGCACATCCCGAAATGGCCCTCTACATCCCCCTTATCGGCGGAACAGGGGGGAATGTGGGAACACAGTCCTCGGCACTTATCGTACAAGGACTGGCAAACAGCTCGCTGGATGCCCAAAACACCTGGAAACAAATAGTAAAGGAATCTGTAGTGGCCGTAATCAATGCTACTATTATTTCTATGCTGGTATATATCTATAATTTCATCCGTTTCGGGGCAAGTGCCACCGTGACTTATTCGGTTTCATTCAGCCTGTTTGCAGTAGTCATGTTCGCTTCCATCTTTGGGACCCTGGTTCCTATGACACTGGAAAAACTAAAAATAGATCCGGCCATCGCTACAGGTCCGTTCATATCCATCACCAATGACATTATAGGTATGATGCTTTATATGGGCATCACCGTATTACTATCCTGACACGTTTCACTACAGATTACATAGATTGAAATTCAGAGAAAAAACAGATTCACACAGAAACCGGCAAAGAATCACAATAAAAGAGAATCTGTATGAATCTATGTAATCTGCAGTGCATTTATCCCCCTTGATTCTCCTATTTTCTCCACTTTTAAGGATTTTCCTAAAAAAATCGGGAAAAACAGTATGAAGTTCTAATTTATTTCTTTTAATTTGTAAATTGTTGTTATAACAAAAACGCTTACTTTAAAAATCTATACGATGGACTCGAATGAAACTATCCGCCCTTTAACCGAAGTTCCAGTGGAACAGACATCTGAAACTTTGGTATCATCTTCCGCTACTGCAGAAGAAAATAACGCTACGTATGTACCTAAACAAACGAAAGAAGAGGTCATCGAACGTTTAAAAGAAATCAACGAAGACGCCTGCAATGCAGACAAACAAGAGTTGGATTTATTGAAACAGAACTTCTACAAGCTGCACAAGGCTGAGCAAGAAGCCGCCCGTAAGGCATTTATTGATGGCGGAGGTGCTCCTGAGGCATTTATTCCCCAACCGGACGATGCTGAAAGCCGTTTCAAAGATATCATGAGCTCTATCAAAGAGAAAAGAAGCGCCATACAAGCAGAACAAGATAAAGAAAAAGAAGATAACCTGGTGAAAAAGCTCGCCATTATCGACCGCTTGAAAGAACTTGCCGAATCTCCCGAAGATGCCAACAAAGCATACAATGAATTCAAGAAACTGCAACAGGAATGGAACGATATAAAACAGGTGCCGGCTGCCAAAGTCAATGAACTATGGAAAAATTATCAGCACTATGCAGAAAAGTTCTATGACTTGATAAAGTTGAACAACGAATTCCGTGAGTATGATTTTAAAAAGAACCTTGAAATAAAGACTCATCTTTGTGAAGCCGCAGAGAAATTGGCTGATGAAGAAGATGTGATTTCCGCTTTCCATCAATTACAAAAGTTACATCAGGAATTCCGGAATACGGGTCCTGTTGCAAAAGAATTGCGCGAAGATATCTGGACCCGGTTCAAAACCGCCTCTACAGCCGTAAACCGTCGTCACCAGCAACATTTCGAAGCCTTAAAAGAAAAAGAGCAACGTAACTTGGATGAAAAGACCGTAATCTGTGAAATTGTGGAAGCGATGGAATACGATACGTTCACTACCTTCCAAGACTGGGAAAACAAAACTCAGGAAATCATTGCTTTGCAAGCCAAATGGAAAACAATTGGTTACGCACCTCAAAAAATGAACGTGAAGATATTCGAACGTTTCCGTGCCGCTTGTGATGAATTTTTCAAACGCAAAGCCGAGTTCTTCAAGTCCATCAAGGAAAGTATGGCAGGCAATCTGGAAAAGAAGAAAGCTTTATGTGAAAAAGCAGAAGCACTAAAAGAAAGCACAGACTGGAAAGCAACTGCTGATATTCTAAGCAAATTACAAAAGGAATGGAAAACAATTGGTCCTGTACCTAAAAAGTATTCGGATGCCGTATGGAAACGATTCATTGCCGCATGTGATTATTTCTTCGAGCAAAAGAACAAGGCGACTTCTTCACAACGCTCAGTTGAACAGGAAAACATGGTTCAGAAAAAGGCGATCATTGAAAAGTTAAATACAATTGACGCACAGGAAACACCGGAAGAAGATGCCGGAAACACCATTCGAGAATTAATGAAAGAATGGAATAGCATCGGTCATGTACCGTTTAAAGAGAAAGATAAATTATACAAGCAATATCATGGTGTCATTGATAAGTTGTTTGACAAGTTGAATCTTTCCGCATCACAGAAAAAATTAAGTAACTTTAAATCAAGCATCAGCAAGGAAGGCAACCTTTATCGTGAACGCGAAAAACTGGTTCGTGCTTACGAAAACATGAAGAATGAAATTCAAACATACGAGAACAATTTGGGCTTCTTGACCAGTTCTTCCAAAAAAGGTAGCAGTTTGGTTACGGAAATGAATCGTAAAGTGGAAAAACTCAAGGCAGACCTAGAATTGATCTTAAAAAAAATAGAGGTGATCGACCAATCAATGAAAGACGAATAAAAACAGTTATAAAAAGAGTTTAATGCAAATGCGTTAGACTCTTTTTTTACTAACGTACTACTGATTTTTTGCACCTTTTTCATCCTGCGTGTTTTCATGGCCTACTTAAAAAAGACAAATAGAACAATTGAGAGAAAGCAAAACCCCGAATTACTCCCGGATTGGCGTTGCATTGTTTTCGGACTGCCCCGCTTTTTTCATGAGTCTTACGGAAAAATAGAGAGTTGACACCAATTTTGATTGGTCTATTTTTAAGATAGCTAGCCCAAAATGAAAAAAGTTCTTCTAAAATTGCAATTTTAGAAGAACTTTGTCTTTAATAAGTGGTTTATGTGTTGGGATACCAGGATTCGAACCTGGAAAAACAGGACCAGAATCTGTTGTGTTACCATTACACCATATCCCAATTTTCCTATCAAAACACCCGTTTTGATTTTGACGCTGCAAAGATACGGTTTTTTATTTAATCCACAAATTTTTGAAGCTTTTTTTTCTAATCAAGATTCTTTTTTCTCCATTTGCTTTCTTTTCCAGCCTTCCTTATCCTTCTTGACCGTGTATCTTCACTCTAGGCTTAACATAACAATAAAAAGATTCTCTAACTAAAAAAAACAAAAACCGAATATATTTAATGCACATTTTTTCGCTAGAATGAGAAAACCAAGTATCTTTGTGCATTGTTGTAAATACATATATTAGAATAATCAGTTGTTAATAACATTATAATGAACGAAGCAGAGACTTTAGTAAAAAAAATAACAGAAGGCATTCAAGAAAAGAAAGGTAAAAACATTGTAATAGCGGACCTCACCGCCATTGATGATACCATTTGCAGCTATTTCGTAATCTGTCAAGGTAATTCCCCAAGTCAAGTTATAGCTATCGTTGACTCAGTCAAGGAATATGTACATAAAGAAATAGATGACAAGCCTACGGGAATAGACGGACTGAGAAACGCAGAATGGGTTGCAATGGACTACAGCGATGTACTGGTACATGTCTTTTTGCCGGAAACAAGAAATTTTTATAATCTGGAACATTTATGGGCAGATGCCAAACTGACCCAAATTCCTGATCTAGACTAATCCAATACAGAATCAAAATGAGTGAAAATACCAATAATAGACCAAAGATAAACATGCCACGCTTCAATTTGAGTTGGCTGTATGTTATCATTGCCATGAGTTTTGCCATCCTCTATTTTTCCAATCAAGAAGGAGGAATTGACAAACAAATAACATATACCGAGTTTAAAGATATGATAAACAAGGGATATGCCAATAAAATAATTGCATACGATGACAATACGGTAGAAATGTACATTAAACCGGAATTTGTTAAAGATGTATTTAAAAATGACTATAAAAAAGTAGGGCGTAACCCAGCATTGAACGTAGAAATAGGTTCCATGGAGTCATTGGATAAATTCATGGAAAAGGCACAGGAAGAAGGTCACTTTACCGGATCTATCAGTTATGAAAAGAAACGCGACTACTTCGGCGCATTATTTTGGAATATCGCTCCGTTTTTACTATTGATCGGTATCTGGATGTTTGCCATGCGTCGCATGAGCGGCGGAGCAGGGGCCGGAGGCGCCAATCCGTTCAACGTAGGCAAAAGCAAAGCTCAGGTATACGAAAAAGGAGACAAGACTAACCGGATTACTTTTAAAGATGTAGCCGGACAAGCGGAAGCTAAACAAGAAGTGGAAGAAATTGTAGAGTTTCTGAAACAACCTCAGAAATACACGGAGTTGGGAGGTAAGATACCTAAAGGCGCTTTACTGGTAGGCCCTCCGGGAACCGGTAAGACTTTGCTGGCAAAAGCTGTTGCCGGTGAAGCAGATGTACCTTTCTTTTCGCTTTCGGGTTCCGACTTTGTGGAAATGTTCGTTGGAGTAGGTGCATCCCGTGTACGTGACTTGTTCCGCCAGGCGAAAGAGAAAGCTCCTTGTATTATATTCATTGATGAAATTGACGCAGTAGGACGTGCCCGTGGCAAAAATCCAAGCATGGGTGGAAATGATGAACGCGAAAATACATTAAACCAATTATTGACAGAAATGGATGGTTTTGGTTCAAATAGCGGTGTGATCATTTTGGCCGCTACCAACCGTGCGGATATATTGGATAAAGCATTATTGCGTGCTGGTCGTTTTGACCGCCAGATTCATGTTGACTTACCCGACTTAAACGAACGTAAAGAAGTATTTGGAGTACATTTGAAGCCCTTAAAGCTGGATGAAAGTGTCGATCTGGATTTGCTCGCCCGTCAAACTCCGGGATTCAGTGGGGCAGATATTGCCAATGTATGTAATGAAGCAGCACTGATCGCCGCCCGCCATGGTAAGAATGCGGTTGGGAAACAAGATTTTCTAGATGCTGTAGACCGTATTATCGGTGGTTTGGAAAAGAAAACCAAAATCATGACTGCCGAAGAAAAGCGTACTATTGCTTTACACGAAGCCGGTCACGCTACGCTGTCTTGGTTTTTGGAACATGCCAATCCTTTGATTAAGGTAACCATTGTTCCCCGTGGACGCGCATTGGGAGCCGCATGGTATTTGCCCGAAGAACGGCAGATCACAACCAAAGAACAAATGCTGGATGAAATGTGTGCCACTTTAGGGGGACGTGCAGCCGAAGAGCTGTTCACCGGACATATTTCAACCGGTGCCATGAACGATTTGGAACGTGTGACAAAACAATCATATGGAATGATTGCTTACGCCGGAATGAGTGAAAAGTTACCCAACTTATGTTATTACAGCAACGATGAATACTCTTTCAGCAAGCCTTACAGCGAACGTACAGCCGAACTGATTGACGAAGAAGTGAAAAGAATGATCAACGAACAATATGATCGGGCAAAGGCAATATTGTCCGAACATAAAGATGGTCACAACGAGCTGGCCCGTCTGTTGGTTGAAAAAGAAGTAATTTTCGCCGAAGACGTGGAACGCATTTTTGGCAAACGTCCCTGGACCTCACGTTCAGAAGAAATTATGGCTTTAGAAGCTACAGTAAAACCAGTAGAAGTAACCGAAGATTTTGAAGAGAAGAAATCTTCAGATTCTGAGGAAAAGGAAAAAGAAAAAAAAGAAGCATAACATTGTAGAAAGATCTGTCAATCATAATCATGTCATTCTGAATGATATAAAGAGTCTGTAGTAATCCAAATACGGGTTCTTCATTATCACTCAGAATGATTAAACAACAGATCTTCTATTTTGATTTTTGAATCACTTAAGACTAACGACCGTGAAAAGCAATTTCTTACAACGTGCCATAACCGGAATTATTTTCGTTGCAGTACTGATAGGCTGCATAGTGGGTGGGGCTGTTTCTTTCGGTATCCTATTTGCCATTATCAGCGCATTGGCTATCAATGAATTCTGTAATTTGGTCAATCATGTAGAAGGAATACAAGTAAATAAACGCATATGTATTCTCAGCGGAATTTTTCTTTTCCTGTGCTTTTTTTATTTTGGAATAGATCCTTCACAAACAGGTATATTTATTCCTTATCTGGCTTTATTCATCTACCTGATGGTCAGCGAACTTTATTTGAAAAAAGAAAACCCTCTGAACAACTGGGCATACGCCATGCTAAGCCAAATGTACATCGCTCTGCCATTTGCTTTGTTGAATGTATTGGCTTTCCACTCGGACGAAACAGCGAGTATTTCACAATACAATGCTATTCTCCCACTATCTATTTTTATTTTTAACTGGGTGAATGATACGGGGGCTTATTGCACGGGGATGCTGTTTGGCAAACACAAACTGTTCGAGCGTATTTCCCCTAAAAAATCGTGGGAAGGTTCTATCGGTGGCAGTGTATTCTGCATCATATCCTCCTTCATACTGGCTCATTTCTTTCCCTTCATGTCCACCGAGGTATGGATTGGACTAGCATTAACAGTAGTAATATTCGGTACCTGGGGTGATTTGACGGAATCTTTATTGAAGCGCCGTTTAGGTATCAAAGATTCGGGTAATATTTTGCCGGGACATGGTGGAATGCTCGATCGTTTCGACAGCGCAATCCTCGCTATCCCTGCAGCAGTAGTCTATTTGTATGTAGTTTCTTTATTTTAATTCCGCCAGATCCAAAAGATTAAAATCAGGCGTACTCTTGTCAGTAAGCGGGTAAGAGAAGATATATGTTTTTTCTTCACCGCCTACAGGACGTACCAGCACCTTTAATCCTTTTAATTCACTGTTTTCCGGTGAGTAACTTCCTAATTTGAAAGAAACCAGACCAGGTACCAACCGTCCTTGGCTGCCATTATTGTTATAGCGGAGTTCCAAATGCGCATACCCGTCATTTACCAAAGGAATCATCTCATTGACAACCAGATTGAGAATAGGCCTTTGGGGATTGGGAAAATTCAGCATAAAACGCACATTCATATACTCATTGGAAAACCATATATCTTTAATCTGCACTTTCATATTTCCTATACTATCCATATTATCAGGATTCAGTCCGATAATATCTTGAACAGGTACCATGGCATAGTCATTCAAACGGATATCATAGGCAAAACCACTCTCACCAGCTTCCAGAAAGGTATAACTTCCAAAGATACGCTCTCCCGTCTTCAAATCCCGGTAAGGTACAGCATTCTGTACCACCCACAATTTCTCTCCATTATCCAATATAAAATAAGGAGCGTCATACTGAGGTTGCTTTTCTACTGTAGCCATAGCTATAGTTACTGTACTATCGGGATAACTTTCGTCATTGCCACAAGCTGAAAAGGCGAATACTCCGCTAAAAAGAAGTACCGCCCCTAACATCGATGAAAAAGAATATTTCATATTTTCCGGGGTTTAGGTTATTTACCCGAAAGAACAAAAAAACAGCGTGAAAAGTTTATTTCTTCAGTAAGGCCACCATCTTGCGTGCCGCTGCCTCCGAAGCTCCTGCCGGACCTAAAATTTGAATTATACGATCATACTCTTCCAACATCTTATTCCTATATACCTTATTATATAGAAGAGCTTCCAACTCCGAACGTACATTATCTACCGTCATCGTATCGGCTACCAGTTCACGCACCACTTCCTTATCGGCTACCAGATTAACCAACGAAATATATTTCACTTTTAGAATATGCCGGCGAAGAAAAGCGATAAACGTCCCTACCGGAGTATAGTAACACACCACTTGAGGAACACGGAAAAGAGCTGTTTCCAAAGTTGCAGTACCCGAAGTCACCAATGCCGCCTGCGCGTGCTGCAACAGCCTGTAAGTCTGTCCGAAAATGATTTTAACCGGTACATTCGGATTTATATAACCCGCATAATAGGCAGGGTCCATCCCCGGAGCCCCTGCCAACACCAATTGATAATCTTTGGTAAACGGAGCAGCAGCCTCCAGCATCATCGGTAGGTTGTCTTTGATTTCCTGTTTCCGGCTGCCCGCCAACAATGCGATAACAGGCTTTTCGGACAAACCATTATCCGCCACAAATTCCGGAAACCCATCCGGATGTTTCTTACAATAAGCATCCACTGCATCTACACAAGGATTACCCACATAATGAACAGGGTACTGATGTCCGGCAAAAAACTCAATCTCAAAAGGCAGGATAGAAAACAATTCGTCCACATCCCGCTTGATATTTTTAATCCTATACTCTTTCCAAGCCCATATTTTAGGAGAAATATAATAGTAGACAGGTATTTGCGTCTGCTTCTTTATAAACTCGGCTATTTTCAGGTTAAAGCCAGGATAATCCACCAGAATCACTACATCAGGAGCCCAACGAACAATGTCCTGCTTACATTCTTTCATATTCCGAAAGATAGTACGCAAATGCAACAACACCGGGATAAAACCCATATAAGCCAGTTCTTTGTAATGCTTCACCCGCGTTCCACCAACAGCCGTCATCAAGTCCCCGCCAAAGAAACGGAATTCTGCTTCCGGATCTTCCTGTATCAAGGCACACATCAAATTAGATGCGTGCAAATCGCCTGATGCCTCGCCTACTATCAAATAGTATTTCATACTTCCAGATTCCAGTTTTTCAACTCATTCATCATCCCATAAGCGGTCACATCAATTTGGGTAGGAGTTACCGCCACATACCCATGCCCTAATGCCCAGTGGTCCGAATCTTCCGCTTCCGGTTCATAGTTATCAAACTCTCCGGTCAGCCAGAAATACTCTCCACCCCGAGGATGCAGACTACGCTTCCATTCATTAATCCAAGCCCCATTCGTCTGACGGCAGATGCGTACCCCTTTCAAAGAAGCCGTATCCGGAAAATTCACATTCAAGCAAATACCCAAAGGCAAGCCATGCTCCAGGACCTGCTCAGTAATACGGCGTATATAAGGCAGCGATGAAGAGAAATCAGCATCCGCAAAATGATTACATAATGAATATCCGATAGAAGAAATCCCCTTCAGGCACCCTTCAATCACTACCCCCATCGTACCGGAATAATGCACATTCACTGAAGAATTATCACCGTGGTTTATTCCACCTATCACCACATCGGGACGACGGGGAACAACTGTATGCAATGCCAGTTTCACACAATCTACCGGTGTACCCGTACATTTATACACAGTCAAGTCCTCCTCTTCACGTACCTTGTAATACCGCACAGGATGTTCGGAAGTGATCGCCCCCGAAGCTCCCGAACGAGGACCATCCGGCGCCATTACGATCATTTCACCCACTCCACGCAACCCACGTATCAACTCATTCAATCCTTTAGCTTCCACGCCGTCATCATTTGACAGCAATATCAACGGTTTTTCTCTCTTCATATTTTTCCACTCTTTTTCTCGGAGCGTAAAGATACAACTCTTTGCCGGAACTACCCCTCGCCAGAAAAGAAAATTATCTTAATGTTCTACAACCCAGTGCTAAAAATAGAATAGAATTGAATGAAAATTTCTATCTTTGCCGCCGTTGAGTTATTAACAAAACCAATGAGTTATCAACAGTTTTGCTAATGTCTGCCGTTTTTTATAGGTACAATCACCTATTATTTGTTACTTCGCAGCGAGAAAAACTGATTAATATGGGAAAAATTATTGCTTTAGCCAATCAAAAAGGTGGCGTAGGTAAAACTACCACAACGATTAACCTCGCAGCTTCTCTGGCAACACTGGAGAAAAAGGTGCTGGTTATTGATGCAGACCCTCAGGCCAACGCATCATCAGGATTGGGTGTGAACATCAAAGAGGTAGAATGCTCTATCTATGAATGTATTATCAACGAAGCCGATATACGGGAAGCAATTTATACCACCGACATTGATGGACTCGACATTGTATCTTCACACATCGACCTGGTTGGCGCAGAAATAGAAATGTTGAACCTGGAAGACCGCGAGAAGATCATGAAAAAAGTATTAGCCCCCATGCGGGACGAATATGACTATATCCTGATAGACTGCTCCCCGTCATTAGGCTTGATAACGATCAATGCGCTGACAGCAGCCGATTCAGTAATTATCCCTGTTCAATGCGAATATTTTGCATTAGAGGGCATCAGCAAATTGCTGAATACCATTAAGATTATTAAATCGAAACTGAATCCTTCACTGGAAATAGAAGGCTTCCTGCTGACAATGTTCGATTCACGTCTGCGTCTGGCCAACCAGATTTATGATGAAGTGAAACGCCATTTTCAAGAATTGGTATTCAAGACAATTGTACAGCGTAACGTCAAACTGAGCGAAGCTCCCAGCCACGGCATTCCTGCAATATTGTATGATGCCGACTCTACCGGAGCCAAGAATCATTTGGCATTGGCACAAGAAATTATAACACGTAACAGTAAGTAAACAATGGCAGTACAGAAAAAATTTGCTTTAGGACGCGGGCTTGACGCACTGATCTCGACCGAAGAAGTAAAGACAGCCGGCTCATCTTCTATCAATGAGATAGAACTGAGCAAAATATCCGTCAACCCTAACCAACCGCGCCGTGAATTTGATCCGGTGGCGTTACAGGAGTTGGCTGACTCTATTGCCGAAATTGGTATCATCCAACCCATTACGTTGCGTCAACTGAGTGAAGACTCTTACCAGATCATAGCCGGAGAACGTCGTTACCGCGCCTCCATACAGGCAGGACTTAAATCTATTCCGGCATACATCCGCACAGCCGATGACGAGAATGTAATGGAAATGGCGTTGATTGAAAATATTCAGCGTGAAGATTTGAATTCATTGGAGATTGCACTGGCTTATCAACATTTATTGGAACAATATGCATTGACACAGGAACGGCTGAGCGAACGTGTCGGAAAAAAACGTACCACTATCGCCAATTATCTGCGTCTGCTGAAACTTCCGGCTCAGATTCAAGTAGCATTGAAAAACCGCGAAATAGACATGGGACACGCCCGTGCCTTATTGTCCTTAGATGATCCTAAGACCCAAATACGTATCTTTAATGAAATACAGTCACAAGGCTATTCTGTCCGCAAAGTGGAAGAAATTGTCAAGGCACTGAGCAGTGGCGAGACAGTGGACAGCGGTGGGAAGAAGATCAAACCAAAAGGTTCCAAACTATCCGAGGAATACACTTTGCTGCAAAGCCATCTCTGCGGATTCTTCGGTTCAAAAGTACAGCTTTCATGCACAGCCAAAGGAAAAGGCAAGATCAGTATTCCGTTCAACAACGAAGAGGACTTGGAACGAATCATGGAAATATTGGATTCACTGAAAAAGAAAGAATAAAGCGTTATTACTACATTGAAAAGAAAAACATCCACATATAAAGTGTTTACATTCATGCTTTTATGCCTTATGATGGCTGGAAGCCTGAATGTTCACGCCCAAAAGGCACGCAACCGCCGTATGGGTATAAAGGCAGATTCTATCATACAAGTCAAAGATTCACTTGTCATTGACAGCCTAAAATTGTTGGAAGAACGACAAAAGATAGAAAATATGGAAGCACCTGTTGATACTGCCGCTTTAGTCCGTAAAAATGATTCCATACAGAAAGCAATGGCTGCCGAAACAAAACCCCGATTTATTCCGAACTCCAACCGTGCCATCTGGCTGGCGTTGGTAATTCCCGGCGGAGGACAGATATACAACCGTAAATATTGGAAACTGCCGATAGTATATGGAGGATTTGTGGGATGTGCATATGCGCTGACCTGGAACAACAGAATGTACAAGGACTATTCGCAAGCCTATCTGGATATTATGGACGATGACCCTAATACCAAAAGCTACGAAGACTTCCTGCCTCATGGCGTGAGTGCGGAAGGTATGGAGAATACCTTTAAAAATCGAAAAGATTTTTATCGCCGATATCGGGATTTAAGCATATTCTGTTTTATCGGTGTATATATACTATCTGTCATAGACGCATACGTGGATGCTGAACTATCTGATTTTGATATATCCAAAGACTTAGGTCTTCAAATACAACCTGTTATTTTTAATGATGGCCGGAGCAGGATACCTAATACAATAGGCCTGCAATGCAGCTTCAAATTTTAATCGCATGAAAAACTTTTTAATTGGTTTATTTACATTTATAGGAACAACGGGAATCAACGCACAAACCCAAAGTATTACCGTTCACTCGCAAACTACAGGAAAAGAAGAAATTATTGATGTTCCTGAAAGTATGCAGTCAGAAATGGACAGTCTTTACTGGGACTGGCAATCTAAGAATTACATCACATTGGGAGAGAACTGCACAATGGTCTCTACCAACCCTGTTGTAAGTGATTCCATCTATATGGATCGTCTGTCACGTATCCCCTCTATCATAGAAATGCCTTACAACGAGGCTGTACGCAAATTCATTGATATGTATGCCGTCCGTCTGCGCAATAAAGTATCCTTTATGCTTGCGGCAACCAATTTTTATATGCCTATCTTTGAAGAAGCACTTGATTTATACGACCTTCCTCAAGAACTGAAATATCTGCCGGTTATAGAATCTGCTTTAAATCCTGTGGCAGTTTCCCGCCAGGGAGCTACCGGTTTGTGGCAGTTTATGCTGGGTACAGGAAAAATATACGGGCTGAAAAACAATAGTCTGATAGACGAAAGGCGGGACCCGGTCAAATCAACTTGGGCGGCGGCACGTTATCTGAAAGACTTATATGACATCTATCAAGACTGGAACCTGGTATTGGCAGCTTACAACTGCGGGCCAGGCACTATCAACAAAGCCATACGCCGTGCCGGAGGAGCCACAGATTATTGGACAATCTACAACTACCTGCCCAAAGAAACCCGTGGGTACGTTCCTGCTTTCATTGCAGCAAACTACATCATGACTTATTATTGCGAACATGACATCTGTCCCATGGAAACACAGCTCCCCAACGCTACAGACACCATTCACATAAACAAAGACCTCCACTTACAACAAGTGGCAGAAGTATGCAACATCAACCTCGACCAGCTTCGCAGCCTGAATCCCCAATACAAAAAGGATATTATTCCCGGTAACAGCGAGTTGTGTGTACTTCGTTTGCCCAATAACTTTGTCAGTACTTTCATTGACCGCCAAGACAGTGTATTCGCTTATAAACCCAATGAATATCTGACCAAAAGAAAAACGGTAGCTATCAAAGAAACAACCAGTAGCAGAAACCGCTCATCCAAGGGAACTCTTTATCATAAAATCAAACAAGGAGACACATTGGGAGGAATTGCCGCCAAATACCACGTATCCATCAGTCAATTACGTAATCTAAACGGTATAAAGGGCAATAATATCAGAGCCGGAAAAAGTTTGCGGATCAGATGATTGATAAAAAATACAGATTTAACACTATACATTTTCTGAAAATACTTGCTTGAATATGTTTTTTGTATATTTTTGCAGTATAGATTATAGGAGGCAAAAATATGACGGATGAAAAGCAGACTCAGGAACAGGCGGATGAGGAAATGATAAACCAAGGGTTTCAGGAACTTTTGGACAGTTATCTAGCGACCAAACACCGTAAAAAAGTAGAAATCATCACAAAGGCATTCAATTTTGCCAAACAAGCACACAAAGGAGTAAAACGACGCTCGGGTGAACCATACATCATGCATCCCATAGCCGTTGCTAAAATTGTATGTACCGAAATAGGACTGGGATCAACTTCCATTTGTTCGGCTTTACTGCATGATGTAGTTGAAGATACAGACTACACTGTGGAAGACATCGAAAATCTGTTTGGTCCTAAAATTGCACAGATTGTAGATGGCCTGACTAAAATATCCGGCGGTATATTCGGAGACCGGGCTTCCGCACAAGCCGAGAATTTCAAGAAATTGCTACTGACCATGAGTGATGATATCCGGGTTATCCTCATCAAAATAGCCGACCGTCTGCATAATATGCGTACGCTTGGCTCCATGCTTCCCAACAAGCAATACAAAATTGCCGGAGAAACCTTATACATCTATGCGCCATTGGCTAACCGCTTGGGGTTAAACAAAATAAAGACAGAACTGGAAGATCTCAGTTTCAAATATGAGCATCCGGAAGAATATGCACAGATAGAATCCAAGCTACAAGAAACACAAGCGGAACGCGAAGAAGTATTCCGTGAATTTACAGCACCTATCCGCGCACAACTGGACAAAATGGGTATCAGTTATCAATTGATAGCACGAGTAAAATCCCCTTATTCCATTTGGAATAAGATGCAGACCAAGCATATCACATTTGAAGAAATATATGATATCCTGGCTGTCCGTATCATTTTCTGTCCCAAAAATCCGGAAGAAGAACTTAATGAGTGCTTTAACATATACGTATCCATATCTAAGATTTATAAACCGCACCCAGACCGCTTGCGCGACTGGGTAAGCCACCCTAAAGCCAACGGCTATCAGGCACTTCACGTAACCCTGATGAGTAACAAAGGCCAATGGATAGAAGTGCAGATACGCAGTGAGCGGATGAATGACGTAGCCGAACAAGGCTTTGCCGCACACTGGAAATATAAAGAAGGCGGAGGCAGTGAGGACGAGGGTGAACTGGAAAAATGGCTGCGTACCATCAAGGAGATTCTGGACGATCCGCAACCGGATGCCATGGACTTTCTGGATACCATCAAACTGAACCTGTTCGCTTCTGAAATATTTGTCTTCACTCCGAAAGGTGAAATCAAAACAATGCCGCAAAACTGTACGGCACTGGATTTTGCATTCTCCATCCATACATTCTTGGGCAGCCATTGCATCGGAGCTAAAGTCAACCACAAGCTGGTGCCCTTGAGCCACAAACTGCAAAGTGGCGACCAGGTGGAGATTCTTACTTCCAAATCACAGCATGTACAGCCTTCGTGGATAAACTTTGCCACCACCGCAAAGGCCAAAGCCAAGATTCTGGCCATACTGAAACGCGAACAGCGAGGCATGCAGCAGGCCGGTGAGGAAATGTTACGGGAATTCTTTTCCAGGGAAGGAGTAGAGTACACTCCCGAAAATATACGAAAGATCTGTAATCTGCATACCATCAAAACACAGGAAGAATTGTTTGCCGCCATCGGATTAAAAACAATCATTCTAGGAGAAAACGACAAGAACGAACTGAAAGACAAACCGACTTCCAGTAACTGGAAAAAGTATATCTCTTTCGCCTTCGGAGGCAGCAAGACAAACAAGGAGAAACCGACAGAAGAGAAGGAACCCTTACAAAAGATAGACAGCAAGAAAATATTGAAACTGACTCCCGAAGCTATCCAAAAGAACTATGTGATAGCTGAATGCTGCAAGCCTATTCCGGGAGATGACGTTTTGGGATATATAGGCGACAATAATCGTATCATCATCCACAAACGCCAATGCCCGTTGGCTACCAAACTGAAGAGCAGTTACGGCAACCGCCTGTTGGCTGTCCAATGGGAGACTGGAAAATCCTTGTACTTTCCTGTAAATATCTACATAAAAGGTATTGACCACATCGGTCTGTTAAATAAGGTAACAGAAGTCATTTCACAACAATTGAATGTAAATATCCACAAGTTGAATATTGAAAGTAACGACGGTATCTTTGAAGGAAGAATACAGCTATTTGTACACGATGTGGATGATGTAAAATCCATCACTACCAATCTAAGAAAGATAGATGAGATAAAAACCGTCACCCGTATCGAGAAGTTCGAAGACCAGCCGAATTAACCAATACCAATTTCACCGCAGACTACACTGATTGTTCATAACGATTATCCGCAACTCGTTTTTAATCCGTGCAATCTGTGGTGAATATTCTTAAGTCAGATAATCCAGTTCTTTACGCATACTAACCAATTCCTCACGTATCAGTTTCAATCTGTCCAAAATCTCCGCAGTACGGATAGTGGTTTCTCTGTTCATCTTCAGTTTCTGCTTGGCCCCCTGTAAAGTCATCCCTTTCTCTTTCACCAGATGATAGACCAGCCGGATATTCTCAATATCCTCTTTACGATACTGACGGACATTCCCTCCCGCCTTCTTGGGAGAAATAATAGGAAATTCCTTTTCCCAATAACGCAACAAGGATTCATTTACATCAAACATCTTTGCCACTTCCCCTATGGAATAGTAAAGTTTCAGTTCTTTATTAGGATTATAGGCCATGGTAAATTAAAATTGAGAATTAAAAATTCACGGCTAGTCAAATACCTTACCGTGGTTGGCTGCAATCTGTATCATCTTATCATAATCTTCCGCACTCAAATCCATGAAATAATAATTCACAGGATTCTGCACTTTTCCTTTCACGTGCACTTCATAGTGCAAGTGAGGTCCGGTACTTTTACCTGTACTTCCCACAGCTCCAATCACTTCACCCCTGACCACCTTCTGTCCCGGTCTTACCTTGTAAGCACTCAGATGTGCATAGCGCGTAAGATAACCAAAGCCATGATTCACTTCGATGGTATTCCCATAACCTGTCTCCCATCCGGCCTTCACCACAACACCATCACCGGTGGCATACACCGGCGTGCCCGGACTAGCAGAAAAGTCCATCCCCGCATGAAACTTGGTTGTCTTATAAATAGGATCTATACGGACACCGTAACCGGAAGCCGTCTTCTTCAAATCCTTATTGGAAACAGGCTGGATGGCCGGAATACATTTCAGCATCTCGTCATGGCTCTTACACAAATCCACCACCTCGTCAAAAGACTTGGACTGGATATAAAGCTGCCGGTTCAACATATCCAGTTTCTGAGTGGTATTGATAACCAGATCGGCATTCGCCATATCCCGTAACTGTTCATAGCGGTTTGTCCCCCCATAACCGGCCTTACGGACAGCATCCGAAACAGGATCGGCCTGCAACACCACCCGATACAAATTATCATCACGCTGCTGGATATCCTGCATCACCCCCATAGCCTCATCCAGACGATGAGACAACACATTATACTGGGCCAGTAAGCGAGCATTCTCTATACGGAGCTCTTTCTCGGACGGAGAACCAAAGATCAATAATAAAATAATAAAACTGCCTGCCCCCAAGCCCATTCCTACAAACAAACGGCGCAAGATGCTTAAGGCGCGCTGCCTCACTGTGGGGTAAATGCGGTCATAAGTTCGGGTCTTAGGATTATAAATATAGTAGACTTTACGCATCTAATTCTGCTTTTTGAAGTTTTTAATGCACAACACATCAATATTTTGCACAATTCTTGTCGACAAAAATAATAAAACCAATTATCTTTGCAAATCCTTTTTGAGAATATTAACTAGAAGACAATATATTAAGCGACATGATGACAGCTAAAGAAATTAGAGATTCTTTCAAAAGCTTTTTCGAGTCGAAAGGACACCAGATTGTCCCATCGGCTCCGATGGTCATTAAAGATGACCCCACATTGATGTTCACCAATGCAGGAATGAACCAGTTCAAAGACATTATTCTGGGCAATCACCCGGCCAAATACAAAAGAGTTGCGGACTCACAAAAATGTTTGCGTGTAAGCGGCAAGCACAATGACCTGGAAGAAGTGGGACATGATACCTACCACCATACTATGTTCGAGATGCTGGGCAACTGGTCTTTCGGAGATTACTTCAAGAAAGAAGCTATCGGCTGGGCATGGGAATATCTGGTAGATGTACTGAAAATAGATCCGAAAGATCTGTATGCCACCGTATTCGAAGGAAGTCCCGAAGAAGGACTGGAACGGGACAATGAAGCCGCCTCTTACTGGGAACAGTTCCTGCCGAAAGACCATATCCTCAACGGAAACAAACACGACAACTTCTGGGAAATGGGCGATACAGGTCCTTGTGGCCCCTGCTCCGAAATTCATGTGGATTCACGTTCGGAAGAAGAAAAAGCCAAAGTTCCCGGTTCGCAACTCGTAAACAAAGACCACCCGCAGGTTATCGAAATCTGGAACCTCGTATTCATGCAGTTCAACCGTAAGGCAGACAGCAGCCTCGAAGGGCTTCCCGCCAAAGTAATTGATACGGGTATGGGCTTTGAACGTCTGGTGCGCACTCTGCAAGGCAAAACCTCCAACTATGATACCGATGTCTTCCAGCCTATATTGAAGGCTATCGGAGATATGGCAGGAACTACATACGGTGTAAACGAGCAACAGGACATTGCCATGCGTGTGATTGCCGACCACATCCGTACCATTGCGTTCTCTATCACGGACGGTCAGTTGCCTTCCAACGCTAAAGCAGGTTATGTGATCCGTCGTATCCTCCGCCGTGCCGTCCGTTATGGCTATACATTCCTCGGACAGAAGCAAGCATTCATGTACAAGTTGCTTCCTGTGCTGATTGAGAATATGGGTGAGGCTTATCCGGAACTGATTGCACAAAAGACATTGATTGAAAAGGTAATCAAAGAAGAAGAAGAATCATTCCTCCGCACATTGGAGACAGGTATCCGTCTGTTGGATAAGACAATGGAAGATACCAAAACTGCCGGAAAAACAGAAATCAGCGGTAAAGACGCCTTTACCTTATATGATACTTTCGGGTTCCCGCTCGACTTGACAGAACTGATTCTCCGTGAAAACGGTATGACCGTCAACATCGAAGAGTTCAACGAAGAGATGCAGCAGCAGAAGCAACGTGCCCGTAACGCTGCCGCTATCGAAACCGGTGACTGGATCACGCTGAAAGAGGGGACGACCGAATTCGTCGGTTACGACTATACGGAATACGAAGCTTCAATTCTTCGCTATCGCCAGATCAAGCAGAAAAACCAGACCTTGTATCAGATTGTACTAGACTATACTCCGTTCTATGCGGAAAGCGGTGGTCAGGTAGGTGATACCGGTGTGTTGGTAAGTGAGTTCGAAACAATTGAAGTGATCGACACCAAGAAAGAAAACAATCTTCCGATACATATTACCAAAAAGCTACCCGAACATCCGGAAGCTCCGATGATGGCCTGTGTAGACACCGACAAACGCGCTGCCTGCGCAGCCAATCACTCGGCCACTCACTTACTGGACGCTGCTCTCCGTGAAGTTTTGGGTGAACACGTAGAACAGAAAGGTTCGTTGGTTACACCGGATTCCTTACGTTTCGACTTCTCTCATTTCCAGAAAGTGACCGATGAAGAAATCCGCAAGGTAGAGCACATTGTCAACGCCAAGATACGTGCCAACATTCCTTTGAAGGAATACCGCAATATTCCTATCGAAGAAGCGAAAGAGCTGGGTGCTATCGCTCTCTTCGGCGAGAAGTACGGCGACAGAGTGCGTGTGATACAGTTTGGATCTTCCATCGAATTCTGTGGAGGTACACACGTAGCTGCTACAGGAAACATTGGTATGGTGAAAATCATCTCCGAAAGTTCCGTTGCTGCCGGTGTCCGCCGTATCGAGGCTTACACAGGAGCACGGGTAGAAGAAATGCTGGACACTATTCAAGACACCCTCAATGACTTGAAAGCTCTCTTCAACAATACTCCGGATCTGGGTATCGCTATCCGTAAATACATTGACGAAAACGCAGGTTTGAAGAAGCAGGTGGAAGACTTCATGAAAGAAAAAGAAGCAGCCTTGAAAGAAAGACTGTTGAAAAATATACAGGAAGTAAACGGTGTCAAGGTTATTAAGCTTTGCGCTCCACTGCCTGCAGAAGTGGTGAAGAACATTGCTTTCCAACTTCGCGGTGAAATTACGGAAAACTTGTTCTTCGTAGCCGGAAGCACGGACAATGGCAAACCGATGTTGACAGTCATGTTGAGCGACAACCTCGTAGCAACCGGCCTGAAGGCAGGCAACTTGGTGAAAGAGGCCGCCAAGCTGATTCAAGGTGGCGGCGGTGGTCAACCGCACTTTGCTACCGCCGGAGGTAAGAATGCCGACGGACTACCGGCAGCAGTTGAAAAAGTGATAGAGCTGGCAGGAATCTAAAAGTAAACAGATAAAAGGATAGCGTGTCTTAAGGTAGGAATTACTTTAAGACACGCTTTTTTATATATAAATTCAAGCCCCTTATTCCAGTTGTTACGTTTTTTTCCTATCTTTGCCAACAGATTAGTTATTTTCTTATCCTTCAAATAAATAAAATAAGTAATCACTAATACCTAAAGAGCAATGAGAACGCCTATTTATCTATGCTTGCTGTTAACCTGCATGCTGGTTTCCTGTACCCCTACGCAAGAAAAACACGAAACAGATTACACATTGTACGTAAATCCGTTCATCGGAACCGACTTCACCGGAAACACGTATCCCGGTGCTCAAGCTCCTTTCGGCATGGTGCAGCTCAGCCCTGACAACGGACTTCCCGGTTGGGACCGCATCTCCGGTTATTTCTATCCGGACAGTACCATTGCCGGATTCAGCCACACCCACCTTTCCGGTACCGGAGCAGGAGATCTGTACGACATCTCTTTCATGCCTGTCACCCTTCCTTATAAAGAAGCGGAAGCGCCTCTAGGCATTCATTCCAAATTTTCTCATGAAGATGAGAGTGCCTACGCAGGTTATTATCAAGTACGATTGAAAGACTACAATATCAACGTCGAACTGACTGCAACCGAACGTTGCGGTATCCAACGTTACACCTTTCCCGAAGCCCAATCCGCCATCTTCCTAAATTTGAAAAAGGCTATGAATTGGGACTTCACTAATGATTCTTATATCGAAAAGGTAGACTCCGTTACCATTCAAGGCTACCGCTTCTCTGATGGCTGGGCACGCGACCAGCACATCTATTTCCGCACCCGTTTCTCCAAGCCTTTCGAGAAAATGGAACTGGACACTACGGCTATTATCAAAGACAACAAACGTATCGGTACAGCCGTCATCGCCCGCTTCGACTTCAATACCAAAGAAGATGAGCAAATTCTCGTCAACACTGCCATTTCCGGCACAAGCATGGACGGTGCAGCCAAAAACCTGCAAGCGGAAGTCCCCGAAAACGACTTCGATAAATACCTGGCTGAAACGAAAGCGAATTGGAACCGCCAACTTGGTAAAATCGAAGTAAAAGGCAGTAACGAAGACGACAAAGTAAACTTCTACACCGCTCTCTATCATTCGATGATTGCCCCGACCATCTACAATGATGTGGACGGCGCTTACTACGGTCCTGATAAGAAAGTGCACCAGGCAGACGGCTGGGTGAACTACAGCACTTTCTCCCTGTGGGATACCTATCGTGCAGCCCATCCTCTCTTCACTTACACAGAGCCGGAGCGCGTCAACGACATGATAAAATCTTTCATTGCCTTCTACGAGCAAAATAACCGGTTGCCGGTATGGAACTTCTACGGAAGTGAAACAGACATGATGATCGGCTATCATGCCGTTCCTGTCATCGCAGACGCCTATCTGAAAGGTATCGGTGATTTTGATGCGGAGAAAGCATTGAACGCTTGTGTTGCGACCGCTAATCTGGACAGTTATCGCGGTATCGGGCTTTACAAAGAATTAGGATATATTCCCTACAACGTGACAGACCATTACAACGCTGAGAACTGGTCATTATCTAAAACCTTGGAATATGCCTTCGATGATTACTGTATTGCCGAAATGGCTAAGAAGATGGGCAAACAAGACATTGCGGACACATTCTACAAACGTTCCCGGAACTATAGAAATCTTTATAACCCGGAAACCTCTTTCATGCAACCGCGCGATGACAAGGGGCGCTTTATCAAAGGTTTCAAAGCCGACGACTATACTCCACACATCTGCGAAAGCAACGGATGGCAGTATTTTTGGTCAGTACAGCACGATATCGACGGATTGATAGACCTTGTAGGCGGCAAAAACAGATTTGCCGAGAAACTGGATAGTATGTTCACCTATCATCCAGCAGCAGACGCCGAACTTCCACTGTTCAGTACGGGAATGATCGGTCAATACGCACATGGAAACGAACCGAGCCATCATGTTATCTACCTTTTCAACTCAATAGGCTTCAATGAACGGACTCAATATTACGTGGCAAAAGTAATGAACGAACTTTATAAGAACGAGCCTGCCGGTCTTTGCGGCAACGAAGATTGCGGGCAAATGTCGGCATGGTATGTATTCAGCGCAATGGGCTTCTATCCGGTAAATCCGGTCAGCGGCAAGTACGAAATAGGAACCCCGCTCTTCCCGGAAATGCAGTTGCATCTGACAAACGGTAAAACATTTACCGTACTGGCTCCTAATGTAAACAAGAAGAATATCTATATACAGTCAACCAAAGTAAACGGACACCCCTACGACAAAACGTATATCACCCATGAACAAATCATGAGTGGAGCCACCGTAGAATTCGAGATGGGCAGTACCCCAAAAACAATCGGAGTCATATTCGAAGAAAAACGGCCTTAAGTATATCTGAACTAATATCTATTGAGAGAATGAATGAAAACTTCGATGTAACCTACAAAGCATTATTCCGCAAGTACTACCCCAGCCTCATCTTCTACGCCACCCGCCTGATAGGGGAAGAGGAGGCGGAAGATGTGGTACAGGATGTCTTTGTGGAGCTATGGAGACGGAAAGACAGCATAGAGATAGGCGACCAGATACAGGCTTTTCTCTACCGTGCCGTCTACACCCGTGCCCTCAACGTGTTGAAACATCGCAATGTGGAAGACGGCTACTGTGCTGCTATGGAAGAAATCAACCAAAGACGTGCAGAATTCTATCAGCCGGACAACAATGAAGTAATCCGGCGAATTGAAGACAGAGAACTCCGTAAAGAGATCTACAACGCCATTAATGAATTGCCGGACAAGTGCAAGGAAGTTTTCAAGCTAAGCTATCTGCACGAAATGAAAAACAAGGAGATAGCCGATGTTCTCGGTATTTCACTCCGCACGGTAGAGGCCCATATGTACAAGGCCTTGAAGTACTTGCGCAGCCGCCTCGATCCGCTTTGGATAATTCTTTTCTTATTTTTATGAGAAGACTGATAAGTGTTTTTATGTCCTGAATTGTATTATTAATATGAAGGAAAAGAAAATGAGTAATCTAAGTGAAGATATAATCAACAGATATCTGACAGGACAATGTTCCGAAGAGGAACTTATCGAAGTGAACGCTTGGATGAAGGAATCGGAAGAAAATGCCCTCCGGTTATTTCGTATGGAAGAAATTTATCATTTAGGTAAATTCGGCCGATATACCGATGGACAACGGATA
>ERZ840057.22-NODE-22-length-140310-cov-12.692154_pt1 | contig 140310 bp, 143 predicted proteins | sample MGYA00519907_ERZ840057 | MGnify/ENA primary metagenome ERZ840057 (study PRJEB31850, sample SAMEA3708862) | human gut metagenome | biome: human gut; feature: human-associated habitat; material: faeces | place: China | collected 2014 ...
TTAGCAACACTTCATTTTAGATATTTAACCTGTCTACTTGACAGGGGGCATATCAGTTTTACCAATCTCCTGTTTTATTTAGTTGAATTTAAATGTGTTCTCAAGTGTATCCCAAAGCTGGTCCTTATCACTTAAGTTAAGCTTTGTTCCATCGCTTAAAGCGTAGCCTTCACCTGAAGCTGAGCCGTTGTAAGTGCCTGTAAGCTCTGGCCATTCAATACCGATTGCCGGGTCATTCCATGCGAGACCACCCTCGTCGTTAGGATGATAGAAGTCATCGCACTTGTAGCAGAATTCTGCTGTATCAGTAAGAACGAGGAATCCATGTGCAAATCCTTTAGGGATAAGGAACTGCTTCTTATTCTCTTCTGTTAGAAGGATTCCGTACCACTTTCCATAAGTTTCAGAGTCTGTACGAAGGTCAACAGCTACATCAAAAACGGCTCCCTTGATAGCTCTTACAAGCTTTGTCTGTGGGAAATGCTTCTGGAAGTGAAGACCACGAAGAACACCCTTAGTACTCATAGACTGGTTGTCCTGAACAAAGTTAATATTGATACCAGCTTCTTCCATATCACGCTGGCTGTATGTTTCCATAAAATATCCACGGTTATCGCCGTGAACAGCAGGAGTGATGACACAAAGTCCTTCGATACCTGCGACATTCTTTTCAATTGTAATCTGTCCCATGATAAAATCTCCTTTGAAATATTAAATCTCACCAATTTCCTTTAAGAATCTGTGAAGAGCATCCTGCCATGTTGGAAGCGGAGTGAATCCGTTAGCAGTAAGTTTGCTCTTATCTAAACGGCTGTTAAAAGGTCTTGCAGCTTTAGAAATGCCGTATTCAGCAGTAGTTACAGGTGTAACCTTAGTAGAGAGACCTGCCTGTGCATAGATTTCCTTAGTAAAGTCATACCATGAAATGTATCCACCTTCATTAGTTGCATGGTAATAACCGTATTTGTCAGTTTCAACCATATCAACAAGAAGTCTTGCAAGATCTAATGTGTAAGTTGGTGTACCAATCTGGTCGTTGACAACACGAACCTCGTCATGAGTCTTTCCTACATTAAGCATAGTCTTAATAAAGTTCTTTCCATTAACACCAAATACCCATGCAATACGCACGATAAAGTATTTATCAAGAGTGTTAGAAACAGCAAGTTCTCCGGCAAGCTTAGTCTCTCCATATACATTAAGAGGCTTGTAGTCCTTGCAGTCTGGTTCCCAAGGTGTTTCACCCTGACCATCAAATACATAATCAGTACTGATGTATACCATCTTGCAGTCAAGCTGTTTGCAGACATTGGCAATATTCTGAGTGCCATCTGCATTAATAGCCTTAACCTTGGCTTTCTTATCATCATCTTCGGCAGCGTCAACGGCTGTCCATGCTGCACAGTGAATTACAACATCAGGTGAAACCTGAGTGATAACTTCAGAAACCTGGGCAGCATCAGTTATATCCATAGGTACATATTCGGCTGTTGTGACAGCGCTTCCATCAGCAACTCCTGAATATTCAGGTGCGATGTCGCTGCCAACGCCTGTATGACCTCTGCCTATCAGTTCATTCATAACGTCGTGGCCAAGCTGACCGCCAACGCCGGTAACTAATATCTTCATGTCAAATCTCCTTACAGAATAAATGTGTTAATTAGCGGTTGCTATACATTTTCTCATAGTAGTTCTGATATTCGCCAGAAATGATTGTCTCCCACCATTCCTTATTATCAAGATACCACTGAATTGTCTTCTTGATACCATCTTCAAACTTAGTTTCTGGAAGCCATCCTAATTCATTGTGAATCTTAGTTGGGTCGATAGCGTAACGCATATCATGTCCCTTTCTGTCACCTACATGAACGATAAGTGATTCAGGTTTGCCAAGCTCCTTGCAGATAAGCTTAACGATATCAATATTTCTCTTCTCGTTGTGTCCACCAACGTTGTATACTTCACCAACACGTCCCTTGTGGATGATAAGGTCGATAGCCTTGCAGTGATCCTCAACATAGAGCCAGTCACGAACGTTAAGACCTTCGCCATAAACTGGAAGTGGCTTATCGTTAAGAGCATTAGCAATCATAAGAGGGATAAGCTTCTCTGGGAAGTGGTATGGTCCATAGTTATTAGAGCATCTTGAAATAGTAACAGGAAGTCCATAAGTTCTGTGGTAAGCAAGAACAAGTAAGTCTGCGCCAGCCTTTGATGAGCTGTATGGGCTTGATGTATGGATTGGTGTCTCTTCTGTGAAGAAAAGGTCAGGTCTGTCAAGTGGAAGATCGCCGTATACTTCATCAGTAGATACCTGATGGTATCTCTGAATACCGTACTTTCTGCAGGCATCCATAAGAACCTGTGTACCAAGAATATTAGTTGTAAGGAAAACTTCCGGGTTCTCGATAGAACGGTCAACGTGTGATTCAGCAGCGAAGTTTACAACCATATCTGGATGCTCTTCTTCGAAAAGCTTGTAAACAGCTTCACGGTCTGTGATGCTTTCCTTAACGAATCTGAAGTTAGGGTTAGACATAACAGGTTCAAGAGTTGAAAGATTACCTGCGTATGTGAGGCAGTCAAGACAGATGATTCTGTAGTCTGGGTATTTGTTTAACATGTGAAATATAAAGTTACTTCCGATAAATCCGGCTCCACCGGTAACAATAATTGTCATAATTAATCTCCTTAATATTTAAAATGTGTTCTTATATGAAAAATGTTTTAACTAAATGTACTTAATTATTCATGAAGCTTGTCAACATATTTGCCGTCTAAGACATCCTTTAAGTACTGGCCATACTGGTTCTTCTTTAATACTTCATAAACCTTGAGAACTTCATCTTTGTTAATCCAGCCGTTTAAGTATGCAATTTCTTCAAGGCAGGCAATCTTTCTGTGCTGATGAGTCTCAACAGTCTTTACGAAGTTAGTAGCTTCTACAAGGCTTTCGTGTGTTCCTGTATCAAGCCATGTGAATCCCTGTCCGAGAAGCTCTACATTTAAAGTACCCTTCTCTAAGTAGATACGGTTAAGGTCGGTAATCTCAAGCTCGCCTCTTGCAGATGGCTTTAAGTTCTTAGCGTACTCAACAACCTTGTTGTCATAGAAGTAAAGACCTGTTACGCAGTAGTTGCTCTTAGGCTGTGCCGGCTTTTCTTCAATAGATATGGCCTTTCCTTCATTATTAAATTCAACAATACCAAATCTTTCAGGATCATCAACATAGTAGCCAAATACTGTTGCACCCTTTCCTGATTCAGCATTCTCAACAGCTGCCTTAAGTCTTTTCTTAAGACCGTGACCTGCAAATATATTATCTCCAAGAACCATGGCAACAGTGTCATCACCGATGAATTCCTCACCGATAATAAATGCCTGTGCAAGTCCGTCCGGGCTTGGCTGTACAGCGTAAGTAAGGTTGACACCGAACTGGCTTCCGTCCTTTAAAAGCTCTTTGAATCTAGGAGTATCCTGTGGTGTAGAGATGATAAGAATATCTCTGATACCAGCGCTCATAAGAACTGAGAGTGGATAATAAATCATTGGCTTATCATAGATTGGAAGAAGCTGTTTACTAGTTACCATTGTGAGTGGGTAAAGGCGTGTGCCAGAACCACCAGCTAAAATAATACCCTTCATAATTGAAGTTCCTCCTTGTTTGTTAAAATGTTATGTTAATTTTCAAGTAGACATTTTTTAAGTCAGGTATATAATAAAAGATGACGTAACGTCACCTTCAAGTGTTTTTTGAAAAATTTTTACAAGGAGTAATATATGCATAAAGACGGGTATTATTCTTCAGGCGAATTTGCGAAGAAATCAAATGTTTCAGTAAGGACTATAAGATATTATGACCAGCAGAACATATTAAAGCCTTCACTTCTTACTGATGAGGGAGTGAGATTTTATACGGATTCAGATTTTACAAGGTTACAGCAGATATTATTGCTTAAATATCTTGGATTTACACTGGATGATATAAGAAATATGACAATTGGTGATTCAGATTATCATGTGCTTAAGAATTCACTTGAACTTCAGAAGCGTATGATTCAGGACAAGATTGCACAGATGCAGCTTGTATGTAAAGCTATTGAAGAAACAGAAGACTCTATTAAAGAGGGAAAAGGAATTGACTGGAGTAATATGCTGGAGATTATCCATCTTACTAATATGGAAGACAGCATGAAGAATCAGTACATTAATGCTGGAAATATATCTGCAAGAATTAATCTTCATAACAGGTTTTCAGTTAATAAACAGGGATGGTTTCCGTGGGTATATGAGCAGTGTGGTATTGTTAAGGGGATGAGAATTCTTGAGATTGGGTGTGGTGATGGAACATTGTGGGTTGACAATATAGGTCAGCTTGCCATGACAGGAAAGAGAAATGAATTCTCAGGGAAGAAAAAAAACATATATATAGAGCTTACGGATATATCAGAAGGCATGATAAGTGATGCGAGAAGAAATATAAAAAAAGCAACAGAGAGCTGGAAGGAAAGAGATATTGATGTGTCATTCAGGTTCAGAGTGGCTTCATGCGAAAAGACAGGGGCAAAAGATGAATCGTATGATCTGGTGATTGCTAATCATGTGCTGTTTTATTGTAAAAATGTCAATAAGGCACTTGATGAAATTGTGAGGGTGTTAAAGCCTGGAGGAGTGCTTGTGTGCAGTACATATGGCAGCAGGCATATGCAGGAGATAAGCCGCCTTGTGTCGGGATACGATAAGAGAATTGCACTTGAAGCAGATAAGCTTTTTGAAAAATTCGGACTTGATAATGGAGATAAGATATTAAAAAAACATTTTTCGGATGTTGAGAGAAGAGATTATAAAGATGCGCTTGTTGTTGATGAAGCAGAACCGCTGGTAGATTATATACTATCATGTCATGGCAATCAGAAAGAGTACCTTGTGGATAAGTATACAGATTTTAAAAAATATGTAGAGAAAAAGCTTGTGAAACCTATGACAATAACCAAAGAGGCTGGTGTATTTGTGTGTAGAAAATAATGTATAGCAATTATATCTATAATATGGTAAAATCAAAAGAAACATGTTTTGTTACAGGGGTAGTTTGAACATGCATATTATGGAAATACTCTGATAGAATGAAAGATTATTTATTGGGGGCAGAGAATACAGTTATGAAGAAATTAAAGATTGCTGTTGATGCAAGAACTTTAGGCAGCAGACCAAGCGGTGTGGGCATGTATCTTAATGACTTCTTAGAACAGCTCATAACATATGGTGAATTTGAATGGATTCTTTTTACAGATGTTAAAGAGAGTGAATATATTAAGAGATTTGAGGCTAGAGGAATCAAGGTTATTGAATGGGGAAAGCCTGTATATAGAAGTGCGGGTGTGTATGCATATTTTGCATTTATTAAGAAAGAATTAAAGCAGGTGAGGCCGGATATATTCTGGGAGGTTAATTCGATTATTCCTATTAATCTCGGTGGAAGCTTTAAGACACTTATCACAATACACGATATGTTTCCTATTCAGTATGTAAGATACTTTGGAAAAATATACAGCTATTATTTTAAGTTTAATCTTGGTGTGACTTTAAGACATACAGATATGATTCTGTATAATTCGGAGCAGACTAAGGACGACACAGAGATGTATTTTCCAAAGGCTAAGAAGATTCCAAGCTGCAATGCCTACATTATATCTAATCCGCTTACAAGATATGTACCGCCTAAGGATGAGAATTATTTCTTGTATGTAGGTAATATGGAGAAGCGTAAGGGCGTTGATATCCTTATTAAAGCGTACAGAAGATACAGGGAAGAAGGCGGAACAAGACCTCTTATTCTTGCCGGTAAGATGCAGGAGGATGATATTGAGCAGCTTCTTGAGAATGCACTTACAGAGGTTGAAGGTCTTACTTATCTTGGTTATGTATCACACACTACAAGATATGACCTGTATAACAACTGCTCATGCTTTGTGTTTCCTTCTATGGCAGAAGGCTTCGGAATGCCTATATTAGAGGTAATGAAGCATAATAAGCCAATACTTGCAAGTAATCTTAAAATATTTGACGAGGTAGTAGGTGACTGTGTGGAAAGATTCAGTCTTGCCGGTGATGATGATGATAAGGTTATAAGTCTTGCGAATGGAATGAAGAATATAGATAAGAAGATTAATTCTGGACTTGTTGATGAGAATGCATACAGACATGCGTTGGACAAGTATACACCGGAAAGACTTGGTGGTATGGTGAGAGACTTTATTAACAGCCAGATGAATAACAGATAGAATGTTGAGGTTTATATGGGTTTATCAAAATTTTTTCTTAATACGGGAGAAGCATTGAGACCGGTGCTGATAAAGATTATTCCTATGAAGCTTTTAAGTAAGATGAAAGCAGGGATAATTAATAATGCCACAGACAAGCTGTCGGCTGATTCTATTGAAAAATATGAGGCAGGAAGATACAAATGTGGTGCCAATATAATAGGTAATATTAAGGGAGATAATGGACTTGGACAAAGCGCAAGAATTATGTGCAGGCTGCTTGATGAGAATGAAGAACCTCATGTTATAAGAGATTTCTTTGTTCCACCAGGAGGTTCAAGAAGCAATGATACTTACGATGACAGACTTACGGAAGAGCTTCCGTATGATGTTAATATTATTCATGTTAATGCAAGTGAATTCATGGTAGCATATTTAAGCCTTGGAAAAGAAGTATGGGATTACAGATATAACATAGGATACTGGGCATGGGAGCTGGAGACATTTCCAGAAGAGTGGCTTCCGGCATTCAAGCTTGTTGATGAAGTCTGGACCCCATCTGATTTCGTTACGAATACTTTGAAGAAATACACGGACAAGCCTGTAATAACAGTTCCGCACTGTGTTGCACCGCAGACGGATACTGTGAAGTTTGACAGAAAGCATTTTAATCTTCCGGAAGACAAGTTCCTGTTCCTTGTAATGTATAACAGTGGAAGCGTTATGGAAAGAAAGAATCCGCTTGCTGCAATTAAAGCATTTAAAGAAGCGTTCTGCAAAGATGAACAGACAAGGAAAAAATATAAAGATGTCGGACTTGTTATCAAGATAAGCGAGGCAGAATTATCTGCAGAAGATGAAAAAATCATTGGTTCTGTAATAGAGGACCGCGACAACATTTATTATATGTGCGGTCATATGGGAAGATGTGAGGTTAATACACTTCTTGCCGATGTGGATGTGTATGTTTCACTTCACCGTTCGGAGGGCTTCGGACTTGTTATGGCTGAGTCAATGTATGTTGGTACACCGGTTATTGCAACTGACTGGTCAGGCAATACAGAGTTTATGAACAGTGACACAGCATGCATGGTCGGTTACGACATGATAGAGCTTGATAAGGACTATGAGCCGTTCAAGAAGGGCAATGTATGGGCTGATGCACATGTTGATGAGGCAGCAGACTATATGAGAAGGCTTTATGAGGATAAGGATTTCTACGAAAGAATTGCTGGGAATGGTCAGAAATATGCTAAGGAACATCTGGCGTATAAGCGTTCTGCGGATATTGTCAGTGAGAGGTTAAGAAAGATACATGGAAAAAACTGATTTACAAGATCATTAATTAGTAATATTATCAACAGTTGATATTCATTATAAGAAACAATATAGAAGGTAGTTATGAAAAAGTTTAAACCAATACTAAGATGTGTGATATTCCTGACGGGACTTATTGTTATAATGGGAGTCATTGATTTTGCCTGTGTACAGACAGGCTATGTTAATTATATTTTAAGAAATGTATGTGTGAAAAATAATAAAACTGATTACGATACTGTCATAATTGGAGCTTCACATGCAAGGGCATCATCAGATCCGGATATTATTGATAAATATTCCGGAACATATTCAATAAACATGGCTATTCCAGGAGAAACGGTAAAAGATTCATATTATATACTTGAAGAGACATGCAGAACTAATAATATTAAGACAGTAATTCTGGATATAGATTATCAGTATTATTTCAATCCGCCTAAAGAAGGGTTTTATACTGAACAGTTTATTCAATGTCAGATGGATTGGAGTTCATATGTAAAATGGCAATATATATATGATAACATGAAGCGTATGGAGATAAGGAATGTTTTCACAAGAAGACAGGCATGTACGTTTACTCCGTCTAATATGAAAGAAAATATCGAACAGAAGTTATCTAAGGAATACAAAGAAGCAGATATAAGTTCACTCAATGTAGACGGTGGAACATATGCCGGCAGAGGATATTTCTATATTAACCCTGTCAGTGGGGAACTTGCCGGACAGAAGCTTATAGAAAGCTGGAGTAAAAGAAGCAAGGAGCAGGTTACAGGTTATCCTCTGAAATATCTTAACAAGATAATAAAATATTGCAGAGACAATGATATTGACCTGATTGCGGTAACATCTCCAATAACTCCGAGCAGTGTGGGAACTCTTCACATGGAAAATGTCCATGATACAATTAACAAACTGCTTGCTGACAATGGGGTGTTTTATTATGATTTTAATATGGCGAGACAGGACATATTGCCAAGAGAGGATTCGGATTTTGTTGATAAAGAAGGACATATGAATGGAGAATTTGCAAAAGAATATTCAGAATTTCTTGGCAAAGTTATTAAAGAACATAAACAGGGAACTAAAGATATTAATAAATATTTCTACAGTTCATTTCAGCAAATGTACAATACTGAAGCGGAATTATATGGGGTAGTGGAGAAATAAAATGTCATTTACAACAGCGTTATTTTGGTTTTTTATATTAATTGGAGTAGTTATATATTATGTACTTCCATCTAAAGTAAGATGGATCTGGTTACTGGTGTTAAGTTATCTGTATTATTTTTCATTCAATGCGAAGAATAGTCTGTTCATGGTTGCAGCATCGCTGGTTATATATCTTGCGGCACTAGCAATGGAACATATACAGGATAAGTCAGATGCATATCTGAAAGAACACAAGGCAGAGATTGGCAGGGAACAGAAGAAGAAATTTAAGAATTCTGTTAAGCATAAGAAGAGAATAATTCTTGTTATTGCAATGCTTATTAATTTTGGTGTTCTTGCAGTATTAAAATATGGTGGATTTATCACAGGTAATATCACAGCAGTATTTAACAAGATAGGTATTGATAAGACTGTGTATGCATTAAGCAATTATGTAATGCCGCTTGGCTTATCATTCTTTACATTTCAGTCAATATCTTATGTTATTGATATATATCAGGGAAAATACAGAGCAGAAAAGAATCCATTCAGGATATGTCTTTTCGTATCATTCTTCCCACAGATTATGCAGGGACCTATTGGAAGATTTGATAAGCTGAAGAAAACACTTTTTGCAGGCAATGCATTTAATCTTCAGAATGTACAGTTTGGAATTCAAAGAATATTCTGGGGTTTGTTTAAGAAGATGGTTCTTGCAGACAGGGCTGGAGTATTTGTGGCAATGATATTTAACAAGCCTGATGAATACGGGGGAGCAATGGCAATAATAGCGGTGCTTATGTATTCAATCCAGTTATATGCTGATTTCTCAGGCGGTATTGATATAGTAATAGGTGTTGCACAGCTTTTTGGTGTAACTATGGATGAGAACTTCAGACAGCCATATTTTAGTAAATCAATCGGAGAGTTCTGGAGAAGGTGGCATATTACACTAGGTACATGGATGAAGGATTATGTCTTCTATCCATTCTGCTTATCAAAGGCTATGAACAAGTTCGGAAAGTGGGGCAAGAAGCATCTTGGAGATCATCTTGGAAAGACTCTCCCAATATGTCTTTCTAATCTTCTGATATTCTTCATAGTAGGTATATGGCATGGTGCAGAATGGCGTTATATCATGTACGGTATGTATAATGGCGTGATAATAGCATTCAGTAACCTCGCAGAACCTCTTTATAAAAAATGTTTACATGCATGTCATATTGATCCACATAAGAAGTGGTGGAAGTGTGTACAGGTATTAAGAACATTTATACTTGTCAATATTGGATGGGTATTTGATTGCAGCGCAGCAGGTATGGGGTCTGCAATCAGAATGATAAAGCGGATGTTTACAGAATTAAGGTTTGACCAGCTTAATGCACAGATGTTTAAGTGTATTGGTTTAACATCGGTTGATTACATAATTCTTTTAGCAGGATGCATTGTTGTATTAATAATAAGCATTCTAAAGGAAAGAGGAGTACAGATAAGAGCTGCCGTAGCAGCAAAACCAATAGCCGTAAGATGGCTTATATATTACGGTATTATAGTAGCAATATTTGTTCTGGGATACGCAAGTGACGCTGGAAGCGGATTCTTATATGCGAATTTCTAACAGCCATAATTAAATGGAGGATTTATGAAACATTTAAAGGAAATGTATGAATACAGAGAGATGATATTTTCTCTGGTGAAGAAAGATTTACGAGGAAGATACAAGGGCTCAATGCTTGGATTTATGTGGACATTTATTAACCCACTGTTACAGCTTTTAGTGTTTACACTGGTTTTCTCAATAATTATGAGAGCTAATTATGAGCAGTATTATCTGTTCCTTTTCGTAGCACTTGTACCATGGATGTTCTTCGGTTCAAGTGTCCAGGATGGTTCAACATGTATAATGCGTGAATCTAACATGGTTAAGAAAATATATTTCCCAAGAGAAGTTATTCCAATATCTACAGTAACAAGTGCATTCATTAACATGATTCTTACATTTGTTGTTGTGTTTATTGTACTTATTTTCTCAGGAAGAGGAATTAATCCGGTTGCATTATTATATCTTCCTGTCGTAATGATTGTTGAATATATATTATGTCTTGGAATTGGACTTATAGTTTCTGCACTTACTGTATATCTTAGAGATTTACAGTACATTCTTGGAATTGTAGTTATGGCATTACAGTACATGACACCAGTTATGTACGGCGTTGATATGGTGGAGAATGCTAATGTTCCACAGATATTAAAGACAATATTCAATTTGAATCCAATGACACCAATCATCAATATATACAGACAAATTCTTTATTATAAGCAGATTCCGGATTTGTCTACATTATTGGTTGCAATTATAACAGGCGTTGTTTTTGTTATTCTGGGAGCAATTATATTCAGAAGACTTCAGCGCGGATTCGCAGAAGAGTTTTAATGTTTAAGAAAGAGAGATAAGTATGCTTAACAATGAGAATTCAATTGAAGTAAGGAATGTATCCAAGAGCTTTAAAGTGTATTTTGATAAGGGCAATGAACTTAAAGAGAAAATGCTGTTCTGGAAGAGAAACAGATATGAAAACAGAGTTGTTCTTAATGATATAAGCTTTTCAGTAAAGAAGGGTGAGGCAGTAGGCCTTATTGGAAGAAATGGCTGTGGTAAGAGTACAACTCTTAAGCTTTTAACCAAGATTATATATCCTGACAGTGGTTCTATTGAGATGTGTGGAAGAGTATCGAGCCTTCTTGAGCTTGGTGCCGGATTTCATCCAGATATGAGTGGAAGAGAGAATATATATACTAATGCGGCGATATTTGGTCTTACTAAGAAAGAGATAGATGAAAGACTTGAGGATATTATCGAGTTTTCAGAATTACAGCAGTTTATTGATAATCCTGTAAGAACATATTCATCAGGTATGTACATGAGACTTGCATTCTCAGTAGCAATTAATGTTAATGCAGATATCCTTCTTATTGATGAGATTCTTGCTGTAGGTGATGCGAATTTCCAGGCAAAATGTTTCAACAAGTTAAGAGAGATTAAGGCTAACGGAACAACTATTATTATCGTATCACATGCCCTTGGACAGATTGAAGAGATATGTGACAAGTCAATCTGGATTAAAGATGGACAGATTGAGCAGGAAGGTGATCCAAGAGAAGTTGACATTGCTTATCTTGATTATATGAATCAGGAAAGATTAAGCAAGGATGAGCAGGAAAGGGCCAGAATCTTAAGAATTGAAGCCGAGCAGAGAAGACTTAAGAAGGCTGAGGAAGAGAATAAAGAAGGTGGTAACGATAAACGTTACGGAAGTTTCGAGGCAAGAATTAATGACGTTATCTTGTCTTGTGATGACGGCAAGAGGACAGAAACTCTTGAAACAGGAAGAAAAGCCGTGATAGAGATAGATTATTCTGTTGAGACTCCGGTAAAAGATGTTCATGCAAGATATATGATTTATAGAATTGATGGTCAGTTATGCAGCGGAAGCAGTACTAAGATAGACAGACTTGATGCATTTGACCTTGACAAAGATGGAAAGATTGTTATTGAGTTTGACAGTATGACACTTACAAGAAGCCAGTACTGGGTAGATATTGTGCTTGAAAAAGCAGATGGAACACCAATTGATTACTATAAAGAAGCAGTAAGATTTAATGTTGTATCAGGAATTGAAGATATGGGTGTTGCAAGAATTGAACATACATGGAAGAACTGTTAATTGAAAGGTAGTGGCTATGAAAAAGAGTAATAATGTAATTAATGTACAGCTTTCAGATAATCAGGGAAAACTTCATATCAGAATTGCAGGCTGGTATATTCCTAAGGATTTTAATGATTATTCATTTGAATTACTTATTAATGGCAAGAAGACAGAGTGTAGTATCGAGCATATAACAAGAGAAGACAAGCTGGATCTTCTTATAAGTAATAGTCTTAAAAGAGACTGTAAGATAGGATTCATTATTAAAGCAGATGTTAATAAGAGTGATGTTAAGAGTATTGAACTGTATGTCGTTGATGCGGGGGTAAGAAGCCAGATTGCGAGTGCTGATGAAAAGGATGTTGTATATACAATACAGGATCAGATATTACAGTATAATATAGACAGAATATGGCCAGAAAAGACTACTGATGATAAGCATGTTTACAGAGTAGCAGGATGGGGTGTTGCACAGGAAGGCGATGTGACAATCGACATGACAGATGTTAATAATAATCCGCTTGAATTCAAGAACATGCGTTGTGAGCGTCTTGACTTAATTGATAATGGTTATACAGAAGATGAGAAGAAAGCCGTTGGATTTACTATTACAATAGACGAGAAACCGGGATATGTATTACATTTTAAGTCAGATGCTAAGAATATTGATATTAATATAGACCAAGAGATTAAAAGACAGAGAAGAGTTTACAATATAGATAAAGCTAAGAGAATGATTAAGGCTATCACACCACATAATGTTGCACGTCTCTGCCATCATATAAGATTATATGGATTCAAAGATCTTAAAGAGTATGTGTATGGCGGATTATATGGTGTCATGGATCAGGCTGAGATATATAAGAAATGGTTTGCAATTCATAAAGTTACACAGGAAGAACTGGATAACCAGAAGAAAGCTAAGTTTGATTATGAACCTAAGATAAGTATTATTGTTCCAACATACAATACACCTGTTAAGTATCTTGAAGAGATGATTCAGTCAGTGATTGACCAGTCATATAGTAACTGGCAGCTGTGTATAGCGGATGGCAGCTGCGGAAATGCAAAGCTTGAGAAGGTTCTTGAGGAATATCACAATAAGGATTCAAGAATAATATATAAGCTGTTAGATAGTAATAAGGGAATTGCAGGCAACACTAATGCAGCACTTGAACTGGCTGATGGTGAGATAACAGGTCTTCTTGATCATGATGACACATTAGAACCGGATGCTTTATATGAAGTTGTTAAGGCGTTTCAGGATAAGCTTGTTGATGCTGTATATACAGATGAAGATAAGATATTAGGACCAGACTGGATAAATGTTGATCCTAATTTTAAGCCAGATTACAATATTGATTTGTTAAGATCACATAACTATATAACACATTTTTTCTGTGTCAAGACAGAGCTGCTTAAGGAAATTGGCGGATTTAAGGCTGAGTATGACGGGGCACAGGATTATGATGTTATATTAAGATGTACAGAAAAAGCCCGTAAGACTAGGCATATTGCCAAGATATTATATCATTGGAGAATGCATGATAATTCTACAGCAGCTAATCCTGCAAGTAAGGCATACTGCCATGAAGCAGGAAGAAAGGCTGTTGAGGATCATCTTAAGAGACTTGGAATACCGGGTAAGGTTGAACTTAGCAAGTTATTTGGAGGAAGCAGGGTTATATATGAAACACCGGGAAATCCTCTTGTTTCAATTGTAATTCCTAATAAGGATCATATTGATGATCTTGATAAATGTGTACGTTCACTGTTTAATGTCAATACTTATAAGAATATAGAAGTTATTATTGTTGAGAATAACAGTACGCAGAAAGAAACATTTGAATATTATGACAGTATTCAGAAAGAATATTCTGATGTCAGGGTATTGATGTGGAAGAGTGGATTTAACTATTCTGCAATTAATAATTTTGGTGTCAAGGAAGCAAAGGGTGATTACATTTTACTTCTTAATAATGATACAGAGATGATTGCTCCGGATTCTATATCAGACATGCTTGGTTACTGCATGCGTCCGGATGTAGGAATCGTTGGTGCCAAGTTATTGTATCCGGATGGAACAATACAGCATGCCGGTGTAATTATCGGTCTTGGTGGAATTGCAGGACATGCATTTATTGGATTAGATGCTAACCAGTACGGATATATGTCAAGGGCATATCTTTCAAGCGATTATTCTGCAGTTACGGCTGCATGCCTTATGATATCCAAGGATATCTATAACGAAGTTGGCGGTTTATGTGAAGAATATGCTGTTGCATTCAATGATGTTGATTTCTGTATGAAAGTCAGAAGTAAGGGATATCTTGTGGTTTATGACGCATTTTCACAGTGGTATCATTATGAATCTAAGTCAAGAGGTTATGAGGATACTGAAGAAAAGCAGTTAAGATTCAAGGGTGAGATTGAGACGTTCAAGAGTAAATGGCAGAAAGAATTAGATGAAGGAGATCCTTTCTATAACAGGAATTTCCCTCTTAATACAGAGTCATATACACTGGAATTAGAGTAATTATTAGAGGTAAAGATGTTTTTAACGAGAGCAGCGCAGATTATTGGAAAAGAAGGCTTTAAGACATTCGGATATGCATTACACCAGAAGATGCATCAGAATATGACAGATGTGAAAGCCTATGGCAATTATCAGAAAAATATTGCACCAAAACAGCGTATTACTGATAATAAGGCAGATTGTGTAGAAATATGCAGTCATTGTGAGAACTATGAAAGCCTGATGGCAGAAGTGTCTGGCATGAATGCTGAATATATTGCTGTGTGTGATGAAAACTGTGAATTTGATAAAGAGTTTGCAGGGATTGTATCGCATTATATAAGGACTCAGAAAAAGGCTGGGCGAAATCTTAGCTATGTATACACAGATTCAGAACAATATGATTCGCAAGCTGGATGTATGCTTCCAAATTGTAAGCCCGATTATTCATGGGATACGCTGCTGTCTTATAATTATATTGGAAATGCTTTTACAGCCGAAAAGAATATGCTGATTGATGCAATTAATGGATGTATGAAGAAACAGGGAGAGGGCAGTAAGGTTAATTATTATGAATTGTCTTTAATGATTCTGTCAGAGTGTAAGTCGGAAAATGCTGGACATATTCATCAGGTACTTGTTAAGGACACAAGAACTGAGAATAATTCAGACATGGATGCTGCTTACAGAAAGGCTGATTTTAAGAAAATGCTTCTTAATAAGTCAGGCATTAATGTGAATATTGTACCTGATAAGCATGACGCGGTTGTTGAGCATGTGCATTACATTCCGGATGAAGATAATCTGGTGAGTATAATTATTCCATCAAAGGATAATCCAGACATATTAAAATGCTGTTTACAGAGTATCCGCAAGTTCACAAAATATATTAATTACGAAATTGTTGTTGTTGATAACGGAAGTAATGACAGCAACAGAAAAGAGTATGAGAAGCTTGTAGGTACATTTGAAGGACAGGCATCATATGTGTATGAAAAGGCAGATTTTAATTTCTCACATATGTGTAATGTTGGAGCAGCTAAAGCAAAAGGTAATCTGTTGCTGTTCCTTAATGATGATATTGAAATAATCGGACAGGATTATGAAGACACAGACTGGCTTTCAGTACTTGTCGGACAGGCAAAGCAGGAAAGTACCGGCGCGGTTGGTGCAAAGCTTCTGTATCCGGACTCATCATATATCCAGCATGTGGGTGTAATTAATTATGAATCAAGCTGTTTTGCACATCTGTATGCGAAGGCAGTTGATGATGAGAATATCAAGGCTCACAGGAATTACGCTGATTATGACTGCCTGTGTGTTACAGGAGCATGCTTTATGATTGAGAAGGCTAAATTCGATAAAGCTGGTGGATTTGATGAAGCATTTGAAGTAACACATAATGATGTTGATATATGCCTGACTCTCTATGAACAGGGATATTATAATGTCTTAAGAAATGACGTGGTTCTTTTTCACCATGAATCATTCTCAAGAGGTGATGATGAGGTTGATGAAGAAAAGAACAGACGTAATATGCATGCAAGGGATATGACATATGAAAAACATCCAAAGCTTGAGAAATATGACCCTTTCTATAGTCCGCTTCTTACGCAGACGGAGAATAACTACAGATTCGGAGATGAGATATATTCTGTAATATACAGAAAACCTCAGAAAGCTGACAGATTAAGGCCGGCTGCAGGATATATGGAAGTATCACCTACAGTTAAGGTGACAGAAACAGGGTATCATGATGATATGCAGCTTAGGGGATTTGCATATAACGGAAATAAAGTGTATTATAATCCCGTAATTTTTCTGTGGAATGAACAGAATTGTTATAGGATTAAGGCACAGTCAGTATGTGACAGAGTATTTCATTTAAGAAAAGGTGTGGATAAGAACATTAACTATGCACCGTTTTTTTGTGGAATAGATACAACAGAGATGGAAAGCGGCACATATAGATGTGCTATCAGAGCTGATGGTAAATATTATGATGCACAGACAGATGTCGTAATTGATGGTTAAAACAATATGGCAGAACAAGGAGGAATTTATGAAGACTACAGCACTTATTATGGCAGGTGGTAAGGGAGAGCGATTCTGGCCAAAGAGCCGTGTTAATATGCCAAAACAGTTCCTTTCTCTTACAGATGACGGAAAGACTATGATACAGCTCACGGTAGAGCGAATCAGCCCAGTGGTTGATATTAAGGATGTTTATATTGCTACTAACAAGAACTACAGAGAACTTGTAAAGCAGCAGCTTCCGGGTATTCCAGAGGAAAATATATTATGTGAGCCTGTTGGAAGAAATACAGCACCATGTGTAGGCCTTGGAGCAGTTCATGTTGCAAGCAAATATGATGATGCAGTTATGATTGTACTTCCATCAGACCACCTTATTAAGAATAATGAAGTGTTTGCAGATACATTTAAAGAAGCTGTTCAGATTGCAGAAGAGGGGGCTAATCTTGTAACGGTAGGTATTACTCCGAATTATCCAGAGACAGGCTATGGTTATATTAAGTATAATCAGGATGACAAGAAGAATAATGCTTATTCAGTTGAAAAGTTCGTTGAGAAGCCAGACCTTGAGACAGCTAAATCATACCTTGCTGACGGAACATATCTGTGGAACAGTGGAATGTTCGTATGGAAGGTATCTACAATATTAGACTGCTTTAAGAAGTTCATGCCGGATACATATGAAGGCTTATTAAAGATTAAGGCAGCAGTTGGAACAGCAGATGAAAATGCAGTGCTTGAGGCAGAATTCCCTAATCTTGAGTCACAGTCAGTTGACTACGGTATTATGGAGAAGGCAGATTCTATCTACACACTTCCAGGCAACTTCGGTTGGGATGATGTAGGTTCATGGCTTGCAGTAGGAAGAATCAAGAAGAATGATGATAACAGCAATGTAATTAACGGCAATGTAGTTGCAGTTAATACTAGGGGCTGTGTAATAGAAGGTGGCGAAAAACTTATTGCCACAGTTGGTTTAAGAGATATCGTAGTTGTTGATACTAAAGATGCAACTCTTATTACAACTAAAGAGAATGCAGGCGAAATCAAGCAGGTACTTGCAAAGCTTCGTGAAGAAGGAAAGAATGAGTATCTGTAGAAGATAGTATGAAGATACATATGCTTAAAACAAGGCGTTTGGAGGAACTATAATGACAAAGGAACATGTCAATACTAATCATACATTTGCGATATGCGCTTATAAGGAGAGTCCATATCTCGAAGAGTGTATTACATCACTTATGGAACAGACTGTAAAGTCAGAGATATTTATTGCTACATCTACACCTAATAAGTATATTGACAACATAGCAGCAAAATATAATTTAAAGGTGTATGTCAATGAGGGAGAAAGCGGAATTACACAGGATTGGAATTTTGCTTATTCTAAAGTACAGACAGATTATGTCACTATAGCTCATCAGGATGATAAATATGCGCCTGAATATGTAGAGAATCTGTTAGCGTATACAGCTAAAGCTAAAAAGCCGCTGCTTTTCTTTACCGATTATGCAGAGATAAGAAATGGCAAGATTGTAACAACCAACAAGATTCTTAAAGTAAAGAGAATAATGCTTTTCATAATGCGTCCAAAGGCAATGTGGGGAAGCAGATTTATAAGAAGAAGAGTGTTATCGCTTGGCTCACCAATATGTTGTCCATCAGCAACATATTACAGACCTAATCTTATGAAGCAGGTATTCCTTAATGGATTCAGAGCTGATGAAGACTGGGAAGCATGGGAGAGATTATCAAAGCTTAAGGGAGACTTTATATTCTGTAATAAGATACTCACATATCACAGAATACATGAGGACTCAGAGACAACTAAGATTCTTAATGATAATAAGAGATCTGAAGAAGATTACATTATGTACCAGAAGTTCTGGCCCAAATGTATTGCTAAAATGCTTACTAAGGCATACAGCAAGAGTGAAGAATCTAATGATATGAAGCAGGGATAGGAGTTAACGATGAAAGAATACGATGAGGCAACCCTTAAAAAGGTACAGCAGACAGAGATGGAAATTCTTAGAGATTTCATCAAAGTGTGTGACGAGAATAATCTTACATGGTTTGGTGATGCCGGATCAGGAATCGGGGCAATAAGACATAAGGGATTCATTCCATGGGATGATGATATTGATGTAATGCTTCCTAGAAAAGATTTCGACAAGATGATTGAAGTTATTAAAAGAGATTACAGCGATAAGTATTCAATTGCTAATGTTGAAACAATGAAGAATTATCCATTGATGACAACAAGAATTATGATGAAAGGAACAACATTTATAGAGGAACCTCTTAAGAATATCAAATGTGATCTTGGAATATTCCTTGATGTGTATCCGCTTGATAATATATCAGATGATGAGGAAGAACTTAAAAAGCAGGCTAAAGCTGCCTGGTTCTGGAGCAAGCTTCTTATTCTCAGACATGTTGCGTTCCCGGTACTTCCTTATAAGGGAGTTAAGGCTAAGATAACACATATTGCAACAGCAATTATTCATGCCGGACTTGTTGTGTTCAGAATTTCACATAACTGGATTGCTGGCAAATGCTTAAAGATTGCATCAAGATATAATGATGTGGATACTAAGAGAATGGCATTCTTATTTGATACAGATCCATATTATCATATAATGTTAAAGGATGAGATATATCCATTACAGATGTATGATTTTGAAGATATTAAGATGCCTCTTCCAGCCAACGAAGATGAGAAGTTAAGAAATATGTATGGAGATTATATGCAGCTTCCTCCAGTTGAAAAGAGAAAGAATCATTACCCATATAAATTGGAATTTAAAGACTAAGAGGTATATATGAATATTATTTCAAGAATAATGGGTGTGGATAAGACACCAGAAGATAAGTACAAATATATCTGGTTTACAATGGGAACAGCATGTTTCGCACTTGCCACGCTTGTTATGACAATTGTTATAAGCCGTTTCTTAGGTGAGGCTAAAGCGGGAATGTTCTCGATTGGTCTTTCAATTGCACAGTGGCTTGTTACAATAGCCTATTTCGAAATAAGAACATATCAGGTTACTGATGTTAAGAATGAGTATCCTTTTGGATATTATTTCACTTTAAGACTTATGATGTGTCTTATAACATTTCTGGCAAGCATAGTATACGTTGTATTTAACGGCTACAGTCCGGAGAAAGTTACTGTTATATTGCTTGTATGTATCTATAAGATACTTGATTCGGTAGCTGATACATTTGAAGGTGAATTCCAGAAAGAGGAAAGAATAGATATGTCCGGTAAATCAGAGTTTTACAGGATATTCTTCAGTATACTGGTTCTTGTTGTAACAGTAATTATAACAAGAAATCTGATATTCTCTCTGATATGTATGAATGTAGTTGCATTGCTTATAATTCTGTGTCTTGATGCATCTGTTGCAGCAGGCAGGGTTAAGATATGTATTGTCAGGGATTACAGAAGAGTTTTCGTACTTTTTAAAGTGTGTCTGCCTCTTGCTATAAGCACATTTTTAAGTAACTATATTATCAATTCATCGAAATTATCTGTTGACAGAATGTTAGGTGATGCAGCACAGCTGTATTATACGGCGGTATTCATGCCTAATATGGTAATTAATCTGTTTAGTGGTATAATATTTAAGCCGATGCAGACATCAATGGCTGTTAATTATTATGAGAAGAAGTATAAGAATTTCTGGCACATAATATTCAGGATGTTTGCTATAATAGCAGGATTTACACTTATATGTGAGGTCGGGGCATATATACTGGGAATACCGGTTCTGTCATGGCTTTATGGTGTTAATCTTAAGGATTACAAGATGACACTGCTTCTGCTTCTGTTATGTGGAGGCGTTAATGCGGTCAATATAATATTCTATTATGTACTTGCCATAATGCGTAAGCAGAAATACATGACTATTCTGTATCTTATTGTATGCGGAGTTGCGCTGATTATTATGGATCCGATTACAGGCAGACTTGGTCTTAACGGAGCTGCACTCGGCTATCTGATACTTGTTGTGTTATTAGGCGTATTATTGATGGGATATATCTTATACCAGATTAGAAAGGATAGAAAAAGACAATGAGCCAGAATGAACAGTATGATCCAAAGGTCCTGAGAAAGTTACAGCTTGCAGAATTAGAGGTGTTTAAAGATTTTATTAAAATATGTGATGAGAACGGACTTTCATATTTCCTGTTTGCAGGATGTGCAATCGGAGTTGAGAGACATAAAGGATTTATTCCATGGGATGATGATATAGATATCGGAATGCTCAGAGATGATTATGAGAAGGTTCTGAAGATATATAGAGAGAAATACACAGATAAGTATGTAGTACTTGATATAGATTCACAGGAAACATTTCCTTTCTATAATGCAGAGATAGCAAGAATTGGAACTAAGAATATACCATATGTATTCAAGGATGCTAAGGTTCCTATGGGAATTGATATTGCGCTTTATCCTTATGATAATGTTCCTGATGATGCCAAGAAGAGAAGAAGACAGAGATCATCAGTATTCTTCTGGAGCAAGTTAAGAATATTAAGAGAATTCAAGAAACCTGTGCTTTTCATGCATGGATGGAAGAGAAAAGTTGTAAGTGCAATGTGTATAGTAATGAACAGATTACTTACATGGACACATTTCTCAAGAAAATTCATCAACAGACGTTATATGAAGAGCGCACTTAAGTATAACAATGAGAAGACAAGATGGGTTGCATGTTTCTTTGGTGAGATGGATCCTTTAAAGCAGGCTATAAAGTTAGATGACCTGTTCCCATTGGTTGAAAAGCCATTTGAAGATATAATGGTTAAAGTCCCTAAGAATAATGATGTATTTCTTAAGAGAATGTTTGGCGATTATATGAAGATGCCACCAGTAGAGAGCAGAAAGAATCATGTACCTGAGGTTCTGGAGTTCGGACCATTTGATGAGGAGCTGAAAGATATTGATATTTAAAGCATGGACAATTATGGAGAAAATATGAAAAAACTTATAATAATTCCAGCATATAACGAGAGCGAAAGTATAGAGAAGACAGTCAGAGATATTATAGAGAATGCACCATCATTTGATTATGTAGTTATCAACGACTGCTCAACTGATAATACACGACAGATATGTGAAGATAATGGATTTAATATTGTTAATCTGCCAGTTAATCTGGGAATAGGCGGAGCTGTTCAGACAGGATATCTGTATGCAGAAAGATATGGATATGATATTGCTGTACAGGTAGATGGTGATGGACAGCATGATGCGAAATTCCTTGGAGAGATGGCTGATTATCTTGAAAAGAATGACCTTGATATGGTTATAGGTTCAAGATTTATTGAGAAACAGGGTTTCCAGTCTTCTAAGGCAAGAAGAATTGGAATTAATTATTTTACAGGATTGATAAGGTTATGTACAGGTCAGAAAATAACAGATCCTACATCAGGATTAAGACTTATAGGAAGACGTACAATAGAACAGTTTGCCAAGAAGTATCCTAAGGATTATCCGGAGCCGGAAACAGTTGTGGCAATATTAAAGAAAGGTTTCAAGGTGGCTGAGATTCCCGTTGTCATGAGAGAAAGACAGGGTGGAAGTTCGTCAATAACTCTTAAGAAATCTGTTTATTATATGGTTAAGGTTACACTGGCAATATTGTTTGAGAATTTCAGAGGAGATAAGCATAGATGAGTATAAGAATTAAATGTGTTATAATTGCTGTTCTTATATTAGGGCTGTTAAAGATTTTAGGTCTTATCAAGAAGAACAAATTGGAATTAAAATATGCGCTTTCATGGCTTTTTCTGGAACTTGGAATATTGATAATTACATTAATACCTAATCTGCTTAATGTTATATCAAAGGTACTAGGAATATATAATGAGATTAATATGCTGTTCTTTTTGGGATTTGTCTTTATTATACTTGTTATATTCTCACTTACGATGTCGCTTTCAAGAAACTCAGAAAGAGTTAGAAAGATGGCACAGGAGATTGCTTTGAATAGTTACGCTAATAATAAGAAAAATGGTTCAGACATGGATTAATGTCTGAACCATTTTTTTAATATGTTTCTGGTTAAATTTTCGACTCTGCGTTCTATAAAGATATGCATGAGAAGGGCGAGTGCAATATCTATGACTACGGCAGTAATAATGTTGATAAAAGGATTGATTGGTCCGCCTCCCATCACATATACAATACTCTGTTGTATAGGGAATCCTATGAGGTACATGCAGTAAGAACAGTCACCTAATATTTCCGCTTTTTGGAAATGCTGATGCTTACTGATGAACATTACATAGAACATAAAGTAAGGAACACATATCCATACGGCAAGTGCTGAAAGACTCTTAACCGGAAATACAAGAACAAATAAAATAATCGAAGCTATGAATAAAACCTGAGGTTTCTTAATATTAAGAAGGTGTTCTCTGTTAATCCAGTACTGGATACCAAGCCAGAATGAAATAGCCGGACATAAAGCATCATAAAGAGATGATATGTGGCTCTGTAACAGGAAAGCACCTAATATAACAATAACTGATAAAACAAGCATTATACGGTTTACAATATTATCTTTGTTCTTAAAGATTTTATAAAAAATGTAGCAGAACAGATAACATAAGAATTCAACAGGAAGTGTCCATAAAGCGCCATTCACAGTAGGCATATATACGTTATTGGTAAATACACCAGGCAGGTTATGCTGTAAAATCAGTATTCCGTTCAAAAGATATTTCCATGTAAGTATATTGGAAAAATAATCTTTAAGAGGCAGTGTTGTGAATACAGGTCCTATAATGAATATAGATATAAGTACAACAAGTATAAGCATCGGAAGCAGTTTAAACAGTCTCTTTAATAAGAAAACCAGAAAGCTTTCATTGCGCTCACATGATTTCGCAATATAGAAACCTGAACCAAAGAAGAAAACTGCAACAGCAAGGAATCCCCATGTGTTGATATTAATAAGATTAAGGTGATGGCTATCTATATAATGCTGTGATGAAGCACCGAGTGATAATGCAAATGAGTGGGATATAATAACCATTAAAGCTGCAATAAATCTAATAAAATTGTAATTATAATTCTTAGTATTGAAATTCAAGACAATCCTCCATTAATATATGTATTTACTGAATTATACATGAATTGAAAAGTTAAGACAAGGTAAAGGACTTGTATGTATTTATAATTGCGTGATATAATAAAACGATTAAAATTGTTAGGAGATTAAAACACATGAAGAATAAATCAAAATACATTAAGATATTGCTTCTTGTTGTTGTGGCAGTATTGTTCGTATTAAGAGGAGTACACATATATAATGTTACTAATGATAAAGTGGCAGATATGTATGATTCAGGATTTGCAGCAAGACAGGAGACTGCCGGTTTAGAGAAAGGAATGGAGATAACCCAGGATATATATATTGATGGGGATTTCAATGGAATAGCGCTTTATTTCAGCACTAATGCCATAAGGAATTTCTCTAAGATAACTGTAGAACTTGTAGATAAGACAACAGGTGAAGTTGTATTCCACCAGAAGGTGAGCGGAGTCAATATCAATGATAACCAGTTCTCTAATTTTGCTGAGGAAAATGTTATATCAGGTGGAAAAACTTATACACTTAAAGTATCGACAGATACATCAGCGAATGGAAAGAAGTTTACATTGTGGACAGATAATCAGAATATAACAGATACATCAGTGCAGTACAGCATTAACGGAGAGAAACAGAATGGTGTACTTTGTTATGCAGTTTTAAGGAATTACCACCATACTGATAATTATGGTGTGTTTGCAGTAAGAATGGTATTTATGACGCTGATTCTTATGCTTGTATGCGGATTAATTATTGTCGGACCAAAGAAAATGTGTGAATTCATATTTGATAAAAGATTCTATATTGCTGTCGGAATATTTCTGATTCTTGTTATTATGAGAGTGAATTTTTCATCTATAGGAATGTTTGATAATTATGTACAGCCTGGACAGGGAAGTGAGTTTGTAACGCCTGTTTATGGAGAGACACATTCTATAAGAAGTGATGAGTGGGCTGTTTCAACACCAAGATATCTTACAGCCAAGTATACTGATTATGGTAAATATAATTATATAATTATGGGGAAGCAGACAGAAAATATAGCACAGACTGGATTGTATAAGTCATATTCAGCACTGGCTAAACCACATACATGGGGCTATTACCTTTTTGGAGATAGCATAGGTATGTCGGTAGAATGGTGCTTCCCATTCATATTACTTATTGTTATGTCAATCCAGTTCTTCTATATTATAGCAGGAAAGAATAAAGTGCTGGCAGTAACTGGTGGCGTTATGGTGGCATTCTCCGGATATGAGATGTGGTGGATGAATGTTGAGTATCTGTCGTGTGGTCTTACAGCGCTTGTATGTATATATTACTTTATAAATGCAGAGAAGACGTGGCAGAAGATGGTACTCAGTCCGTGTATTGCCATACTTGGAGCAGAATATATAACAATATTATATCCGGCGTTCCAGGTACCTTCAGGATATGTTTATTTTGGAATTGTAGTATGGATGGTTGTAAGTTCATGGGATAATTTCAAGAAAATCAAGCTTAAGGAATGGCTTGTATTCGCAGCATCAATGTTGTTTATGGCATCAATTGTTATTGTGTACCTCAAGGACAGAAGCACATATGTAACAGAGATAATGAATACAATCTATCCGGGTTCAAGAGTTTCAACTGGTGGATATTCTTTATATAAGATGTTTGAATATGTTGCTACAATATTCTATCCATTCAAGGCAACTCTTAATAATAGTGAGTTCTCAATGATGGTAACATTGTTCCCATTGCCAATGGTAATGGCAGTGTACTGCATTATTAAGCAGAAGGGTAAGGATATTCTTCTTGATATCATGCTTGGATTGTCATGTGTATATACAATATATTGTACAGTTGGCTTCCCATTGATTGTTGCCAGGCTCACATTATTCAGTTATGTACCGGAAGAAAGAGCAGCAGACCTGTTAGGACTTTTACAGGTTATATTACTTATAAGAAGTATATATGTATGCAGGGAAAACAGATATAAAGTCAATCCTGTTATTGTTGTGGTTCCAATGCTTATAAGCTGTTATTACAGCTGGAAAGAAGCAAGAACTGTATATGATATAACTGAGTCTGGTGGAATGTTACAGTATGCAATAATAGCGCTGGCAATTGTGTTTACAGTAATAACTATTGTTGTATTCTGTGTAAAAGAGCATGACAGGCTTAAGAATATGGCACTGTTATCGCTTGCGGGTATTGTGTTCTTATCAGGAATATGGTCACTTACAGTTAATGTAGGAACAGACGCTATATATTCTAAACCACTTGCCAAGAAAGTATGCGAGATTACAAGTGAAGATAAAGATGGTAAATGGGTAATGCTTGATTCATGGGTAGAATCAATGTATCTTGCTGCCTGTGGTGCTCCGACAATTAATACATGTAATAATGTTCCTAACTGGGATTTATGGAATATTCTTGATCCACAGAAAGAGAATGAATACTGTTATAACAGATTTGCACATATGTTACTTACACTTACAGAAGAGGATACTAATGAGGAACTTGTTCAGCAGGATCTTTTACAGTTGAATCTGAACTATAAAGATGCCGAGAAGATTGGTGTTAAATATATTGCATCAAGAACTTATAATGATGATTTTGATAAGGTCCTTGAGAAATATTACAATTATTCAATATTATATGATGAATTCGGATGGAGAATATATCAGCTTAATTCATTGAAAGCAGTAGCTAACTAATAGGGAGATTACTATGAAGAAGATAAAAGATAAATTAATAACGATTTATCCTCAATTGATATTTCTTATTGTAACATTCTGTATATTTATGCCATCATCTTTATTTCTTGGCAATATTGATCAATTTGCAGTGGGATTCGCGGCACTTATACAGCTTCTTATCGCAGCGTCGTTAATTACGGCAGCAGTTGTTATACTGATAGGTCTGATTGTGCCAAAGAAGATATGTAACATATACGCAGCAGTTATATTTGGCGGTGCACTTGCTGCTTATGTGCAGGGGAATTTCCTTAACCCTGATTTCGGAGTCCTTAATGGAAGGCAGATTCAGTGGAGCCAGTTTAAGGTTAATGGAATTATAAGTACAGTTGTATGGATAGTACTTATTGTTGTTCCGCCAGTTATTGTATGCTTTAAGAAAGATATAATGACAAATATAATAAAGTGGGGCAGCCTGTTTCTTTCAAGCATACAGGTTGTGACACTTGTGGTTCTTATTGTATCTTCAAAAAGAAGTGTTGATTATTCATATGTAGTTACTAAGAATGATGAGTTTGCGTTATCTTCGCAGGGCAATGTAGTGGTATTCATTGTGGATACACTGGATAATGAGGACGCACAGAATTATGTTATCGACAGATACTGTGAAGAATTAAAAGATTTTACTTATTTTGACAATATGATAGGCGGAGGTGCACCAACAGCTCTAGGAGTTCCACTTATGCTTACAGGTTATCAGTATGATACAACACATTCTCTGGCTGATTACAGAAAGAAAGCATATGAAGAAGGTACTCTTATTCAGGATATGTCAGATAACGGATATGATGTTAAGTTGTATACTTCAAGTGAGTATCTTAATGGAGTTAATCAGGAGGCAGTAGCCAATACTGCAGGTGGACAGAAATACAGAATATCAGACAAAGTTCAATTCTTTAAGAATATATATAAAATGTCGGCATTTTATGCATTTCCACAGATTATAAAACAGTATTTCTGGTTTTATGGTGATGATTTTGCAGCATGTCAGGCTCCAGAGAATAACAATATTATTCAATATGAACTGGATGATTCACAGTTGTATGCTGATTTTAAGAATAATGGCGGTATAACAGTTGATGCTGGAAATAAAACATTTACACTGTATCATATGGTAGGGGCACATGCACCTTATGAGATGAATGAACAGTGTGTAGATGTGGGGGAAACGGAGACTTCTCTTGATAAGCAGATACAGGGTGTGTTCAGATATATTAATGGATATATGCAGCAGATGAAGGATAAAGGTGTGTATGATAACAGCACGGTTATAATTACAGCCGACCACGGCGGATATGGATTGTATGAACGCCCTGCTGTATTTGTGAAAATGGCTGATACTCATAATGATGTAATGCAGGTTAATTCAGATTCTGTAACATTTAAGAATCTGTATGCTACTTATGGCGAGGCAGCACTTGGACAGAAGAGTAATTATGGAAATACGCTTTTTGATATGGCTGGTGTTTCTCAGTCAAGATATCATGTAGCACCATGGGATGTGTCAAAAGGTATGTACCCGGCAGATGAATATCTTAAAAACAGAGATTATTCGGTGTTCAGAATAGAAGGGGACGCTGTAAATCCACAGATATCTGTAATTAAAGATGAGCAGCAGATGAAGAATATTAATAATTAATGATGCAGCAGCAGCTATAGCCATGGAAGGTTTATAGCTGCTTACTTTTATACTGGTAATTTAGTTTATTATCTGCTATAATCCATTCTGTTCACGCAGATGGACAAAAATATGACCGAACGAATAAACTGTGAGAGGGGATATTTATGAATGAAAATAATCAGCTGGTTCGTGCTTTAGGGCTTAAAGAATCAATTAGTATGACAATTGGAACCGTTGTAGGTGTAGGACTTTTTACCTGTGGTTCAGCACAGATAGGAAGTGTAGGCTCATGGATAATAGGGTTTACATTTGTTGCACTTCTTATATCTATATGGCCATGTCTTATATATGGAGAGATGTCTGCAGCACTTCCTTGTGCGGGTGGAACATATAATTATGCCAAGAGAGGACTTAACAGAGTATGGGCTAATATGGCAGGATGGCATTATATAGTATCTGTTGTAGCTATTGGTGCAGGTGAGACGCTTGCATTTGCCAATTATTTTAAGATTCTTATGGAACAGCTTGGAATAAGCATCGTTAAGCTTGATTCAAGAATTATAGCTATTATCCTTGTTGCAGTTTTCCTTATTCTTAATTTCAGAGGTATTGAGCAGTCAGGTAAGGCACAGACAGCATTTATGTTTTTCTTCTGGGGCTGTTCAGTGTGCTGGTTCCTTTATATGATACCTAAGATTCATGTTGAATATTTTGGTGGAATAGCAATGAACTCATTGCCTCCATTTAATGAGATGATGTATATATTTGGTCTTGTATGGTGGTGCTATACAGGATTTGAGACATGTGTATCTATGGGAGCAGAGACTAAGTATCCACAGTATACACTTCCAAGAGCATTAAAGATTTCGGTATTTATGGTATTTGCACTTAACGCATTATTCCAGTGGTTTCTTGTAGGTCTTGTACCTAAGGAGTTTTATGGAATTCTTGCAGCGGCAGATGCTCCATATGCAGAAGGACTTAAGGCAGTCGGACTTGTTGGATTTCCTATTATACTTTTATGTATTGGTATTGCATTTGGTGGAGATTTATCTACTATTAATCCGGGAATTGCTGCACCTGCAAGATACATTTATACAATGGCAGAAGATGGCGCATTACCAAAATTCCTTGGAAAGATTCATCCGAAGTTCAAGACACCATATGTTGCTGTTATTGTGGTTGGTGTTATCAATTTTATACTTATTGCAACAGGTTCAATTAATTACATAGCATCAGTATCGCTTATATCACTTGCTATATGTTATATGATAGGCTGTCTTTCATATATGGGGCTTAAGAAGAAGTATCCTGATATGAAGAGACCTTATAAGGCTCCTCTTGGAGTTGTTGGATGTATATTTACAATTGTTGTGTATTGCTTCATGTTAATATTTGCGGATAAGGCAGCACTTATTACATCAGGAATCATAACAGTATTATGTGTAATATTCTATTTTGCATATTCTCACAGAAAAGAATGTGCTATGCCAACAATTGAGGAAGAGATTGGCGTTATAGAAGAGCCGGATGAGCAGACTAAAGCCAGAATGGACAGACAGTACACAATATGGAAGGTGTGCACAATTATTGTCACATGCATTGCACTTGGAATCTATATAATTCCAATGGTGCTGTAAGGAGGAAATATGAATCGTTATCAGTTTGAAGTACTTACATATATTGAAAAGAACGGTAAGAAAGAGTATCCGATGAGAACTCTTTCAGATGCATTAAAGATTTCAGGAACAGCTATATCTAAAGCTCTGGATGAGTTAGAAAATGAAGCTCTTATTAAAAGATGTGAAGATCAGATGGAGATTACTGAAAGGGGGCTTGAGGCACTTGAGCCTTACCGAGTAAAGAGAGCGGTTATTATGGCAGCAGGATTTGGTTCAAGAATGGTTCCTGTTACATTAGACAGACCAAAGCCAATGGTTGCTGTTAATGGAGTAAGAATTATAGATACATTACTTGATGCACTTGTTTCTGTAGGAATTAAGGATATAACTCTTGTAAGGGGCTATAAGAAAGAAAAATTTGATGAGATTCTGGAGAAGTATCCATTTATCAATCTTATTGATAACGATATATATGATAAAACCAATAATATATCATCAGCAATGGCAGCATTAGAACATATTGACCAGTGCTATTTATGTGAAGCGGACCTGTATATATCTAATCCGGCTATTATCACAAAGTATCAGTACTGCAGCAATATCCTTGGCTCTTATTCGTTGGAGACTGATGACTGGAGTTTTAAGCTTGATAATGGACATATAACAGATTATCAGAAGGGTAATACATATTGCTTTAATTATTATGGAATATCTTACTGGACAAAGGAAGACAGTGCAAGATTAAGAGAAGACTTTGCACAGGTATATAATGAAGAGCCGGAGGGCAATGATTATTTCTGGGAGTTTATTCCACTTGTGCTTCGCAAGGAAAGATATGCGGTAGAGGTAAGACCTTGTGAGAAATCAGATATTATGGAGATAGATAATTTTTATGAGCTGGTACAGTTAGATTCTTCTTATAAGGATTATCCGGGACAGGAACAGTAAATGCAGATATAAAGGGAAGGTGAATGTCTATGATATGTTATAAGGGAAAGGTTCTTACAGTTGACAGTAATGATACAGTAGCCGGTTATCTCGTTGAGGATAAAGGAAGAATTGTGTATGTTGGTAATGAACTGCCAGAACAGTATAAGAATGTGCAGATAGTTGAACTTGGAAAGAAGGTGCTGGTTCCGGCATTCGTAGATACACATCAGCATATGGCATCATTTTCTACATTTCACGCAGGACTTAATGTTATGGATGCAGAGTCCAATGAAGAGATTGCACAGATGGTTAAAGAATTCGTGCAGTCAAGCGGTAACAAAAAAACACTTATAGCATTTGGTGCGTCACCATATTCAGTTAAAGAAGGAAGACTTATAAGCAGGGAAGAATTAGATAAGGTATGTCCTGATAAGGAAATCATGGTTGTCAAATATGATGGACATGCATGCATAATTAACAGCAAGCTTCTTGATAAGCTGAAGGGTAAAGTAAGTAAGTTAAGAGGTTATCACGAAGATACAGGTGAGATGAATCAGGAGGCATTCTTTGAATGTTCTAATTACATTACCAATTCACTTTCTATTATTGAACTGTTTAAGAATATGCAGAGTGCCATTGATTTTCAGGCGTCTCATGGAATTGGCTGTATTCATACTGTAAGTGGTGTGGGTTTTACAGGCAATCTTGATATTACATTTGAAAAAATATTTGCAAAATCTTTAACTAATGGATTTCAGGTAAGAGTATTCCCACAGTCAATGAATGTTGATGTCGCATTAAAGAGAAAACTGCCAAGAATAGGCGGGTGTTTTGAATGTGCGCTTGACGGATGTTTCGGTTCACACGATGCAGCTATGAATGAACCATATATTGATTCTTTAGGCGGTGACGGAGTACTTTATTATGATGATGAAAAGGTTATTGATTTCTGCAAGAAGGCTAACAGAGCCGGACTGCAGATAGAGATGCATGCGATTGGGGATAAAGCATTTGACCAGGCATGCAGGGCACTTAAGGCGGCACTTGACGATTATCCAAGAAAAGATCACAGACATGGAATTATACATGACTGTCTTCCAACTGAAGAGGGAATTAAGATATGCAGGGACTATAATATACAGATGCCTGTACAGAGTGCTTTCATTAACTGGAAACAGGAACCTGATGAGTATCTTAAAAGTATTATGGGTAAAGAAAGAGCAGAAAGACTTAATCCGCTCAGAACATTTAATGAGAATGGAATAGTTGTTTCGTGCGGTTCTGATGCTCCATGTACATCACCGGATCCTATCGTATGGATTGACAAAGCTGTTAATAATATGAATCAGTCTCAGGCAGTATCGGTTCAGGAAGCACTAAGGATGTGTACGTATAATGGATATTATGTAACATTTGACGAGAAAGAAAGAGGAAGCCTTGAGGCAGGAAAGATTGCCGATATGGTGGTTCTTTCAGATGATTTGTATTCAGTTGACAAGAAGGATATAAAGAACATTAAGGTAGAGGGACTTATACTTTCGGGAAAAAAGTATGAATCATGCAGAGAAAATGTAATCAAAGCAGTGATTCGAGGAATGTTCTCAGGAAACATGGCATAAGGAGATATGTATAATGAGAAAAGAAGAGTTTTATGTATTGAACAGTTTGTATAATGGAAGCATTGGAAGAGCGGGCTGCACTTATGATGTTGAGGAGACAAAAGCTCTTAAAGACACAGATATTTATAATAAACTTGTAAAAACAGGGTATATTGAAAAAGAGTCTGGCAGTATTACAAAGACTGGATTAGAGGCACTTGAACCATACAGGGTTAATAATGCAGTTATTCTTGCAGCTGGTGCATCTACACGTTTTATTCCTTTATCACTTGAACAGCCCAAAGGTCTTTTTGAAGTTAAGGGTGAACGTCTTATTGAGAGACAGATAAAGCAGCTTCAGGATGCAGGAATTGATGATATTACCATAGTTCTGGGATATAAAAAGGAGATGTTTTATTATCTTAAGGACAAATATGATGTCAAATTCGTTATTAATGACTCATTTAATATAAAGAATAATATAGAGAGTCTTTATCTTGTAAAGAACGAACTGAAGAATACATATATATGTGTAAGTGACAGTTATTATATAGAGAATCCATTTAACAGATTTGAGTACAGAACATTTTATTCGGGATATTATGGGAGAGTTTCTTCTGATGAGGTATATGCTGATATAGATGTAGATGACCGTATTGTTAAGATTAAGAGAGATATCAATGAAGGAAATGTTCTTATGGGGCATTCGTTCTGGAATAAGGACTTTTCGGACAGCTTTATAAATCTGATAGAACAGATAAGAGATGGTGGTCAGTATAACAACTGTTATTGGGAGTTATTGCTGATGGACAGATTGCATGATCTTGCTCCAATACATTTCAAACAATATAAGCAGGGAAATATATTTGAGTTTGATTATTTTGATGAGTTAAGAAAGTTTGATTCACAGTATTTAGGACATACACATAGTGAGATAATAAGAAATATTAAGCTTGTATTCAGATGTGATGAGGAGGATATAGTTGATTTCAGAAATGTGAGTGAAGGAATGACCAACACATCATTTATATTCAAGATTGACGGAGTCGATTATATATATAGACATCCGGGTGATGGAACAGAAAGCATAATTAATAGAAGAAATGAAAAAAAATCACTTATTAAAGCTAAAGAAGCTGGTGTAGATCCTACATACATATATGCAGATGTTAATGAGGGCTGGAAGATATCGGTATTCATTCCGGAATTCAGAGAACCTGATTATAATTCTTTTGAGGATTCAAAGAAGATATTGGCAGTTTTAAGAAAGCTGCATAAGGCAGATATAACGGCTGATTATGGAATGAAGCCATGGGAAGATGCACTTGATATGGAGAAGCTTCTTGAGAAGAAAGATCCCGTGTGCTTTGTTCAGTATGAAGGTCTTAAGAACAGCATAGGACAGTTGTATAAGATGACTCTTGGAGATGGAGTTAAAAAATGTTTCTGTCATGGCGATACATATAAGCCGAACTGGATGATAAGACCGGATGGAAGTGTAATACTTATTGACTGGGAGTATTCTGGATATTCTGACCCGGGAATTGATGTTGGATATTATGTGGTTGATGCCATGTATGATTTTGATAAGGCTGAGGAATTCATAAAGGAATACCTTCAGGAAGATTATAATGAGACAACAAGATTTCATTATATGGCATATGTTGCTATTATTGCGTACTACTGGTTTGTATGGGCTATGTACAGGGAATCATGTGGTGCAGATATGGGAGAGGCATTGGAAAACTGGCGAGACATGGCAGTTAAATATGCTGAATACCTTTTGAAATAAATAAATAATATTAAAAGGACACTGTATTATGTAAAAACACCTTTCAATAATTGATAATAAGTGATATGATTAATTATTATATTGGATGACTCTGACACAATCAATAAAATCTTCAAAAGAGGAGTTATTTATGGAAATATTATCGACAGCCTTAGGTTATGTAATGAATTTTTGTTACAAATTACTGCATGATTATGGATTGGCAATTATATTATTCACTCTGATAAGTAAGATTGTTCTCTTACCTGTATCAATCTGGGTACAGAAGAATTCAATTAAAATGGTTAAGATGCAGCCTGATATTAACAGGATTCTTATTAAGCATTATGGGGATAAGGATGAGATAGCAGAGGAACAGTCTAAGCTTTATAAAAAAGAAAAATATAATCCACTGGCATCACTTATACCTCTTATTATACAGATAATACTTCTGCTTGGAGTTGTTGCAGTTATCAAAGACGGAATTAATGAAGGTGTTGCGAACATGAAGTTCTGTGGCTATGACCTTACATGGATTACTACAAAACAGTGGGGATTATCAATAATAACACCAATTATAGCAGGTGTCTCAGCATGGCTTTTATGTGTTGCACAGAATGCAAGTAATGTATTACAGGCAGAACAGAGTAAGCTTAATAAGTATGGTATGATGATATTTTCAGTAGGTTTGTCGTTATATTTAGGATGTTTTGTATATGCAGGAGTAGCTCTTTACTGGACTGCAAGCAATATATTTGCAATTCTTCAGTTATATCTTCTTAACTGGGCTATTAATCCTAAGAATTACGTTGATTACGAGGCTCTTGAGGAAACAAAGAAAGAACTTGCAGAGATTGAAGCCCTTGGTACGAAAAAGGGTAAAAGAAACAAAGAAGATATTAAGAGAGAAAAGGCCGATTATAAAAAGTTTTTCTCTGTTGTTAATAAACATCTTGTATTCTATTCAGAGGGCTCAGGCTTCTATAAGTATTTTAAAGGGATAATTGAATACATACTTAATAATACGAATATTACAATTCATTATGTAACAAGTGATCCAGATGATCAGATATTCAGAATTGCAGAAAAAGAAAGTAAGATTAAACCTTATTATATAGGGGAAAAGAAACTTATAACACTTATGATGAAGATGGATGCAGATGTTGTTGTTATGACTATGCCTGATATTGAGAATTATCACATTAAGAGAAGTTATATCAGAAAAGATATTAATTATGTTTATGTTCCTCATGGCATGGACAGCCTTAATATGACAATGCGAACCGGTTCGATGGATCATTATGACTCTGTATTATGTACAGGAAAGATTCAGAAAGAAGAAATAGAAAAAACTGAAGAAGTGTATAATCTTCCTAAGAAGGAGCTTGTTGAGTGGGGATATTCACTGCTTGATGAGATGCGTGAGGATTATGAAAAGATGCCAAAGAAGGAAAATGATATTAAGTCAATACTTATTGCTCCATCATGGCAGAAAGATAATATTGTAGACAGCTGTCTTGAGGACATACTTGATAATCTTAAGGGACATGGTTATAAGATTACAGTTCGACCACACCCACAGCATGTAAGATATATGCCTGAGAAGATGGAAGGACTTAAAGAAAGATATAAGGATGATACAGATATAGAGATTCAGACTGATTTTTCATCAAACAGTACTGTTTTTGAGGCAGATCTTATGATTACAGACTGGTCAGGTATAGCATATGAATATGCTTATACTACATGTAAACCGGTTCTTTTCATTGATACACCAATGAAGATAATGAATCCTGAATACAAAAAGATTGGAATTGAGCCACTTAATATATGGATGAGATATGAAATCGGGCGTGTACTTAAGCTTGATGAAATTGATAAGACAGCTGATACAGCAGCAAAGATGCTGGCAGCTTCTGATACATATAAGGACAGCATAGACCGATTTGTTAAAGAATATGTGTATAATCTTGGCAGTAGTGCTTCGGTTGGAGCTAAATATATTATTCAGGAAATTCAAAAAGCAATTAAAAGACATAAGGAACAAGAGTAACGTCAGATTATAGGAGGGGATTATGCAGGCAATTATTTTAGCAGCAGGAATGGGAAAGCGTTTAAAGGAACTTACCCAGAATAATACCAAATGTATGGTAAAGGTTAATGGAGTATCGCTTATAGACAGGCTTTTGCATCAGCTTGAGAAACAACATCTCTCAAGAATAGTGATTGTTGTGGGCTATGAAGGACAGAAGCTGATTGATTATATAGCGACATTGGGAATTAAGACACCAATTTCATATGTTGACAATGCGGTATATGATAAGACAAACAATATTTATTCACTTGCACTGGCAAAGAATTATCTTATGGAAGAAGATACTCTGCTTTTTGAATCAGATGTAATTATTGATGATTCTGCAATTGATGAACTTGTAAAAGATCCGAGAGATACACTTGCCATGGTAGATAAATATGAGAGCTGGATGGATGGTACATGTGTAAAGCTTGACGAATATGATAATATTGTTGCATTTGTTCCAGGAAAGAGTTTTGATTTTAAGGAAAAAGAGGAATACTATAAAACTGTAAATATCTACAAATTCAGCAAACATTTTTCACAGGATATATATGTTCCTTTCCTTGAGGCATATTGTAGTGCGTTGGGAGAAAATGAATATTATGAACAGGTTCTTAGAGTTATAACAATGCTGGATACACCTGGAATTAAAGGTATGAGATTATCAGGTCAGAAATGGTATGAAATAGATGATGAACAGGATCTTGATATAGCAACAACACTTTTTGCTCCAGATGATGAGACAAGAATTAACCTTATGCATAAAAGATATGGAGGATTCTGGAGATATCCGGGATTGTTGGATTTCTGTTATCTTGTTAATCCTTATTATCCGCCTAAAAAGCTTAAGGATGAACTGCGTGCAAGCTTTGATACACTTTTGACAGAATATCCTTCAGGTATGGGAGTTAATTCTTTACTTGCAGCTAAGAATTTTGGTGTCCACAAAGACAACATAATAGTTGGGAATGGAGCAGCAGAACTTATTAAGTCACTTATGGAGAGTTTTTCTGGAAAGACAGGCGTTATCAGACCTACATTTGAAGAATATCCTAACAGATATGCTGTTGAAGACGAAGTGGTATTTACACCGTCAAATGATAATTATACATATTCAGCTGAAGAACTGATAGAGTTCTATACATGCAACAAAGTAGATAATATTATTATTATTAATCCTGATAATCCATCTGGTAATTACCTGAAAAAGGAAGAGATTATAAGGTTAATAAAATGGACAGACAGTCAGGGAATAAAGCTGGTGGTTGATGAGTCGTTTGCTGATTTCTCAGATGAACCGGATAATTCTCTTATAGAACAGAAATTTATCGAAACATATAGCAGATTATATGTTATGAAAAGTATATCTAAATCATACGGTGTACCGGGGCTGAGGCTTGGAATCCTTGTTTCTTCAGATACAGAAACGATTGCAGCAATGAAAAAAGATGTTGCAATATGGAATATTAATTCATTTGGTGAGTATTATCTTCAGATTGCAGAAAAGTATAAGAAAGATTATGCGGCTGCAATGGACAAATTCCGCGTAGAAAGAAAAAGGTTCTATAATGAACTGGAGCAGATATCTGGTATAAGAGTTATCCCATCACAGGCTAATTATTTTATGATTGAGATAACTAATGGAATGACGGCAAAAGAACTTATGATAAAACTGTTTAAGAATCATTATCTGCTTATAAAGGATCTTACATCAAAAGTACATGATGGAAAACAGTATATAAGAATTGCAATCAGAAATGATGCAGATAACAACAAGATGCTTGAAGCATTAAAAAAGGAATTTAATTAAAACGGAGATAAAAAGTATGTTGACATTATTAAATTTAAATGTAGCAGGTTACATTGACCCATCTGTTATGACTTATGCCATTCAGGCTATTGCCGGAGTGATAATTGCTGTTGGTGCATTTCTTGGTATTTATTTAAGAAAGGCAAAGAAAAAGCTTAATAACAAGCTTGGCATTGATGAAAACAGAAACAAGGAAGTTGAGACAGATGATATCGTTATTAACGAATCAAAATAATAAATGAATTTTCAGGACGCCGTTTTTATACGGCGTCTTTTTCTTGATTTGTTATTGATAAAAGTATAAAATAATATGGCGTTATATCAATAAAAACAGTGAGGTAATTATGAGTAACAATACAGATAATAATATGCAGGAAACTAAGCCGGATATATTTGATAAGATTATGCATCTGCCGGGTCTGAGGGTGTTTGAACCATTGTATAAGAAGTATAAGGAAGTACTTTTGTATCTTTTCTTTGGAGTACTTACAACAGTGGTGAGTATAGGTTCATATGCATTCTTTAATGTTGCACTTGGAATTAATGAGCTTATTGCAAATGTTATATCATGGGTACTTGCAGTACTTTTTGCATTCTTTACTAACAGGATATGGGTGTTTGCAGCACCAACTAAGACTGTGGAAGAATTTATGAAACAGTTAGTTTCATTTGCAGGTGGAAGAGTATTAACTCTTGTAATTGAGGAGATAATTCTTCTTGTATTCATTACAATGCTGCATTTCAACAGTATGTTAATAAAGTTTATTGCGCAGGTAGTTGTAATTATACTTAATTATGTTATAAGCAAGCTGCTTGTATTTAAGAAGAATAAGGAATAATTAAGGAGAAGGTAATGGAAAAGAATGTATTAGAGTTTCTTGAAAACTCACAGAGAATGTATGGGGAAAAGACAGCGTGTGCGGACATGAAAAATGAACTTACTTATACACAGCTTATGAATCAGGCAAAGTTCATAGGAAGCTGTCTCTCACTTAAGATTAAGCCAACACAGGGAGTTCCTGTGTATATGGATAAGACATGTAATACATTATCTTTATTTATGGGAATTGTGTATGCAGGCGGGTATTACTGCATGCTTGATACAACTCACCCAGTGGAGAGAATTAATCTTATATTAGATACGATTCAGGCAGATGTTCTGGTTGTAGATAATAAGTCTGCCAGGAAAGCAGAAAAACTAGGATTTCAGGGTGAGATTATTAATCTTGATGAATTACTTGAAGAATATGATGGACAGGTGTTGGATTCAGAGGCTCAGGAAAGACTGGGAAAGATAAGAGAACAGGCACTTGATATAGATCCTCTGTATTCAATATTTACATCAGGTTCAACAGGTGTACCTAAAGGAGTTATAGTTAACCACCGTTCAACAATAGATTTTATTGACTGTTTTACGGAAACATTTGGAATTACTAATGAGGATGTTATAGGTAATCAGGCACCTTTTGACTTTGATGTATCAGTTAAGGATATATATTCAAGTTTAAAGACAGGAGCAACCCTACAGCTTATTCCTAAGATGTGCTTCTCGTTTCCAACAAAGCTTCTTGATTTCCTTGATGACAGAAAGGTTACAACTATTATATGGGCTGTATCAGCGTTATGTATTGTTACAACTCTTAATGGATTCGAGTATAAGAGACCATCTTCACTTAATAAGATTATGTTCAGTGGAGAGGTTATGCCTATAAAGCATCTTAACGCATGGAGAGCACAGTATCAGGATGCAATGTTTGTTAACCTCTATGGACCAACAGAGATAACATGTAATTGTACATATTACATTATTGACAGAGAGTTTGGCCTTGACGAGAAACTTCCTATGGGTAAGCCGTTTGCCAACGAAAGAGTATTTCTGTTAGATGACGAGGATAAGCTTGTTGATGCAGAAAGACCAGGCGAATTAGGGGAAATATGTGTATCCGGAACAGCAGTAACGCTTGGGTATCTGCGTAATCCTGAAAAGACAGCAGCAGCATTTGTACAGAATCCTCTTAATGACAGATATCTGGAAACTATATATCGCACAGGTGATCTTGGTTACTATAGTGAAGACGGTGAACTTTTCTTCTCATCAAGAAAGGACTTCCAGATTAAGCATATGGGACACAGAATTGAGCTGGGCGAAATTGAAACATACATGAATGGTATAGAGGGACTGCTTAGAAGCTGCTGTATATTTGATACTGATGAGAACAAGATTCTTGGGTTCTTTGAGACGGAAAGTACAAGTGAGCTTGATAGAAAGGGCGTAACACATGCTCTTAAAGATAAAGTGCCTCAGTGGATGATTCCAAACGTGCTTATTAAAGTTGATTCGATGCCGCTTACTAAGAATGGTAAGATTGACAGAAAAGAACTTATGAAGATATATAAAGAACAGGAGGCATAGGATGATAGGAGTTAATGAATTAAAAGAGATTGCCATAAAATGTGGTACACCGTCATATATCTTTGATACAGATGTATTATGTGAAAGAATCGATAAGATGCAGGAAATTCTTGGCTGTGGAGTTACAGTATGTTATGCAATGAAGGCGAATCCTTTTCTTATTGGTACGCTGGATAAGAAGCTTGATAAATTCGAGGTATGTTCTCCGGGTGAATTTGCAATATGTGAAAAAGAAGGTATAGACAGGTCTAAGATTGTTCTTTCGGGTGTTAATAAGGAAAAGAAAGATATCCTCTACACAATGAAGACAGGTGCTGTTGGAATCTACACTGTGGAATCGCTTAACCAGCTTGAACTTATCAATTCATGTGCAGTTGAGTGTGGCATTAAAGTTAAGGTGCTTATAAGAGTTACAAGTGGCAACCAGTTTGGCATTAATGAGCGTCAGGTATATGAGATTGCTGACAGAAAGGATGAACTTAAGGGAATTATCATAGAGGGAATCCAGTGCTATTCAGGAACCCAGAAGAAGAAATTAAGCCAGATAGAGTCAGAGGTAGTATGGTTACAGGCAATAGCACATACATGTGAGGCAGAGCATGGCATTAAGCTTAATGAGATTGAATATGGACCAGGTCTTTCAGTCGATTACTTCGTTACAGACAAATGTGATGCAATGAATACTAACTTTGACGAGTTAGAAGAATTTGCAGGCATGATTAAAGAAATGTCCGAAAAATTCAATGTCACTCTTGAGATGGGGCGATATATTGCAGCTACCTGTGGAGTTCTTATAAGCAGAATTGCTGATATGAAGATGAATGACACAACAAGATATGCAATTATTGACAGCGGAATTAATCATATTAATTATTATGGACAGGCTATGGCTATGAAGAAACCAAGATGTGAATTCATTCCAATGGAGTACACAGAAGGGTTTGCTGATGGTGCAGATCATGAGGTCGAAGTGTATTCACAGGGAGTACAGCCATATAATATATGCGGTTCATTATGTACAGTTGGCGATGTAATTGTTAAGAATCTTGAATTAAAGGATGCTAAGATTGGCGATATGTTAGCATTTTATAATATTGGAGCTTATTCGGTTACGGAGGGAATATATCTGTTTCTGAGCCGTCGCATGCCAGCAATTGTGATGTATTCAAAGAAGAATGGCTACAGGATTATTAGAAATCCAGTGGACACTTTTTTAATAAACAGTGTTAGTACACAATAATTTTACAATTTTGTTACAAAATATGATTGACTATATGTGAATGAGAAGATAGAATGTTTTCTGTTCACAGATGTGTGATTAATAATTTTTTTGCGAGGTTTATTATGGATCAGTTATTAGACATTTTGAATGAAATTAACAGTGATGTGGATTATGAAATTTGTGATACTCTTATCGATGATGGTATATTCAGCTCATTTGATATTGTATCACTTGTTGGTGAGTTAAACGATGCATTTGACATTGATATCACACCAGTTGATATAGTACCTGAGAACTTTAATTCAGCAGAAGCTATGTGGGAGATGATTCAGCGTCTGCAGGATTAATCCGGAAAGCGGGGTAAAATAATATGTCACTAGTTTCTACCGGATTTCTGGTATTTTTATTAGTGGGAGTAATTGTATATTATCTTATACCTAAGAAGGCACAGTGGGCATGGCTTTTGATATTAAGCTATGCCTACTATTTATGTTCGGGATATAAGACGGTTGTATTCATATTACTTACAACAATCATTACTTTTACATCAGGAATCCTTTTAGAGAGAACAGAGGATAATCTTGCCAGGAGCCTTAAAGCAGAAGGGCTGGCAAGAGAGGATAAAAAGGCTTTAAAAGAAAAGGCAAAGACATATAAAAAGAGGGTTGCAGTTATTGCTCTTCTTCTGGTATTTGGTGTGCTTGCAGTTGTTAAGTACCATAATTTTGCGATTGAGAACGTCAATGGCATAATTAAGGCTTTTGGTGGCAATGGCAGGATATCAACATTTACACTGCTTCTGCCACTTGGAATATCCTTCTATTCATTCCAGTCAATATCATATGTTATTGATGTGTACAGAGGTAAAGTAAAGGCATGTAATAACATTTTTAAATACGCCTTGTTTGTTTCGTATTTTCCGCAGATAACCCAGGGACCTATCGGAAGATACGACAGGCTTGCACCACAGTTTTTGGCAGAGCATAAGTATGATCTTGCAGTTATCCAGCATGGATTGCAGCGGATGGCCTGGGGACTTTTCAAAAAGTTTATTATAGCTGACCGTGCAGGAGTCGTGTCTGATCTGGTGTTTAATAATCCCGGTCAGTATCATGGAATATATGTAATAATAGGTGTTCTTGCGTATTGTGCACAGCTATACGGAGATTTTGCCGGTGGAATAGATATGGTTATGGGTGCTTCCGAGATGTTTGGAATCCATCTGGATGATAATTTCAGGCAGCCATTCTTCTCTCATTCTATTGGAGAGTTCTGGCGCAGATGGCACATAACACTTGGTACATGGATGAAGGATTATGTGTTCTATCCATTCAGCTTAAGTAAAGCCATGAATAAGCTGGGTAAGTTCTTCAAGAAACACAGCAAAACAAGATTTGGTAAATATATGGCGAAGGCATTGCCTATCTGTCTGGCAGATTTACTCATATTCTTTATAGTAGGTGTATGGCATGGAGCAGCATGGAAGTATATCGTATATGGTATGTACAATGGTATAATCATGAGCTTTAGCAGTATTATGGCGCCTGTTTATGAAAAAATGTTTAAAATAACTCATATTAATAAGAATGCACGCTGGTACAGAGGATGGCAGATAATAAGAACATTTATACTTGTTAATATAAGCTGGTATTTTGATAACGCAGCTACTCTTACAGATGCATTCAGACTTATGGGAAATACATTTAAACATGCATCATTCAGCATGGACGCCGTTGTAAAAATGTCTGGAAGCCAGCTGGATTTAATTATATTACTTGCAGGCTGCTTAGTATGGCTTATTATAAGCATACTTAAAGAGAAAGGCATTGTAATCAGGGAAGCTCTTGACAGAAAGCCTCTGATTATCAGATGGGCTGTATACATAGCTCTTGTTATGTCGGTTGCAATGCTTGGCTATATTTCTAATACATCGGGTGGATTTATGTACGCCCAGTTCTAATCAGAGGTGCAGGATACCATGAAGAAGAAAGCATTTAAAGAGATATTAAAATATGTGAGGGTGATAGTATTCTTTGCGGTTATAACTATACTTGTTGAAGCAGTTAATTATGTAATGGTTCAGCCGGGGTATGCAAGATATATAATCCATACGGTTGACAATCCAGATGATGGCTCTGATTATGATTGTATTGTAGTGGGAGCTTCACATGGAAGGGCTTCAATTGACCCGCATTATTTTCTGGAAATGGAATATGCAGTTAATCCAATTAATATGTGTATTCAGGGCGCCACGGTTATTGATAATTATTATATGATCAGAGAAGCGTGCAATAATAATGACGTAAAGAAGATAATTCTTGAACTTGATTATCAGTACTGGAATAAGAATCTGAAACGTGATTCGGATTTTGGAGATCTTCTTGTATATGGACAGCTTCCGTTTACAAGTCTTAAAATGGAGTATATAGTAAGCCAGCTTATGGATAAAGACTTCAGGACAATATATTTCAGAAGATATTCATTTGCCAAGAATTGGAAAACGGCTAAGAAATATATGGCTATAAAGAAGACTGATGAATATAAGAATTTCCAGATTGAGGGTGTTGCCGGAATCGAAACAGAAGGACCATATCAGGGATTGGGATTTTTCTATCGAACCAAGGTAACTGATAAGAAGGGAAAGCTTAATCCATCACCATGGACATATGATGATCTTAATCCTAAGGTGCAGAAATATTTCCAGAAGATAGTTAAGTATTGTAAGGACAATGGAATTGAGCTTATATGTGTTACTACACCAATTCCACCATCGTCGGTTGTTTCGGGTGCTGCCAATGAGGCTGATACATATTTTAAGCAGATATGTGATGAAAATAATGTAAGGTATATAGATGGCAATCTTATTAAGAATGAGATTCTTAATGTAAGTGATGATGATTTTTCTGACTGGGAAGGTCATATGAACGGAGAGCTTGCTGAGCAGTTCTCAGAGGTACTCACAGATATACTTAAAAGGAATGATTGTTCAGAATATTTTTACAGCAGTTATGATGAGTGCATAGAGGCAATTAAAGCGAGGGGCAATGAGTAATAAAATATTAAAATATGTCAGAGCTGTGGTGTTTATTGCCATAGTGGTCGGGCTTGTCAAATGTATGGATTATGCGATGATGCCATCAGGCTATATAAGATACATTATACATGAGGCCGACAATGCAGATACTGATGAAGAATATGACAATATAATAATTGGAGCTTCACATGCAAGATCTGCTATAAATCCAGTAAAGCTCGATGAAGCCGGGGCATCTGACAATGCATTTAATCTTGCAATACCAGGCGAGACGGTAACAGATTCATATTATCTTTTAATGGAGAGTGACCGGCATAATAATGTAAAAAGAGTTATATATGACCTTGATTATCAGTACTGGTGCAATTATGCAGAGAGGGAGTTTGAAGACTGTTTCATATATACATGGCTTCCTTTCAGTAATGTAAAGCTTAAGTATATAGCTGATAATCTGCTCACAAAGGATTTTCGTACTGTATATTCAAAGAGATGGGCTTATGAGATATCACCGTCTGCTATTATGAATAATCTTAAGGTTAAGAGCAGTGCGGCATACCGCAACTACAGTATGGATGCAGTTGAGATACATGATGCCGGAGGACCTTATGCTGCCAAAGGATTTTTCTATAGAGATATGAAGATGGACAGCCTCGTGCCATCTGATATTGTTGCATGGGATGAGAGTGGAATCAGTGATAAGGTTCTGGATTCATTTGAAAAGACTGTTCAATATTGTAAGAAGAATAATATTGAACTGGTATGCGTTACATCACCTATTACGCCGACAACATCAGTTAACGGTTATTCGGAACAGGCAGGAGCATATTTTACGAGGCTTTGTGAAGAATATGGTGTTGAATATTATGATTTCAATCTGTTAACAATGGATACACTTCCAAGAACAGATGATGACTTCTTTGATGAAGAAGGTCATATGCTTGGAGAACTTGCCGACAGATATTCAGATATACTGGCATCAGTTCTTCTTGACAAATGTGACAAAAGTACCGCTTTTTATGGTACTTATGCACAGTTAGAGCAGGCAGTTTATGAAAATTATGTGACAAAATAGTGAAACTGACAAAATATGCTTGCTATAAAGATAACAATGTGCTAAACTTCATTCACTGCATATGTTGAATCTGCAGGTAGTAAAGAGTCGTGATGTACTACATATCTGTTATTGCATTTGGGACACTTAGGCTGCGCCAGAGGAAGTCATATGTATTAATAATACGCCTGCTATGCAGGCACTTTACGCCGGTGTGGCGGAACTGGCAGACGCACAGGACTTAAAATCCTGCGGGACTTATACTCCCATACGGGTTCGATTCCCGTTGCCGGCATATTAATAAAGAGCTGTACATAACTATGGTTATGTATGGCTCTTTTTTCTTGCTATATAGAAGTACAAGTCGTACAATTAAGGAAGATTATTATGATGGGGGACAATCAATGATTAATAATAGAAAACGTATTATTATAATTTCTGTTCTTAGTGCAGCAGCAGTTGTGGCGGCTGTCATGTGTGTTGTTATGATACGCAGAATAAGAGGAGGTAATCCTACGGGCGAGGCTTTATCACAGAATGTTAATCCGATAGAGTCTTCTTCACAGACAGAAGAACCAACTGTGTATGTAGATAATACGATCGACATAATTGACGTTAATTCGAAGACAAGACCATTTGCAGTATCTGTTAACAATACACCGGTAGCTGTACAGGTGCAGACCGGACTTAATAAGGCGTATATTGTGTATGAGCTTCCAACAGAAAGCTATACCTGCAGACTACTTGCCTTGTTCAAGGTAGAGGATTCAGATGTTACAGATGAAGCACCACAGGAGATTGTAGGTTCAGGCAATGTAAGCCAGACAGATACGGTTATTGGAACAATAAGAAGTGCGAGACATAATTTCCTGGATTTCTGTTTTGAGTCAGATGCGATATTTGTACATTTTGGCGGAAGCACTTACGCTGAGAGTGATGAGGCAAAGACTGGTATTAACTGGATTAACGGCTTCTATAACAGTGCATATTATTGGAGACGTAATCCGGAAGGGCTTGCAACAGAGCATACAGCATATACATCGCTTTACAGGTTAAAGAGTGCAGTACAGGAAAAAGGTTTCAATGCTGAGGCTGAGAATGCATCGGACACAGTACTGCTTAATTATGATGTATCAGATGTTGACCTTTCAAAAAGAGAAGATTCAGTCAGTGCATCATCTGTGTATGTGCCTTACAGCAGTTATCAGTACACAACATTTACATATGATGCTGCGTCAGGTAATTATTTAAGGTTTGCGAGTGGCGAGCCAAGTCTTGACCACGAAACAGGTGAACAGTTTAATACTAAGAATATTATCGTGCAGAAGATTACACACAGCATGATGGATGATAATTACTGCTGGAATCTTCATACAGTCGGCAGGGGGGAAGGTTATTACATAACTAACGGTTATGCTGTTCCAATCCAGTGGAGTAAGTCAGACCGTTATTCCAAGACAGTGTATACATATGCAGATGGAACAGAGATTAATGTAAGTGATGGAAGAACATACATAGAAGTGTCTGATGTAACTATGACTGTTGAAGTGGAATAGTACAACAGATGGAAGCATATACTTCTATTATTCAACAATAATGGAGGTGTGCATTGTGAACAAGACAATCAAAAAACTTAATATAACCATAATAATAGGGATTCTGGCAGTATGGGTGTCAGGGTCCTTATTTCATTTTGTGTATGACTGGACAGGAAGGAATACATTTGTCGGGCTGTTTTTTCCAACTAATGAATCAACATGGGAACATATGAAGCTGGCGTTTCTGCCGATGAATCTGTATGGAATATATACATGGTATGCATTAAAGGACAGATACGAAGCGAGTGCCTTCGCAATTCTTCTGGGGGCAAATGTGGCAACATGGGCAATTCCGTTTCTGTACTACACATATATGGGAGTTCTTGGATTTTCAAAAATGTGGATTGATATTGCAACATTTTTTGTGGCAGTGCTAATTGGTTTCGCTGTGGAGTATCATGTGTTAAGACGTGCCGGGCATGAGAGCTTTGTACTTGGAACATGGATTATGGCAATTGTTGATTTTATGATGGCAGCAGCATTTGTTTCATGCTCGTATGGTGCGCCTGCGCTTGGTATATTTGCAAAACCTTAAAAATAACAGTTGACAATAACTAAATATAATAGTATGCTGTAACTGTACTAATCAATATAGTACAGTTATTACGCAAGCTTGTAACCAGTTTAAATAAAACACAGAAAGGAATGGAACATGTTCACTATAGATGTCATGTCGCGAGTGCCAGTCTATGAACAGCTCATTAAGCAGGTGGAAGACCAGGTGCTTAAAGGGATTATGAAGGAAGGCGATAAGATGCCATCGGTACGGTCTTTGTCGATGGAGCTGTCTACTAATCCGAATACAATCCAGAAAGCATACATGGAGCTGGACAGAAGAGGAATTCTGGTGAGCGTACCGGGAAAGGGCTCTTTTATATCGGCAGAAGCGTTAAAGATTGTCGGGAATCAGTCTAAGGAAAAGCTTTCAGATCTTAAGGAGATTGTAAGAAAGCTTGCATACGCAGGGGTGAGTAAGAGTGAGATAACAGATATGATTGAGGAGGTTTATAAGAGAATATGATAGAGGTAAAAGGTGTTACTAAATCATTTGATGACTTTACAGCACTTGACAATGTTACCTGTAATATAGCGGAGGGCTGTATATATGGTATGGTTGGTTCTAACGGTGCAGGAAAGTCTACGCTGCTAAGAGTCCTGTCAGGGATATATAAGGCAGATAAGGGAGAAGCAATAATCGATGGAATTAATGTGTATGAGAATACATACATGAAGAATAAGCTGGTGTTCGTTGCAGATGAATTATTCTTTCTTGCAGGCGCGAACATGAAGAGCATGGCTAAGTTCTATAGTTCAATATATGATAATTTTGATATGGACAGATTCGCAGAACTTACAAAAACATTTGGACTTGATCCATCTAAGAGTATATCAAACTTTTCAAAAGGAATGAAGAGACAGGCAGCTATAATACTTGCGCTTTCAACCAGAGCCAAGTATATGTTCTTTGATGAAACATTTGACGGACTTGATCCTGTTATGCGTAATCTTGTCAAGAAGTTAATATGTGGTGATGTTGCAGATAATAACGCTACTGTTATAGTTACATCACATTCATTAAGAGAGTTAGAAGACTTATGTGATCATTTGTCACTTCTTCACAAAGGCGGGCTGGTGCTTGACAGCGATGTATTTGAACTAAAGACGAGTCAGTTCAAGGTACAGGTTGCTTTTAAGGATGATTTTGATGAGAGTAAGTTTGAGGGCATTAGGATTACTAGATACCGTCAGGAGGGTTCAGTTGCCAACATGATAGTAAGTGGTGACAGGGAACAGACCATTGACATTATAAATGCCATGAATCCGGTAGTATTTGATGTCCTCCCGCTTACGCTTGAAGAGGTATTTACTTATGAGATGGAAGCGCTCGGTTATACATTTGATGTGAAGGGGGATAAGACGCATGAATAATAAGAAAGTATTCAGCTTTCATATGTTTTTACAGACATTGAAGCAGACAAGGCTTGCAGGCTTTATAATGATGGCGGTAATTACACTTATATCAGTTGTACCGATTATTTCATCATTAAGCTATATTAAAGAATATAAACAGGTTAATAATGTAGGTGGAATTTCGGGGAATTATTTTCTGGTATTAGTATTCATAATTGTTGTACCTGTTATATCATTGATAGTATGGAGTTTTCTTAATAAGAGAAGCAGCAGTGATTTTTATCATTCAATTCCATATACAAGATTGTGCATATATCTTAGCAAGACGGCAGCAATACTTACATGGATTGCCGGAATACTTGTTGTGTCATATGTATCACAGGCAGTTTTATTCATGGCTAACAGGCAGTATTTTAATGTTGATTATGCAACAATGTTCCGTATGTATCTTTCAATATTTATATGCAGCCTTTTATGCATGGCAATTATAAATGTATCAATATCCATTACAGGAAACATATTAAGCAATATATGTGTTACAGGACTTATAATGTTTCTTCCAAGATTTATTGCGTTAATGGTTACAGAACTGACTGTGTTTCATGGAGAAACTTACATGATAAGTAACAGTGGTGTGGGGTTACTTGATTCTTCCAACAATATGATTGTTGGCTGGGTATTTTCTGTATTTGATATGTACAATGGTTCATCAGGAATTGCAGATATGGTTCTCAGCCTTACAAGTAACTTATATACACTCGTGCTTGCACTTATATATATAGCGCTTGGCGCACTTCTCTTTGTAAAGAGAAAAAGTGAGACAGCAGGAAAAGCAGCTAATGGAAAGGTTCTGCCAATGATTATCAGAACACTTATCGGCTTTTCAATTGCGTTTATAGGTGTAATGATAGCATATACAAGTATAGACAATGATGAGACAATAGCAGTTGTTGTGCTGTTTATTGTAAGTGCATTGGTTGTGTTTGTTTATGAATGTATAGTAAGTAAGAAGATGAATGTTATAAAGCAGTGTATTCCATCAATTCTTCTTGGATATGTTCTTGCAGTGGTAATTGGAACAGGAGCTAATTCATTTGGCAAATATGAGGCATCATACGAACCGGATGCTTCAAAACTTGCGTATGTATCAATCCAGCCAATGGATATGTATTATGCTTCAGATAACGGATATTTCAGCTCTATATCATCGAAGGTTCAGTTTACAGATGAAGAGATTCTCAAATATGTATCGGAGAAATTTGGGGCATATAAAGATAAATGTATATCAAATGGTGTTCATAATTATATTTATAACGGCAGAGGTTCAGTGACTAATTATAAGGTTGGTTTCAGACAGAACGGTGTTACACATTACAGAAGGATTCAGCTTACAGACAGTGATGCCAATAAACTTGCAAGTCTGTTAAAGAAGGATGAGAATTTTGTTAAGGCTTATATGGAACTTCCGGATAGTGACAAGATTTCTGTTAATTATATAACAGGTAATATGGAGGATTCTGACTGTAAGGATATATATGAAACAATTAAAAGTGAAATTAAACAGATTGGTTTTGAGAAATGGTATCAGATAGTTACTTCAGATGCTGATACTTTCTTGATGTCAGTACGGTTTTCAAAAAATGGCGTTACTTATGATATGGTTCTTCCAATCAGTAAGAATATGCCACAATCTTATAATAAGTATATTAGTATACGGAATGAATATGCCATTAAGAATAATGAAAAAGAGCTTGGGACAATGAGCGACATTTTAAAGCAGTATTTAAATGACAGTTCCAGAACATGGGATAAATATACTAGTGGATATGAAACTCTTTCAGCAGTTCTTGTATATAATGATACCAGAACATATATTGACCTGGATTCGTATGTAAGAAAAGATGAAGAAAGAGCACAAAAAGTATTAAATGGGCTTATAGAGTCCCTTGACAAGAAGAATTTTAATAAAAATATAAATGCAGATAATCCTTGTATTGTATTGAATTATGAAAAGTATAATCCTGACAACGGTAAATCTGTTCTGGCAGATGCTATTATACAGTTAGATGGTTATACAAGGACAGAAGATTATATATCTGATATTGATTATTAATTACTTTTTGTGTTGAAATAATGTAATATAATAAGTATAATTAATGGGATGGTGCGTCGGCATCATCCCATTATTTAAGATAGAAAAGGAACAGGATTATGTATGATTATTTAATAGTAGGAGCCGGACTTTTCGGTTCAGTGTTTGCACATGAGGCAGCAAGAGCAGGAAAGAAGGTTCTTGTAATAGATAAGAGAAATAATATTGCCGGTAATGTATATACAGAGAAGATGGAAGGTATTAATGTGCATGTATATGGTGCGCACATTTTTCATACCAATAATAAGAAGGTGTGGGAGTATCTTTCACAGTTTACTACATTTAACAGATTCACTAATTCACCTGTTGCTAATTATAAGGGGGAACTGTATTCACTGCCATTTAATATGTATACCTTCAATAAGATGTGGGGCGTTGTGACACCACAGGAGGCTGCAGAAAGAATTGAGCAGCAGAGAAAGGAAGCAGGAATCACAGAGCCTAAGAACCTTGAGGAGCAGGCTATAAGTCTTGTCGGAACTGATATATACGAGAAGCTTATTAAGGGATATACACAGAAGCAGTGGGGCAGACCATGTAATGAGCTTCCATCATTTATTATCAAGAGACTTCCTGTAAGACTTACATTTGATAATAATTATTTTAACGCGCTTTATCAGGGAATCCCTGAGGGCGGATATACTAAGATGGTCGCCAATATGCTTAATGATAGCGAGCTTTCCGGAAGCATTGAGGTAAGACTTGGCGTTGACTATCTTGCATCTGCTGATGCTAAGGAAGAATTAGACAGTCAGGCTGAAAAGGTTGTATATACAGGTGCGATAGACGCATACTTTGATTATAAGCTTGGTAATCTTGAATACCGTTCAGTAAGGTTTGAAACAGAGACTTTGGATACTCCTAATTTTCAGGGTAATGCAGCAGTTAATTATACTGATGCCGAAACTCCATGGACAAGAATTATTGAACACAAGTGGTTTGAGTTCGGTAAGGATGAGAATGGCGACGACCTTCCTAAGACTGTTATCAGCCGTGAATACAGCTCTGAGTGGAAGCCGGGTGATGAGCCATATTATCCTGTAAATGATGAGAAGAACGGCGCTTTATATGCACAGTATAAGGAGCTTGCTGACGCTGAAAGAAAAGTTATATTCGGCGGACGTCTTGGTGAGTACAAATATTATGACATGGATGCTGTTGTGGCAGCAGCACTTGACTGTGCCGCAAATAATATATAATTGCAGGTGGTGGGGTGACTCATAATAAAGTCACCCCTGAAAATTGTCACTTGCCTTGCGGTCACATAACTGACTGTATATATCAGGACCAAGTCCTGTCTGTAATTCTGCATATGCTTTTCTTAACTGTTCGTCAGTCATATGCTCACGATTTCTTTCGATTGCATTAATGCTGTCGAGAATCACTTTGTCCTGATTATCGTGAGTTTCCCAATTATACATGGTTTTCCCTTTTACGATAGATTTATTGTTGTTGTCTGTTGGAAGATTTTCTGAGTTATTCATAAATTCACCTCATTATAATATATAAGATAGTTTTTATATAAGATATTATCTGCATTAATTTCCTGTCTATACTTGAAAAACATGGCATAGCATTGTAATATTAAAAGGTGTGTAAACATCAGAGGGAGAGTATAAATGTTAAATCTAAATGGTATGCTGTCTATTGTTATGCCGGCTTACAATGAGGAAAAACTTATATATCACAGTATCATGGAAACATTGAGAATTGTTGAAAAGTTTGTTCCTGAATTGGAGATTATTGCGGTTAATGATGGCAGTAAGGATAATACCAAAGCTGAGATAGAAAGAGCTATCAAGCAGGATAGCCGTGTGCGTATGGTAAGTTCTGAAAAGAACAGAGGCAAGGGTAATGCAATAATTGCCGGAGTGTCGCAGGTTGAAGGAAAGTATGTCGCATTTGTTGATGCAGACCTTGAACTTAATCCATCACAGTTAGAAGGTTATCTTAAGAAAATGCTTGATGATAATAAAGATGTTGTTATAGGCTGTAAGTTCCTTAAGGATTCCAAGCTTGATTATCCGTTTAAGAGGAAAGTGATAAGCATGGGCTATTATATAATGCTTCTAGTCTTGTTCCATCTTAATGTTAAGGATACGCAGACCGGGCTTAAGGTATTCAGGGTTGAGGCAATCAAACCGGTTGCACATCTTATAAGAACATCAGGGTTTGCTTATGATATAGAACTTTTAGTGGCAATTCACAGAAGGGGGTTTTCGATAGCACAGATGCCTGTGGAGGTTGTATATGTCAGGGATTCCGGTGTAAAGCGTATAGGGATGAAGGATATATGGCAGGCATTCTGCGATACATGGGCAATATTCGGGAGAGTTTACTTCAAACATTATTATGACTAATCAGGAGATGCATGTAGGATGAAAGAATTATTAAATACCATAGCAGGAAAATTATCAGGAATATGTAAGTCTGTATTTGTGGCACATGCAAAGGCATGTATTATTGCAGGCTCAGTCGTGGTTGCAGGAAGTGCAGCAACTGTAACAACAGTAGAGTATGTTCATCATCATAGCAGCAAAATGCAGGTACAGGCACAGGAGACAGAAGTAGAGACTGAGACAGACAGTAATCTTGATAAGCTGAGTGAGATTCTTACCGAAACACAAACAGAATCAGAGACAGAGATAGAGACTGCAACACAGGAAGAGATAGCAGAACTTGTTAAAGAGGCTGTTGCAGATGAGAATACAAGCAGTAAAGAATTATATGAGATAATTGATAAGGCAGCAGAGAACAGCAGTGCACCGATTCCGGTTAAAGATGTTGAGGACCTTGAGATAGTAGAAGATAATTCGTCAGAACCATCAAGAGAGGAGACTGAGGTTGAGGAGCCTGAACCAGATCAGCCAAGCTCGAATGATGTATATGAAATCAGCCAGTTGACATATGGTGTAGATGTTTCAAGATGGCAGGGAGATATAGACTGGTCAGCAGTTGCTGCTGATGGCATCACATTTGCAATGATAAAATGCGGTGGCGGAGATGATGGTTTATATGAAGACAGGAAATTTCAGCAGAATATACAAGGAGCACTTGCTAACGGTATACAGGTAGGTGTGTATTTCTATTCAGGTGCTTCTAATGCAAGAGAAGCATACGATGAAGCAAGTTACTGTATAAGTCTTATAAGGGATTACCAGATAACATATCCGGTTGCATTTGACTGGGAACTGGATGGTGATTATGATTCAGTAACAGAAGCCTGTGAGACGTTTTGTAATGTTATATCCAGCTATGGATATCAGCCTATGGTTTATTCTAACAGAAACAGATGGTATAACAATTTTGATGGGGAAAAGATTGCAAGTAAGTATAAAGTTTGGATGGCGGCATATTTTGGTAAGTTTTATTATGATTCAGTAAGATGGACTTATGGAGATGAACTTCCAAATTTCAGATATCATTATGATATGTGGCAGTATAGTTCAAGATGTTATGTTGATGGTATCAGTGGACAGGTAGATGTAGATATAGCATTTTTCGGCTATGCTAACTACCATGTTGATACTAAGGACGCTGTGCTTACGGTTACTAACAAGGAGATTAAGCGCACATACGGCGATGGAATCGGAAGACTGACAGAGGAACTTAATCTGCTTGACGGAGTTAAGGGAATTAATACTATCGGATATGATATGGATATCGAGTATTCAATATATGATGAATCAGGCAATGAATATAGCGAGGAGGAAGCAATATCAACGGCCGGGGAATACACAGTAGAGTACCGTTTTAAAGACCCTAAGTCTGGCTGGATAAAGAACACAGCAAAGCTTGAGATTGAGGTTATAACAGAGGAATTTACAGGAAATGATATTGTTGTAAAGAATAACACTATGTCAAAGGATTATAATTTCAGGACAGGAGTCAGTTGTAAGAATAATCTTGGACAGGAAGCTGAATTAACCGGAGTTGTAATAAAGAAAGTTGATATAGAAACAGAGGAAGAAGATGTACTGACAGAGCAGCAGGCAATAGAAGAAAAGTACGACTTTGATAAGTACACCTATGTAGCAGAGTATGCTTTTAATGTGCCAGGAGAAGGAGAAGTTATTAAGAAAGCAGCTATTGTCAGAGGTGCAGAGGAATAACAGGAAGCAGATATGTGTGATTCAGATAAAGAAGTAGAAGACATAAAAACAGAAGAAAATGTGGAGAATGACGAAGCATCTACAGAGACAGAAGACTGTGAGAAGAAGGACTTGCCAGAAGAACCGCAATATGAGATTCTTGATGTTGAGGAACTTCAGAGAAATTTCAGGGAAAAGGTTATCGATTTCTTCAAGGTTAAGAGTCATATTGTTGTGACATCAGTATCTGCAGCAGTTATTATAGCAGGAGTGATAACAGGGATTGTAGTCGGTATAAGCGTAAATAAAGCATCTAAACATCAGCCGGCGATTGTAGAAGCAGCAGAGACCCAGACTGAAATGCAGACTCATACACAGCCTGAAAGTACTGAGCCGGAAGAAGAGAAATCTACAGAAGAAACATTTGAAGTGATTGATGATATCATGGAAAAGGTTGTTACTGACAGTGCTGTGACTCAGAAGGAAGATCCTTTGAAAAACAGAAATAATGCAACAGCTGGTGAAGTTATAAAGCCGGTGTTATATGTTGATAATGCAGTTTCAGGAAGTGTAAGTGTTTCATCAGTAAAGAAGTCAGGAACAGATGTTATATACAGCTTAAAAGGCAGAAAAATACAGGATTTCACGGCATCCCAGCTTGATAAATGCAGCAAGGGCAGTATTCTTGTTGAAGAAAACGGAACACAGAAGCAATATACAGGATATGTATATGAAACTGGAACTGTAAGTGTTACAGGTGGCTCTGAAAATGTTGTAACCAAATTCCTTATAAAAGATGACAATACAGAAACTTCTACAAAGCAGGAAGAAAGTACTTCTGCAAAGGCACCTGATAATTCACAAAAAGAAAGCGTCTCTAATATAGAAGAAAGTTCAAAATCTGAGACAGAAACTTCAACTGAAATAAAAACAGTTTCGTATATAGTTATGGAGGTTGAGGCACAGATTGAATATATATATGCTGATGGATGGCAGAATATAAAAGGAAAAAATTATTATTTTGAAAATTCCAACGCTGTAACAGGCTGGAAGAATATAGATGGAGTGCAATATTATTTCAATGCTGACGGTTCACAGGGGTCATCGCTTGTTATTGATGTTTCTACTTATAATGGAGATATTGACTGGAACAGTGTAAAAGCTTCTGGTATTAATTATGCTATGATAAGAGTTGGATATAGAGGATATGAAACGGCAAGACTTGTACTTGATAAAAGATTTCATAGCAATATGAGCCAGGCAACAGCGGCAGGAATTAAAGTTGGAGCTTATATTGTAACCCAGGCAGTGGATACTACCGAAGCGGTTGAAGAAGCAAGCTTTATTGTATCAGCCTGCAGTGAATATAATATTTCACTTCCTTTGGCAATTGATGTTGAGAGTGCAGGTAATGGAAGCGGACGAGGAGATAAGATATCATCATCACAAAGAACAGCCGTTATAAATGCATTTGCACAGACAGTAAGAAGTTGTGGTTATTCAGCAATACTGTATGCTAACAAGGACTGGATGAATAACCGTATATATGCAGGGAATGTAGGTTGTAGTGTATGGCTTGCACAGTATAACAGCAAATGTACATATACAGGACCATTTACAATGTGGCAGTTTACTGAGAAAGCACGTGTGAATGGTATATCAGGTAATGTTGACATGAGTGCATGGAAGCATTAAATGATGTGACTATATAAAACAACTGAAAAATCGTGACATTTCTTTAACAGAGTGGTATAATCAATCGGAATGTATATTCACGAGGAGATAAAATATGAGTAAGAATCAAGAACAGATGAAGGAACTGATTAATGATGTAAGGACTGGAAAGACTGATAAAGAGGTCTTATGCAAGGAGATACAGAAAGATGTAAACTGTCTTATATATCCGGTTTTTGGAGAGGATTACAAGAAACTTTCTCCAAGAGCGATTATTGATATATGTACTAATCTTGATAGTATTGATGTTAATAAGAATATTATGCGTCAGATTGCAACAAGAGTTTCAGTGTTTATGTTTAATCTTATAGATAATTCTACTATTAAGATAGATGATGATTACGAGTATGAGTATGGCAGAATTAAGGAAGATAAGGAATTATTTGACATAATAAAAGATAATTCCAGAATATTTAAAGATTTTAAGGCGTATGACAATGCACCTGATAATATTAAGTCATTATCAAGAGTCCAGACTATTATGATGGAACTTTACGGATATGAGATGCATTCAGTTGACGAGATAGAAACTTTGCTCGATATAGACAGTGCATTTATTCTTAAGCTTATTGCAATGATGAAGGATAATATACTCGGTATATCATCAGTTGTAGAGAATATGTCAGATTATGCTTCGTTTGATGAAAAAGAGACAGATGATTCTGATATTAAGATATATGGTGCAGAGCAGAAAGCAGCGGAAACAGAAGCTGCCAACGAGTACGAGGCTTATGAGCCTGAAAATGCAGATTTACCTGATAATGAATCAGACGAAGGGATAGAAAATGATGAATCGGACGATGAGGATTCTGATGAAGGTGTGTTATTTGAATATGACATGAATGGATATGAGGACAATGATTTTGATGATGTCCCTGTAAGGGGTGTTTCACTTATGGACAAGCTTACAGCATTTGTTGGAAGAGTGTTTCCGGGTGTACCAAGAGCAAGAAGACGTAATGTTGTATATGCGTCAATGGTGGTAATTCTTGTAGTGATTATCCTTATAGTGTCAATAGCAGCAATGGCTGGTGGTAACAGAAGAAAAGCCAATAATAAGAATAACAGCAATGAATGGAAACCGATGGAATATACAACCAAAGCACCTAAGGAGACTGCGACAAGTAAGGATAGTTCAACTGCAGCACACTCATCTCGAACTTCAGCAGCAGAAAGCACTAGCAGCAGGGAAGAGACAACAGCAGCTAATGAGAGAACAATTGCCGAGGATAAGAATAATAAACCAGCAGGAAGAAACGACAGCGATAATACCTCATCAGGTGGAGACGAAAGCACAGATAAGCCATCAGGTGGAGATGAAAGCACAGATAAGCCATCAGGTGGAGACGAAAGCGGAGATAAGCCAGCAGGCGGAGATGACAGTAGCAATACACCAGCGGGTGGAGATACTTCAGCAGATAACTAATAAACATATTATCTATAACAGATATTTTAAGGAAGGATTGCTATGAAATGTGTAATATTAGCTGGGGGTAGTGGTGATAGTTTATGGCCATTATCCAGAAGGCAGTTTCCAAAGCAGTTTATGAAAATAAAAGAAGGCCGTTCCATATTACAGGAAACTGTAGTAAGGAATATGCCATTCTGTGAGGAATTTATAATAGTTACCAATGAGAGCTATAAGAATATTGTTAATGGACAGATGAAAGCGTTCCAGAGTCTTAAGTACAGAGTTATCCTCGAGGGTACACCGAAGGGAACAGGAGCAGCTGTATTGTTAGGGACTATGTTTGCCAACCCGTCAGAATTAGTTCTGGTTGTTAATTCGGACAACCTGATTGAGGGTGATGGTTATAAAGATTCAATAATTGAGGCTAAAGAATATGCAAAAGAAGGATATCTTGCGGTATTAGGAATTAAGCCAGAATCACAGTCATCCACTTATGGGTACATTCTCCGGGATAAAGAGAATGTTAAGAAGTTTATTGCAAGAATAGATTTCGATGAAGATGAGACAGAAGGTCTGCTTGGATATGACTATGGTGAGGGGTATCTGTGGAACAGTGGAATACTTGTATTCAGGGCAGGGGATATGATTAATGCTGCAAGACGCCTTGCATCAGAACTGTACACTACATGTAAGACAGCTAAGAGAAAGGTGCCGGCAATAAGAAGGTCTGTGAGATTTTCAGAGACGGTTATGCAGGCTATGCCACATGGCAGTATTGAAACACTTCTCCTTGAAAAATGTGATTCAATAAAAGTAGTTGAAGCACATTTCGAGTGGATGGATGTCGGCAACGCCAGCGATTTAGCTGAATTTGGAAACAATATTAAGTCAGAATGTGTTATCAAGAATGACTGCGATAATGTTAATATTATAAATAATGCACCGAAGAGACTTGTTGTCGCCAATGATTTAAGAGATCTTGTAGTTGTTAATACAGATGATGCAACATATATATCATCAAAGAAATCTGCTGATAATATCAAGCAGATTATGAAAGATAATATGGATACTTATGAAGCATTTTTCGATTATAACAGGACTACTTATAAGGAATGGGGAATACAGGAGATACTTAATTATTCACAGGGATATAAAGTCAGAAAGCTTACTGTTTTTCCAGGAATGTCAATGTCTCTTCACCGGCATGAAAAGAGAACTGAGCATTGGTCAATAGTTGAAGGTATTGCTACAATTACACTTGGTAATGAAACTGCTGATTATAACAAATATGAAAGTGTGTTCATTCCAGTGGGAACGAAACACAGGATTGCTAATAAGACAGACAAGAATGTGGTAGTAATAGAGGTTGGTATTGGAGATAATATATCAGATACAGATCTTGTTAAGATATATAATAAGGATAACCCACAGGCATCTGCTAATTATGTAAGACTGGATAAGAGTCCTATTGCGAAGCTTGAACCTGCATTTAAGGATAATCTGTGGGGTGGAACCAAGATTCGTGATGTATATGGCAAGAAATGTGATTATGATGTCATCGGTGAGAGCTGGGAACTTTCAGCTCATCCTGACGGTCAGAGCCGTATAGCTGAGGGAAGATATAAAGGAATGCTCTTTAATGAGTACCTTAATATTATAGGAAAAGAAGCATTAGGCTGGAAATGTCAGGCACAGGACAGATTCCCTATCCTTATAAAATTCATAGATGCAAAGCAGGCACTTTCTATACAGATTCATCCTGATGATGAATATGCTCTTGAGAATGAGAATGAATATGGAAAGAATGAGATGTGGTATGTAGTGGACAGTGAACCGGGATCATATCTGTACTGTGGGCTTTCAAGAGACGCATCTAAGGAAGAAATTCTTGAGAGAATTAATAATAATACAATCACAGACATACTTAATAAGATAGAGGTTAAAGCAGGCGATGTTGTTATGGTTAAGGCAGGAACAATCCATGCAATAGGCGCAGGTGTATTCATATGTGAGATACAGCAGAATTCTAACTGTACCTACCGTATGTATGATTATGACAGAAGGGACAAGTTCGGTAATCCAAGAGAACTTCATGTTAAGAAAGCACTTGATGTTGTTGATAACCATAAATATATCAAGGACAATAAGACAGAGGTTGTTATTGCAAGAAATGAACATTTCACAGAAGAAAGACTTGTCCAGTGCAAATACTTTGAAGTATATAAGTATGATGTCAATGATGAAGCAAAGATTACTGTTGATGAGGCATCCTTTGTTTCTGTACTTTTCATTAATGGCTCAGGAACTATTGAAACTGATGATTATGAAAAGACTATGGAGTTTAAAGCAGGTGACAGTTTCTTTGTAAGCGCAGGTCTTCGTTCAATAATAATTAAGGGACAGGCAACCATGGTTGTTACCAGAATATAAAAAAATGTTTTACTTTGTTGTATATTGATGTATAATGACGAGAGAATTCTTTTTAAAGGAGAGTATGATAATGTTATCAGTAGTAATACCAACATTTAATGAAAGCAAGAACATCAGAAATCTTGTAGCACAGATTGATGTTGCTTTGAAGGGTGTTGATTATGAAATTGTCTTTGTTGATGACAGTAAGGACAATACACCTGATGTGATTATGGAAGTTGCTAAGGAATATCCACAGGTGAGAATGGAACATAGAAAGAATGGTACAGGATTAGCAACTGCTGTTCTTGATGGTTTTAAGCTTGCAAAGGGCGAATATATGGCATGTATGGATGCTGATTTACAGCACCCACCAATCGTTCTTAAATATATGTATAAGGCTATGGTAAGTGGTGCAGACTTCTGTATACCTAGCCGGCTTATTCCAGGTGGAGATGATGGCGGACTTAACTGGTACAGAAAGTTCGTATCTGGAACAGCAAGAAAGATAGGACAGGTTATGTTGCCTTGTCTTAGAAAGATATCAGATCCTACAAGCGGACTCTTTATGTTCAGAAGAGAAGTTATTGAGAATGCTGACCTTCAGCCAATCGGATGGAAGATTATGGTTGAGGTTCTTGCGATGGGTACATACAGCAAGGTTGTAGAGATTCCATACAAATTCCAGCAGAGAACTGAAGGTGAATCAAAGCTTTCAGGAAAGGTTACGTTAGAGTACTTAAAGCAGCTCAAGAACCTTAGAAAGAGATATAATAAGAGCAACAGGTACGAGGTTGAAATATGGTCAACTGAGCGTATGATGAAAGGCGACAAATAATATCGTAACATAAGACATATAATAAGCCACAGAACGACATGTTATATGAAGTTTTGTGGCTATATTAGTATAGAACATAAAGGAGATAACAATGGCAATATTAGTAACAGGTGGCGCAGGCTTTATTGGAAGCCACACAGTAGTAGAACTTCAGAATGCAGGTTATGATGTTGTAGTTGTTGATAATCTTGTTAATTCAAGCAGAAAGTCTTTAGAAAGAGTCGAGAAGATTACTGGAAAGGAAGTTACATTTTATGAGGCAGATATCAATGACGCTGCAGCATTAAATGAGATATTTGAGAAGGAAAGTATAGACAGTGTTATACATTTTGCTGGACTTAAGGCTGTAGGTGAGTCAGTAGCAAAGCCGCTTGAGTATTATATGAATAATATATCCGGTTCACTTACACTTTTTGATGTTATGAGAAATCATGGTGTCAAGAATATTATATTTTCATCTTCAGCTACAGTTTATGGAGACCCTGCATTTGTTCCTATTACAGAGGAATGCCCTAAGGGCGAGATTACTAATCCTTATGGCAAGACTAAGGGGATGCTTGAGGAGATTCTTACAGATATCCAGAAGGCTGACCCGGAATGGAATGTAATTCTTTTAAGATACTTTAACCCAATTGGAGCACATGAGAGCGGAACAATAGGAGAGAATCCTAACGGGGTTCCTAATAATCTTATGCCATATATAACACAGGTTGCTGTTGGAAAGTTAAAGGAACTTGGTGTGTTTGGTAATGATTATGATACTCATGATGGAACAGGTGTAAGAGATTATATCCATGTTGTTGACCTTGCACTTGGACATGTTAAGGCTATAGAAAAGCTTAATGATAATCCGGGAATTGCAATATATAATCTTGGAACAGGCAATGGATATTCAGTGCTTGATATAGTAAAGAATTTTGAGGCTGCTACAGGAATACATATACCATATGTAATTAAGGAAAGAAGACCTGGTGATATTGCAACATGCTACTGTGACGCAGGTAAGGCAGAGAGAGAACTTCATTGGAAAGCAGAACGTGATTTAAAGACTATGTGTGCTGATTCATGGAGATGGCAGAAGAATAATCCTAACGGATATGATGATTAAGGAGTAGATTATGGGTAAGTATTTTGGAACTGACGGATTCAGAGGAGAAGCAAATGTAACTCTTACAGTTGACCATGCATTTAAGGTGGGAAGATTCTTAGGCTGGTATTATGGAAAAAACCATGAGAATGGTAAGGCAAAGATTGTTATTGGTAAGGATACAAGAAGAAGCAGTTATATGTTTGAGTATTCTTTGGTAGCCGGTCTTACAGCATCAGGAGCAGACGCGTATCTTCTTCATGTTACAACTACACCAAGTGTTTCTTATGTTGCAAGAACAGAAGATTTTGATTGCGGAATTATGATTTCTGCAAGTCACAATCCTTTCTATGACAATGGAATTAAGCTTATTAATGCCGCAGGTGAGAAGATGAAAGAGGATGTTATTGCTGAAATCGAGAAGTACCTTGATGGTGAGCTTGGAGAAATTCCATACGCAACACGAGAAAACATTGGATGTACAGTTGATTACACAGCAGGTCGTAACAGATATATGGGATATCTTATGAGTCTTGCAATTTATTCATTCAAAGGAATAAGAGTAGGTCTCGATGCTTCTAATGGTAGTGCATGGACACTTGCAAAAGCTGTATTTGACGCACTTGGAGCTAAGACATATGTTATAAATGCTGCTCCGGACGGAACTAATATTAATGCAAACTGCGGTTCTACACATATTGAAGGACTTCAGGATTTAGTAAGAAGAGAGCATCTTGATGTAGGATTTGCGTTTGACGGTGATGCTGACAGATGTCTGTGTGTAGATGAGAAGGGCGAGGTCATAACAGGTGACCATATTCTCTATATTTATGGATGTTATATGAAGGACAGAGATAAGCTTGTCGGAAACAAGGTTGTAACAACAGTAATGTCTAACTTCGGACTTTACAAAGCATTTGATGCAGTAGGAATTGAGTACGAAAAGACTAAGGTTGGCGATAAGTATGTATATGAGTGTATGTCAGAGAACGGCTACCGTATAGGTGGAGAGCAGTCAGGACACATTATATTCTCTAAATATGCAACAACAGGTGATGGAATTATCACAGCCCTTAAGATGATGGAGGTTATGCTTGCAAAGAAGAAGACATTGTCAGAGCTTGCAGCACCACTTGTTATATATCCACAGGTTCTTAAGAACATCAGGGTTACAGATAAGACACAGGCACAGGATGATGCAGATGTTAAGGCTGCAGTTGAGGCAGTTGCCAATGCACTTGGCGCAGATGGAAGAATCCTCGTACGCGAAAGCGGAACAGAGCCTGTTGTCCGTGTAATGGTTGAGGCAGGAAGCACAGAAGAGTGCGAGAAGTATGTAGATCAGGTAATAGAAGTTATAAAGAGTAAGGGATACGCAGTGTAAGGTTTAAAAAATCTTACTATCTATTATTTACACTCATTCGGCATATGTACAACCAGCTCCCAGTGTCTGTCTGTGGCTTACGCTTGAATTATGACGAGCTGTGTAGGAGTTAATGCCGCTATATACATAAGTTCAGTGTGTGAAAGCTCGTTCAAACGAAGTGCGTTTGCTTTCGCACACTGTAATAAACTTTGTAGATAGCGGCATTTACTCATACTAAGCGCAGGAATACTGAAAGTGTAAGCCACAGACGGACACTGGGAGCGTGCGTGTTCATATGGTGAGTGAACATAAACAATAACTTTATATGAATATTTTTTGTACCTCCACATAAGATTAAATAGGTCTTATTGTGGGGGTGTTTTTTATGTGTGGAAAATTATGGGGAAAAATCATGACGTTTGTGTTGGCATTGTTAATAATTATGCCTGCGTGTGCCATGACAGGGTGTTCTGGCAGCAAAGAGCCAGATAATAAGACCAGTGTTGATTATACAGTGGTTGAAAATGCAGACCTGCCGGAAGAGCTTAAGAAGCTTATTGAAAGCAAAAAAGATAAAGTGATGAGGCTTACATATACGACTAAGGATTATACATATGTTGTGGCCGGTTATGGAACAAGGGAAACAAGTGGATATTCAATTAAGGTAAATGATGTATACACAGGAGATAATGCACTGTACATTGATCTTAATCTGATAGGTCCGGCAGCGGGGGAAGCTGTAAATGAGGTTGACACATATCCGGTAATAGTGCTTAAGATGGAGAGACGTGAAGAAAGCGTTGTTTTTAAAATGTAGAATGTATAGGAGGTCAGTCTGTGAGACTCAGAACAGAAAATATTCATGAATATCGTTTGAAATGTAATACAGTGGCACAGATTACGCTTGATGATGATTTTAATGTGCCGGACACAAAAGATGATATTGAACTTATAGTGAAAGAATGGGGAAATGTCCAGACCGACAGTGTAAAGGTAAATAAGGATAAAGCTGCAGTTGATGGGGAATTAAAATTTTCACTTCTTTATATAGGTGCATCATCTGACTCAGAAAGAATGCAGCCGGTCAAAATGACAGGGAAAATGAGTTTTTCTGAAAATGTCAATCTTTCGGGTGACTGTACAGGTGATTATGTTACATGTCAGGCATCAATAGAAGATCTTAGTATTAAAGCAATTAATTCAAGAAAAATAAGTGTTAAGGCGATAGTTACCCTTAAACTTATATGCGAGAGTCTGCAGGATATACAGATGATAACGGGTGTGGATGAGACGGAGAATACGGACATTCAGCAGTTGAAGGAGGAATTGGAATTTGTGCAGCTTGCAGTTAATCAGCGCGATAATTTCAGAATAAGAGAAAATGTATCACTTCCGGCTGGAAAACCAGAGATACAGGAAATAATCTGGGATGATGTAGATGTAAGGAATCTGAATACAAGGCTTGCAGATGATGGACTTAAGCTTGCTGGTGATTTAGATATATTTGTAATGTATATAGGAAATGGAGAAACAGGAAATGTGCAATGGTACGAGACAACAGCATCGTTTGAAGGAAACCTGGATATAAGTGGCTGCAATGCAGATATGATTCCATATGTTAATTTTCAGATAATTGGAAAGACAGTTGAGGAACGGCCTGACTTAGATGGTGAAAACCGTGATATTGCAGTTGAAGTGGTTCTTGATATGGATGTAAAAGCATATGAGGAGCGAAAGAAGGATGTTATAGCAGATATATACTCGCCCTCATATGATATGGAAATAGAGAATGCAGATACACAGCTGCGTTGCCTTGTTGTACGAAATAATGTATCAAGCCGTGTTTCAGGCAATCTCCAGCTCGAGAATTATGCTGACCTTATGCAGATATGCAACTGTACAGCTACGGTGCAGCTTGACGATGTGACATATAAAGAAGGAGAGCTGGTTGCGGAAGGTGTTGTAAGTGCAAATGTATTTTACATAACTTCAAGTGACAGTCAGCCGCTTGGCAGTGTGCATACAATTATTCCATTTGCAGGTACAGTTAAGATTGACGGTGTCAGTCCGGATTCACTTGAATACAACATAAAGCCGTCAGTACAGCAGCTTTCAGCCACAATAAACAGTGCTGGTGTAATAGAGGTTAAATCATCAGTTTCACTGGATGTAATTGTTTTTAGAATTTTTGAGTATAGCAGCATAAAAAGTGCTTATATGTCAGAAGAAAAATGTGATCTGTCAAAGATGCCATCAATGACTGGATATATTGCTGATGGCACTAAAACATTATGGGATGTATCTAAAATGTATCATACAACAGCAGATTCAATAAAGGCAAGTAATCCTAAATGTGCTGATGGGCTGTCAGAATCTGTGATTATACCACGGGGTACAAAGCTTCTTCTTGTGAAGGCTTAGACATAAAAAGAGGTACAGTCTGTAAAGTCTGTACCTCTGAAAATGTTTGATTATGAATTCTTACCAGCAAAGTAATCGTCGAATTTCTTAAGAACAGCATCTCTTGTGTTCTGGGAAATATCAGGGAGTTTCTTGCCCCATGTTTTAGTGGCTTCTTTAAAACCTTTTTCAAATGCATCTTTCATCTTAGCCATCTTTTCTTCATCATCACCTGCGAGTGCCTGTGCAAATGAGAAAATTCTTTCAGATGTCTGTTTAACACCCCAGTAACCGTTTTCAGAAATATCTTCCTTAGCCTGTGCAATAGTGTCAGCGTCTGCAGTGAAGTTACCGCCAGCAAGTGCCTTCCACATATCATCAGCAGTTCCAATAGTTATTCCCTGTTTAGAGAACATCTTAGTAACGAGGCTTTGCATCTGGGACATGCGTGTATCCAGGTCAGCCTTTAACTGTGCAACAATAGAAGCGTTAGAAGCTTTTTTGTTAACAGCCGTTACTAAACCTTCAGACTGTGAAGTATGTTCATAAGTTGCCGCTACATCTGAATAAGCTGTAGTCTTAGAAATCTCTTTAGTTGAAACCTTCTTATCAGAACCAGAAGCAGTATTTGTTTCGTAAGCCTGATAATTTGAATTAACTCCGTTTAATGACATTATATCCCTCCTTGGACTTTTATTGTAATGTTTCTATAGTGTATATCGGTAAATGTATTTCTTTAATTAACCTTCTTTTTTTCGATTTTTATAGTGGATTTCTTCCATATTCCTGTCCAGTAGAGACCATAAAGTATGGCGGCAGAAGTTCCATTACTGATAACAACGGCGTACCATATAGATGCTACCCCCATATTAAGCACATTTGCACATACCCAGAGGGTCAGCAGACGGAATATCCAGATTCTTGAAGCGTCGACAATCATGGTTATCATGGTGTGTCCGCTTCCCTGAAAAAGTCCCTGAGTGACATTGTAAAATGCGTTGCTCCAGCACCAGAATGCCATAAGTGAGAGGAAATCTGTTGCCAGCGGAATAACTCTTTCATCAGTTGAGAAAAATGTTACCATAGCCTGTGAAATAAATCTTCTTGACAGAATCAAGCCGAAGAATAACAGGAACATTGCTCCCATACGGAGTGCGTAATGGTAAGCCTTGTCTGCTCTGTCTTTCTGACCGGCACCTACATTTTGCCCAACGATAGTAGATATGGCGGAGCCGATACCATTTGCAGGCATTGTAATAATGCTGTTTATCTTGTTTCCGATACCATATGCACTTGTTGCAATAAATCCGTAAGCATTAACATTTTTAGTCATAAGAAGGAAACCAAGCTGCATAGTGCTTCCGCCGATTGCTGTTGGAAGTCCGATTTTTACAATCGAACCCATCTTGCTTTTATCAAACTGAAATCCTATGAAATCTATTCTGATAAGCTGTTCAGGTCTTGTAAGTACAATAAGTGCAATCACTGCACATGGGATTTTGGCAATGAGAGTTGCAAGGGCAGCACCACCGATACCCCATTTGAAAACCATAAGAAATAACGGGTCTAATATAAGATTAATAACAACGCCAAACATATTAAGAAGCATTGGTTTTACTGTGTCACCCTGAGACTGTCTGACTGATGTGAAGAGGTTAATGGTAAACAGAAAAGGCAGATCAAGTACTACAATTCTTATGTATGTAAGTCCGTATTTATATATACTTCCTTCTGCACCGAGCCATTTCACAAGTCCCGGAGAGACAATCCAGCATATAAGTGCGCATAATACTGAAAATGCAAGTGAAGTAAGGCAGATGTGGTTAGCCATTGAATTAGCCTGTTCATCCTCTCTTGCACCGAGGTACTGTGATATAAGGATTGCACCTGCGGTTGTTATGCCGTTACCGAAATTAATCAGGATATTCTGGAAAGGTGAAACAAGCGTGATAGCCGACTGGTTCTCAGTACCTATCTTTCCAAGCCAGAAAGTATCTGTAAGATTGTACATTGACTGGATAAAACTATTAATCATAACAGGAATCGCAAGCATGAGAATTGCACGAAAGAGATTACCATTAAGAATCATATTTCTTTTATCTTCACTTATTGGTTTTGCCATGATAAGCCCCCTTATATTAATTAATGTGTTGAAAATGTTTCTTTAAATACAGAAAAATAATCAAAATACTGATTTTTTGTTGACATTTCAAAATCCTTTATACATAATATAAGCATAAAAAACAGTGATTTCTACAATTAAACGAAAAAATATTCTTTATAATACAGAAAAATTACTATAATAGACGAAAGTGTGTTTGAGATAAGGAGTTGTTATATGTTTCAGGATATGTCGAAGGATTTTGATATTAAGAGGATAAAAAGAAGTAATATCAGTTGTAGTACAGGGGTAGGGGCACATGTGCATCCGTTTAATGAGATATTCTATCTTTCGAGCGGAGAGTGTACAAGCTTTATTGACCACAACATTTATAAGTTCGGAAAGGGTGATCTTGTTATTGTTCCAAGCGGCTGTCTTCACAGGACAACTTATAATGGAAAAGGAATGCACGAAAGAATTGTTATAAGCTTTAGAAATGAAGCAACTGAATGGATTCAGAACCAGACTGGTAAAGAGCTTATGGAAAACTGCATGAAGCCGGGAGTTGTTAATATTCCTGAAAAGAGAAGAGATTATGTTGTTGCCCTGCTTGATAAACTGCTATTTGAAAATGATTCTCCAGATGAACTGTCGCCGGCATTTATAAAGGTTGGGCTAATAGAACTTCTGCTGTTTATTATCCGCTGTAAGAATTATGAGGAAAATGTTATTAAGGAAATTGATGTGGATAACAGGATTATTCAGGAGGTTGCCACATATATATATGAACATTATGCAGATAATCTGTCTTTAGAGTATGTTGCAGATAAATTTAATCTTAGCAGGTCATATCTTTCAAAGAAATTTAAGACAGCAACCGGATTTGGATTTAAGGAGTACATTATTAATGTAAGAATTCAGAACGCCTGCAATCTGTTGCTTGAAACAAATAAATCAATTACTGATATTGCATTTGAATGTGGCTTTAATGACAGTAATTATTTTGGTGATGCTTTCAGGAAAGCAAAGGGGATATCTCCACATAAGTACCGTAAGAATGAAACTTTTTAAAAGTGCATTTTGCAAGGTTTTAAAATTAAATGCGAAAAGAGTTAATAAAACTCTATCGCATTTATTTTTTTACACATAAAAAAGTATAGAAAAAATGCGGTTAGAGCGTAAAAACTCTAACCGCATTTTTATTTTACCCATAAACGAGAAGGAGGCGTTGAAAGTGAGAAAAGCGTACAAAAAATTAACCTATGCAGACCGTCAAACAATCGAACACATGACGGAGCAGGGGGCAGAGCCTAAGAAGATCGCGGAAGTGACCGGCGTACATGTAGCAACAATATATAGAGAACTCAAAAAAGGCGCGGACACAGAAGGACATTACAAGGCAGAGTTAGCGCAGCAGGCGTTATTTGTATAAAGGCGGCAAAAGTCGCCCATGCGCTTTTAATTTAAAGGGATAGAATACCACCTTCCGAAGGTGGCGGTGCGGGTTCAATTCCCGCCGGGCGCATTTGTGCAAGGTTGGCAACCTTGCGGCAGATGCAGCAGGTAAATAGCTGTTATCTGTATGTTGTGAAAAAATTACAGCGGGCGCACCTGCTAGAAAGCGCGTAGACGGTCAACAGGTTTTCAGTTGCTTTTTAATGCGAAAAGCAGCCAACACAGCAAATATAAAAAGCCAAAGCGGGAATACATGAACAAAGCAAGAGAACCACCAAAGGGAGGAATTTGTGAGATATACATACTTGAAAAATGAATAGAAAAAAAGCCGTTACGTTGGCAGCGTATCGACTAGTGAATTGGTGCAAATGCAATATTTCAACCTAAAGAAATTATACCATTTATTGCGTTTGCCGTCAAGCCAAAGAACCGGCAAATAAGCCGGTTTCGGGCTTGTTCAAACTATTAACTTTAGGATCTATATAAGGGTTAATAAGACTAATGCAAAGGTGGTGTAATTGAGTTGGGTTATTTTAAAACCACAGTAAGAGCAGGAGCCACGATTGAAGTAACAAAGAGTTATACAAAGAGGATCGGGGTAAAGATAAAAAAGGATAGGGAAAAGCCAACAGCCGAGGAAATGGAAAAGGTTAATCAAATGAACGCAGAGAGAACCCTCCGGCTAAAGATCAATGCTAATTTTGGAGTAGATGATCCATTTATCACATTGACATACAGGAAAGACGAAAGACCAACACCAAAGCAGGCAAAGAAAAATATTAAAAAAGTAATAGACAGCTTGCGAAAAGAGTTTAAAAAGTTGGGCGTAGATCTGAAATATATCAATGTGACGGAATATAAAAATAAAGCTATACATCATCATTTATTGATTAACCATATTGAAGGGCAGGACGTTTCTAAAATGGTTCGCAGATTGTGGAAGTTTGGCAGACCGGATTTTAAGTATTTGGACGATACCGGACAATATAAGGATTTGGCGGCGTACCTCATAAAAGAAACATCAAAGACCTACAAAGAGAACGACGGAGGGCATAAGCAAAGATACAGTTGCAGCCGCAATTTGACAATGCCAACACCAAAGACAGAAATTATAAAAAAGGCGCAAAGGTGGGCGGCAGATCCAAAACCGATAAAAGGCTATTACATCGACAAAGACACAGTATATAACGGCATAGATCCGTTTACCGGTAGAGAATACCAAAAATATACAATGGTTCGGCTATCCGGTAGCGGTGGTTAATATTGTGGATAACTCACAACGAAAAACCGCAGCCGTTTAATAAATACTAGACGGCAGGGCGTGTTAAAAGAAGGTGGATAAATTGAACGTAAGCATATACATAAAAAGCAGTTTCAGAGGCAACCCAAGAGGCGCAGGAGAGGCAGCGGCGGTTATTGAGTTTATAGACAAGCAAGGGAAAAGCCACAAGCGGCAGCAGCGCACGCAGATAGAGGCAGACACGAAAAACGCCCTGCACTTAAAAATTTGTATTGCAGCGATGCGGGTATTATTAAAGCCCTGCGATATAAAGATTTATATTGATTGCGAATATATAGCAAACGCCTGCAGGTTGGGTTGGTTGGATAAGTGGCAGCAGGACGGTTGGAAGAAAGCAAACAGAAAACCTCCGGCAAATGTCGAGGAATGGAAACAATTTTATATGCTAATGCAGATCCACACCGTAACATTTGAAAAATACAACGACCGGTACGACACCGAGTTAGAGAAAATCATAGGAGGCGAAAATGAAGTACATGGGATCGAAAGCGAAGATCACAAAATACATAGTGCCGATTATTCAACAGAAAATTGACGAAAGCGGCGCGCGGTATTATGTGGAACCGTTCGCGGGCGGTTGCAATGTGATAGACAAGATAAAAGCAGAATACCGCATTGCATCAGATAGCAATAAATATTTAATTGCGCTATTCCAACACCTGCAGGACGGCGGCGAATTGCCGGAACATATCACACGCGAAGAATATAACAAAGCGCGTGAGGCATACAGAACAGGAGATAACAGCCTGCAGGCGTGGTACATTGGCGCGGTTGGTTTCCTTGCATCGTACAACGGCAGATTTTACGACGGCGGTTATGCGGGATATGGAAAAGACAAAGGTAGGGTAAGGGATTACTACAGAGAAAGCTGCAACAACATTTTAATGCAGATGCAACAGGGCGGCATATCCGGTATTGATTTCAGTTGTAGAGATTATAAAAGCTATACGCCGCAGGGTTGCGTTATATAGTGTGATCCACCCTATGAGGGTACAAAAAAATACGGCAATGCAAAAGATTTTGATTATTCGGAATTTTGGGAAACGATGCGGAAATGGAGCCGCCACAACAACATAGTTTTGATTTCGGAGTTACAAGCACCGGACGATTTTATAACAATTTGGGAAAAGGAGGTAGATCGCAGCATGAAAGCAAAAGAACATTTCAGAGCGACAGAAAAATTATTTATGTGGGGGGGGGGTAACGGTAAATGATTAAGCGAGGCGACATTTATTTTATTCGTGATACCCGCCAAAGCATCGGTAGCGAGCAGAAAGCAGACAGACCTGCGGTTATTGTTTCAAACGATGCGAATAACAAGCATAGCGGCGTTTATGAAGTTGTCTATATGACGACACAGCCGAAAACAGACCTGCCAACACATTTTATAACAAGTTCCGCATTGAGAACATCAACCGTATTGTGCGAGCAGATAAGCAGCGTTTACGAGGAACGGATCGGCGAATGGATCGGAACACTCACACCGGAAGAAATGAAACGGCTTGACGAGTGTTTAATGGTATCGGTTGGCATAAATATAAAGGCAGAAAAAGAGCCTGCGGAAATGGAAAGCCTGCGGCAGCAGTTGGCAGAAATGACAGAGCGACAGCAAACGACAGAGCAGCAGGCGAAAACCTATAAAGAAATGTATGAGTTTCTTTTAAGTAAACAGTTAGGAACGAAAGGAAAATGATAAAAATACTTGAATTATTCGGAGGCATTGGTTCGCCACGATGCGCCCTTCGCAATATTGGAATACCGGTAAAGGCTATTGATTATGTGGAGATAGACGAAAAAGCGGTAAGATCGTACAACGCAATGTTTAAAAACGAATTAGCATATAAAACACAATCGGTAATAGGTTGGGATCTTAAACCGGATATTTTAATACATGGTTCGCCCTGCCAAGATTTTAGCATCGCCGGGCATCAAGGAAAAGCAACAGCGGCAGCAGGAAGGATCAACAAAGGAAAAGGCGCAGACGAGGGATCGGGAACACGATCAAGCCTTATGTGGGAAACAATACACATTATACAGCAAATGGGAGATTGGAAACCGCGTTTTGTCATTTGGGAGAATGTAAAAAATGTCACATCAAAACACATGGCACATAACTTTAACCGTTATTTATCAGAAATGCAGAAATTAGGATATACAAATAGTTTTCAAACATTAGATGCGCGCGATTTCGGATTACCGCAAGCAAGGAAACGCGTTTTTACAATATCTGTATTAAATGGCGAACCGTTCAATTTTGACGATTTAATAAAAACAGAAATGCGCGACATATCGGAATATTTAGAAAAGGACGTATCAGAAGTTTACACAGTAACACAACCAAGCGTTTACAATGCAATAGGCAAAAAAGGAATACGCAGGGCGACGGCTATTAAAGATTATACCTATACAATTACAGCAAGGCAGGATAGAACACCGGCACAAGTTATTGACTTAGGCGGTGGCAAATACAGGTATTTAACAGAGCGTGAATGTTGGAGATTGCAAGGGTATAGCGACGCAGATTTTGAAGCGGCGGCAGCAGTACAGAAGAAAAACGGACGTTACACAATGGCGTTATACAAGCAAGCGGGCAATAGTATACCAGTAACTATTTTTGAAAGCATTTTCAGAAAAATAATTTTAGGCGAAACCGCAGAAGGGGAGGCGCACAATGAATAAAGTACACTTTAGCACCGGGAAGGACGATTGGGGAACACCGCAGGATCTTTTCGATGCACTCAATAAAGAATTTAACTTTACATTGGATCCATGCGCAGACAATAACAACCATAAATGCGCAAAGTATTACACCATAGAGCAGGACGGTTTGGCGCAGTCATGGGCGGGCGAAACGGTATTTTGCAACCCGCCGTATAGCAGGAAAACAAAAACAAATGCCGGTCAAATCGCATGGGTACAAAAATGTTACAAAGAGGCAACCGAGGGGGGATCGTCGTGGTTATGCTTATACCTGCCCGAACCGATACGATCATGTTTCACGATTACATTTTAGGCAAAGCAGAAATACGCTTTATCAAAGGGCGTGTTAATTTCGAGGTAGACGGACACAAAAGCAAAGATCCGGCACCATTCCCAAGCATGATCGTAGTATTTAACGGAAAGCATCCAACGAACACAGTAAAAAGCATTACAGCGTAACAAGGAGGTTATATGGCAGAACTTTTAACGCCAAGTATTGCATACGCATATAACGAAAAGGCAAAAGCCCTGCCGTATAACGGTATGCAAGATATAGGAGAGCGCAGGAGGTTGCGGCAAGACCTGCAGGAGCGATGCGGCATAACGGAATTAGAGGCAATCAACATAATAAACGGTTTCCACATAGATACATATTGCATTAAGTATTTACGAAAAGCACGCGAGGCAGCAGAGGGAACGCCGGAACCGACAAAGAAAAAGCGCAGACGATAGGAGGAAAATGAAACCAAAGAAATTTTACATTATCAGACCGGAAATAGAAATAGAGTATATGAAAAATCCAATATTAGGGCGGCTTCATATCATGCTTAATTATTGGCGGTTCATAAAAGCCGGGTACTATTGGATATTCACATACAAGGTTTACTATATTGCGTTTCCGAGGATATACAGAAAGGCAGAAAATGAGTAAAACAAAAAGCATTGTAACAGATTATGCCGGTATATGTTTCTTTTGTGGAAAACCGGCAGAATGTGAGCATCATTTATTATTTGGTAACGGCATTAGAGAGTTGGCAGAGCAGGACGGTTTAAAAGTTCCGGCTTGCAATAAATGTCATAACATGGGTAAACAGATTGAGCGCATACATGAAAATATCATGGCTGAAAAGTTATCTAAGATGTTAGGGCAGGCAATATATGAAAGTAAGATCGGAACGCGGGAAGAATTTAGAAAGCGTTACGGTAAATCGTATTTATAGGAGGCGCACATGGCATTAACTGAATTAGTAAACGCCCTCCGGCAGCAGGCAATAAAGCAGCGGGAAAGAGAGGGCGAGCTATTAAACAACATTGCATATTTAGCAGGTTTAGAAACAGCAGAGGCAGCAGCCGACATATATGCAGCCGAGAAACACGCATATTCATTTGACGGCTATTTATATCAGCTTGAAAAGTTAAAAACGGTATTAGCTGCAGGCGTACCGTCTGAAATAGCATTAGAGGCGGTAGATAGTTGCGCCGACGCAGACACGATAATTAAATATTACAGAGGAGGCACAGCATGAATAAATGTATTTTCATGGGGCGTTTAACGAGAGATCCCGAAATACGTTATACGCAGAGCGAAAAGCCGGTTGCGGTTATAAATTACACATTGGCGGTTGACAGAAGATATAAAAGAGAGGGCGAGCCTTCGGCGGATTTTATAAATTTTGTAGCATACGGCGCAGCCGCCGAGTTTGCAGAGAAATATTTTAAGAAAGGCACAAAGTTAGTAGTAGTCGCACGCTGCCAAACGAGAACATACACAAATAACGAGGGCAAGAAAGTTTATGTTACGGAATTTATCGTAGAGGATCAAGAGTTCGCGGAAAGCAAGAGGGCAGCAGGCGGCGAAGCGGAAACGGACAAAGACGGTTTTATGCAGATGCCGGAAGGCGAAGAATTACCGTTTAACTAGGGGGCAGACATGGAAGAAAAGAAACTAACCGCAAAAGAGAGGCGAGAACGCAATTTTTACGATGCGCAATACATGATCTACTATGAATTGCCGGTATTGATAAGTAAGATTTTTCACGCCGCATTTGCAAATTGCGAGTGCGGAACGCCGGTTATAGAAAAAGAAGATATGCAATTTATAGAAGGTTTTGTTAAAGCAACAGAAGATACTTTTAATATTGCGATGGAAGGACAGAAAAAACAGATTGCAGAAATGCTAAAAATGCACGAATAAGGAGGATAAGCAAATGCAAACAATTTCAATCATCAGCTTAAAAGGTGGCGTAGCAAAGACCACGACAGCCGTAAACATGGCGTACACGTTGGCAGCAGTACATAACAAGAAAGTTTTAATCATCGACAATGACAAGCAGGGGAACACATCAAAGGCGTTTAAGAAGTACGACACAGAGGACAAAAACACCGTTGCCCGCATGATGTTAGAAAGAAATATTGATGTATCGGAAATAATCAAAAAAACAGATTATGAAAACATCGACATCATAACCGCCAACATGGATTTATTAGAGGCAAACCTGCGCACCATTGTAGACACCGGAAGGCAGCAGCAGACAAGATTTAAAAAGGCGTTGGCAGCAGTAGAAGGGTACGATTATTGCATTATTGACAATGCGCCCGATATCAACATGAGCATTATTAACGCCCTTGTAACGTCAAACGATGTAATAGTGCCGGTATTCATGGATCAGTATTCATTTGACGGTTTAGACATTCTTTTAGAGCAGATCGCACAGGTGCAGGAAGATTTCAACGAGAATTTGCATTTTGCCGGGTGCATCATCACGCAGTATCAGAATAACGATGTAAACAATCAGGGCATAGAGTGGTTAAAAGCGCAAGGCGTACCGGTATTTAATCAGCGGATCCGCAGAACAGAAAAGAAAGTAAACGAAAGCACATTTGCAAAAATGCCGCTTGTGGAATATTCCGTAAGATGCGGAGCCGCACAGGATTATAAAAAATTCGTATTGGAATATTTGGAGGGCGAAGATGCAGAAAATTAAGTTTAAAGCGAAATGCCCTTATGAGATAGGCGACAAGATCCAATTTGAGAAGGGCGGCAAAACGCAGACAATGGACGTAACAGACATCATAACGCAGGTAAGTGCCAAAACCGGCGACATAACATTTATTTTAGAGTTGGACGGTTGGTATAAGTTGAATACCAAATTACACGATGTAAAAATACCGTAACGCCTAGTATTTACTAGACGATACCCAATTTAGGTACAAGGAGGCACACAATGGGATTTGACATTAACAATTTTTTAAATGCCGAAAGCAAAAAAGAGGTAAAAAGCGATTGGAAACCGGTTAAATTGAGCGTACATAAATTAAGACCGGCAGCAGGCAAAGAAAATTTTTATCACATGGACGATAAAGAGATCGAGGAAACCGCCCGCACGATTGAGTTAGTAGGAATACAGCAATACCCGGTTGTAAAACCAATACCGGATAGCGACGAATACGAGATTATAGCCGGACATAAAAGAAGGCTTGCAATCTTAAAGCTACTTACAGAGGGAAAAACAGAATATGAAATGATCCCATGTAAGATCGAAACGGCAGAGGACAGCATAAAAAACCGGCTGATTTTGATTTTTACCAATTCAACACAGCGAGAAAGAACCGATTACGAGAAAATGCAGGAAATAAAAGAGGTTCGACAGCTTTTAACAGAATGGCAGAAAGATAATAAAATATCGGGAAAGCTGCAAAACGTCATAGCCGAGGTTTTGGGAACCAATAAAACCAAAGTAGGAACATTGGAACACATAGACGGTAGGTTAATAGAACCATTTAAAAATGAGTTTGCAGCAGGAAAGATCAGCACAGACGCAGCAAACAAAATAGCAGGTTTAGACGATGCAGCGCAGCAGGCATTATATGAAACATACAAAGAAACCGGATCATTAACCGCCGAAGATGTAAAAGCAATTAAGAAACCGGACAAGAAGCAGGAGGCACCCAAAGAGCCGCCAAAAGAGGCAGAGGCGAAAGAAACACCGAAGGAACCGGTAAAAGCCGAGAATGAGGCACAGGACAAGCCACAGCCGCAATTTATGAATGAGCCGGAAACCAAAGTTACATACAATGCACCGACACCGGATAACACAGACCGCCGAACACTCATAATTAACGGCAAAATTAACCGATATAAGGAATTTAACGGCATGACGGTTAATTATTTCATGGGCGCGGTTATCGGTTCAGATCTATTTGATGCGGAGTTTTGGCAGGGGTGGAAAGAAAACACCGGCGCAAAAAGGGAATACATAGCAGATTACGCCGGAACAAAGACCACATACACCGTACAGACCGACACAACCGAGAAATGCGAGGCACTTTTAACAGATACCGGATTAGAGGTTTTAAGAGTGGCAGCAGGACAGACGGCGGTTATCAGATACGAGGAATTAGCGGAACTTATAGACATTATGATCTATACGAAAGTAATTGAAATAACCACCATAGAAAGCGATTTAAAGTATTGGGCGGCACGCACAACCAAAGAATTAGCGGCGGTTAGTAATTACTTGACGGAAAATGAAATTTATGTATTGCAGGATCTTATGATGAAATGCAAGGAAAGGGCGGGTAAATAATATGAGCGTTGAGAACATGGGTAACGGATATGTAAAAGTAGGCGTAAAGCAGGAAGATTTAGAGGAAAGCATAGCGGGGTTAAGACAGCTAAAGCCGATTTTACAGGCGCAAGTTACACGCGGAAACGGAAATAACAAGCGGCAGGCAGCTATTGACAGAGCAGAGATCGGAAAACATTTTGATACAGCTATAAACGCGATGTTAATTTTATATTCCGCTTTTGAGGCAAGCGAAATGACAGAGGACGAAATAACAAAGCAGTTTGAGGCTATGGAAAGAGAGGCTAAAAAGGAAATTGACACCGGCACAGACAAAAGCGCGTTTATGTACGGTGTATCAAGAACGGCGGCGGGAATGGCAGGCAAAAATCCGAAATATGCACAATTTATTACAGATAAGGCAAAAGAGGTAATAGAAAATATAGCAAAATATAAGGGGCAGCAGGCGTAAAAGCCTGCTGCATAGGTGCAGATATGAGAAAGAACAATTTAGCCTATATATGCAGCCCATACAGAGGCAACATATTAGAAAAGGTGCGCAATATTCTATATGCAAAGCATTTAACAAAACTTGCATTGCAATTAGGATATACGCCGATTACCACACATTTGTATTTGACACAGGTATTAAATGACAACAACCCAACAGAGAGGCGGCAAGGGCTTAAAGCAGGGGGAAATATATTAAACGCCTGCGATACTATTATAATCGGCGCACGATATGGAGTAAGCGCGGGAATGGCGGAAGAAATGGACGCGGCAAAAGAAAAGTACACAATTATTGTGATATAGGGGGCGCAAATGGATAAAGAACAAAAAGCGATGTTTTCTGATATGGGAAAACAAGCGGCATACCTTTATAACGGCGCATTTGAAGTATTTCAGAATAGCAAACAAGCGGAAAAGATAGTTTTTCTATTTTTTTCAGCGATGATATTTGGGAAAGATGAAACGGTATCAATGCTATTTAATATGTTCGACGGCAAATAGGAGGAATACATGAGCAGATTGGATAAAATACGCAGCATGAACGACGACGAGTTAATAGCGTTTTTAAGAAAGTACAGAAATGAGAAACAGACTTGTAAGCGTTGCGCAAAAGAAGGTACAAATTGCAATCCATACACCGGCGCGGATTGCAAAGAGGGAATAACGCAGTATTTCAAAGAGGAGGGAGATTTATGATCCGAAAAATCAAAAAGCTGCTATTTATCACAGTAACAACAATTACTATTGGTTTTGCATTAACCGGGTGCGATGCAGAGGCAACGGATAATATAGACATTGGTGTTTATGAATGGATTGATCCCGATACACAGGTGCATTACATATACAACGGCGCGGGCGGCGTAAGCGTCAGATATAACGCAGACGGTACAATTATGCACGATTAGGCAAAGAGAGGTTTCGGTTTATGTTAGAAATTAGAAAAGCAATAGCAGAGATATATTTATTTTTATGGGAATTAAGAATAAAAATAAAGATTATGCCGCAGGCAGAGTTTGAAAGAATGGTAGGAAAACTAACAGCAGAACAAAAAGTCTATGCAATATATTTTAGGATATTTTAAGGAGGCACACATGGCAAAAGGAATTAAATTAAACAGAGAACAATATAAAAATGTTAAGCGCATGGATCACAAGCAAATGGAAACTTTTATAGTAAACGTATATAACGAAGGGTACGAGGACGCCAAAAAGGCAGCAGGCGGCAGAGTAAAGCCTTCAGATATTGCGGTAGCGATTTCGGAAATAAAAGGCATCGGAACAAAGAAAGCCGCCGAGATTATGGCGACAGTAAACAAATTATATGAGCAGGGAGGTACAAAGCAATGTTAGCTGATATTGTGGAAAAGGCAGAACGAACAGCGGGGGGGGTAACAACCAAAACCGGATCGTGTAAATTTTGCAAGCAGGCAGCGATGCGAAAAGTATTATGCGAGTGGAACCAAGAGGAAATAGACGAATTGGCAACGGAAACTTGCGAATGTGTGAACGCACGCATATATACACACAAGAAAAGCCAAAAAGAAAGAGCGCATAACAAAATAGATCTTCTTTTTGGAGAAAATAACACAACGGTTATAGTTCCCGATGCAGCAGTTGACCTGCTGCATAAAACTGTTTATCCGATATGTGAAGGTTTTATTCAATCAGCAACCGTAGATATGGGAAATGGTATAAAAGGGAAAATCAGTATTACAACAAAAGGAATTGTTAAAGTAACGAGAACAAAGACCAATACAAGCACATACGAGGCATAGGAGGGAACGTGAAAGAGAAAACGAAGGCTTTTTACAAAGCAGTTTTTAAATATTGGCTGCATGAGCGCAAAGAAAACTTAAAAAGATTATTTACAAGGAGGACAAAATGAACAGACGGCAGAAAAAGAAACAATTTAAAAGGCGTTTTGGCTTTAACCAGCCACGCAGCATATCAATAAAAACGACAACTCATATAATGGAACGCCGAAAAAACATTATTGCAGCTTTTGAGAAGATCAAGAAAGCAATCTTAAATCTATGGGAGGCAGTAAAGAAACTGACGTTAGAGTTGGAAACAGCATTAAAAGAGGCGGCGACGGCGTTTATAAGCAATAAAGAAAAACACCGCAGACAATACGCAGCATTGCAGGTATTTCAAACAAAGATAATAACACAGCAGAGGCAGCAGGAAAGCGAGGTAATGCAGATTGAAAGCAATATTAACATATCAAACCATGATAGACGGTAAAGCAAAAGAGGTAACAAGGCTTTTTGATACCAACACAGCAACAAAGATATGCGACGTGGTAAATGCGTTCAAATACAAGGTACAGGAAATTTACATAACGAAAAAAGGAGTTGTATTTTTTCACAATATAAATGAGAACACGTTAGAGGTGCCAAGCCAAAAAGAGGTTAAAAAGTGGATCGGCGAAAACGAGCCGGACAAGTATATAAAATATTTCGGAGAAGTGGAGGAAGGTTAAAAAATGGCGGTAGCAAAAGAAATTAAAGAAACAATAGCGGTAACAATCGACGAGGTATTTAAGAAAATGAATAGTATTTCATGGTTGGAGCGTCAAAAAGCTATGAAAGACGAGGCGTTTAAGAATACCGAGAAAATTCTTTATTGTTTCAACATTTTAAAGGAACACGTTGCGGACGAAGAAGGATATTTAGCAATGATCCAAAAATCAACATCGGGTAGCATTGTAAGGTATCAGAAAAACAAGGTTGACAAGCCGGACGAAGATCAGCTATTAGAGGACAGAATAGCGTCATATAACCGCAGTAAAAACGATGTAGAGCGCATAGAAAAGGCTTTAAAAAAGATTGAAGGCAAAAAGGGTTATGAAGTAATTGAAATGCGCTATTTACAGCGAAAGAAAACGGTAGAGAATGGCAAACAGGTAGAGGAGGTTTATACATTCGAGGAAATAGCGGATATTTTAGGCGGGCAGCAGGGATATAATGAGAACCTAAACGAAAAGACCGTAAGGAATTATAAAAACGCACTTGTGCGCGATATGGCTATATTTCTTTTCGGATCCGATGCAGTATAGGCGGCGGGCGGCAGCAGGTAAATGAGGCACTTGACAACACGCCCGATTTAACACCCTTCACAAGTCCGTTTAACTATGTTAAGATATTTACAATTCAAAAACCAACGATTTAAAAGCGGCATTTTCCAAACAGAAATAGCCGCTTTATTTTTATGCCCGGAGGTGCGAAAGAATGGCGTTATTAAAGTATTGCAATAGAAACGGCTGTAATAAGTTGGTGCCGCAGGGTGTGCGGTATTGTAAAGAACACACCGTAAACAAGACAGCGGAGAACCGGGAACGGCACAAGGAATATGATGCACATTGCAGAAACCAAACGGCAAAGGCTTTTTATAATAGCAGCGAATGGAAGGCAACGCGCGCTAGAGTATTGGCAAGAGATACCGGCATAGATATATATTTATACATCACGGAAGGCAGGGTTGTACCGGCTGATACAGTACATCATATTGTTGAGTTAATGGAGGATTATTCGAGGCGTTGTGACTTAGATAACCTTATAAGTATATCAGAGGCAACACACAGCATGATAAGCAAGGCATACAAAGACGAGATAAAGAAGGCACAGATGCAACAAACGTTAAGGGAGTGCATAAGCGAGTATAAAAAGAGGCTTGCGGGGTAGGGGGTGCAAAAAAGTTTTGAACCGTTCCTGCCAAGACCGCAGCCCCCCTAAATTCGCGCAAAAACTCCCTAAATGAGATTTTTTGAAAAGGGGGTTGCAGGATAATGGCAAGACCAAGAGAACCGGTTGACCTAATAGCGGCAAAAGGGCGAAAACACTTGACTATTGCGGAATATGTAGAGAGAAAAAACGCAGAGATCACAGCCCCCGCAGATAAGGTAAAACCACCCGATTTTTTATTAAAAAAAGAGAAGGAAAAGTTCGACGAATTAGCAAAACAGTTAGTTGATTTAAAAATTATGACTAACTTAGATTGTGACGTATTGGCACGATATATTAAAGCCGAAAGCGAGTATATCAAAGTTACAAAGCAGTTGCAGAAAATCAAATTTACGCCGGATAAAAAAAGCATGGTACCGGCAGATGTACAGATTTCGGAACAATACGCACAATATAACTATCTTTCTAAAATACAAAATAGGCTTATGAAAGCCTGCAACGAAAACGCGAAAGAATTAGGATTAACGATTTCGAGCAGGTGCAAATTAGTGATACCGAAAGAAAAAGAAGAAAAACCTGCAAATAAGTTTATGAAACACGCACAGTAATATGAGTAGGATTTTAAAAACAAACGATCGAATATCACGATTTGCAGAAAAAAACCTAAAAAACAAGAAAGAGTTTGGAGAAGATGCGCGGCTTGCGTTCAAACGTCATTTAAACGATCTGAAAAGATCAGAAAAGAACGATTCGGATTTTCCATATATTTTTGATCCGGAAAAAGCAGAGGACATAATAGAACTTGCAAACAAGCTAACCATAGCAGAGGGCGAGGGCGATCAGACGTTTACCTGCGCCGGGTTCCAAGAGTTTATTTTAGGTTCCCTTTTCGGTTGGGTTCATAAAGAAACCGGGAAACGTCGTTTTACTGATAGTTATGTGCAAGTGGCGAGGCAGCAGGGTAAAAGTGTTTTAAATGCAATATTGGGTATTAAGTGTAGTAATTTTGATAACTACAATTACGCACAAATCTATTGCACAGCGACAAAGCAAGATCAAGCAAGGATTGTATTAAATGAAATATCAAAATTCATAAATGCAGATGCAGACCTGCTAGAATTGTTTGAAATAAAGGATTATAAAAGCGAGATTACCGCGAAAATAACCAATGCTACTATACGCGCATTGGGGCGTGATACAAAATCAATAGACGGTTTCCGACCGTATTTAGGCATTGTAGACGAGTACCACGCGCACAAAGATAACCAAATGTACAAGCTGTTAAAAGGCGGTACACGAAAGCTAAAACAATCGTTAATATCAGTCATAACAACGGCAGGTTTTAATTTAAACGCCCCATGTTATGAATTATACAAATATTGCCGGAGGGTTTTACGAGGAATTGACGTAAACGACCGGCAATTTATTTATATCGCCCAAATGGACGTAAACGACGACATTTGGAACCCGAAAAATTGGATCAAATGTTGCCCATTGACAGGAAATGATCCCGAATTGCTTTCACAGATGCAGGAAGATGCAAAGAAAGCTAAATCAATGGGCGGCGAGGAAATGAGGGATTTTTTGACAAAATCCCTAAATATATGGGTTACAAATGCAGAAACCGCTTTTATAGACCTTGCGGAATGGGAAAAATGCGGCAGCAATAGGACGTTAGAGGATTTCAGAGGAAAAAAAGCAATATGCGGCTTAGATTTATCAAGCGGCGGCGATTTAACGTCACTTGCGTTAATATTCCCATACGAGGATCCAAATACCGGGGATAAAAAATATTATATTTATTCCCATTCGTTTATACCTCAAAGGCGTATGCAAGAACACATGGACAAAGAGGACAACGCGCCGTACATCATTTGGCAAAAAGAGGGGCTTTTAACGGTAACAACGGCAGCAGGCGGCATAAAAACCGATTACAAAACTATATTAGCGCATTTACACAATATTATTGATAAATACGATATAGATTTAACGGCAATCGGTTACGATCCGCATAATGCAAGCGCATTTTTGTTAGATCTTGAAGATTTCGGGTGCGATTTGGTGGAAATCAAACAGAGCGCACGCAGCTTAAACGATGCAACAATAGATTTTCAACTAGAAGTAAAGGCGCATAATGTGGAATACGACAAGAAAAACAAGCTATTAACAAGATCTATGAATGATGCTATTTTGTCAGAGCCAAACAGTTTTGGCGAAATTAAAATAGATAAAATGCTGCAAAAAGTACGAATTGATCCATGCGATGCAATTATAGACGCGCATAAATTGGCTATGGGCGTAGAGGTTGAGGAAATCACGACAGATCAGAGCATAGAGGCGTATTTAAAAATGTTTGAAAAGGCAGGTGTGAAAGAAGATTGAAACTATTTGAAAAAATAAAAAATATGATTTACAGAGCAGCAAGACCGGCAGCAGGCGCAGACGATGAAAAGCTATTAGAATGGTTAGGAATTTCGAGAACGCCTAAAAAGGTTTTAAGCGAAGTAACTTATTTTACCTGCCTTAAAATGTTATCCGAAACGTTGGCGAAAATGCCTATAAAATTCTATCAGCAAACAGATAGAGGCGTAGAGGAGGCAGAAACAAACAAAGCGTATGAGTTATTAAAAACAAGACCAAACCCGCAAATGACACCTTCGACGTTTTGGGCGACGGTTGAAAATAATAGAAATCATTACGGTAATGCCTATGTGTGGATCCGGCGCGAATTTAACCGCATGATGTACGGCGGCGAAATAGAAATAAAGGATTTGTGGATCATGCCTTCGGCAGATACAACAATAGTGATTGACGACAAGGGCGTATTTGGCGATAGCGGCGATATTTACTATTGGTACACAGATAAATACAGCGGCGAAAGTTATATTTTCCCTTCGGGCGATGTACTGCATTTTAAAACATCAATGACATTTGACGGATATAGTGGCGCACCGGTAAGAGAAATATTAAAAGCGACCATAGAAGGCGGGCTTGAAAGTCAAAACTTTTTGAACAACCTTTATAAAGGCGGTTTAACAGCGCGCGCAGTATTACAGTACACTGGCGATATGTCGCCAAAGTTGGAAAAAGCGTTAATCGCAAGATTGGAAGAATACGCAAACGGCGCAAATAACGCGGGTAAATTTATCCCGATACCGATCGGAATGAAAATAGAGCCGCTAAACATCAAATTAACGGATAGTCAATTTTTTGAGTTAAAGAAGTATAGCGCGCTACAAATTGCGGGCGCATTTGGCATAAAACCAAATCAAATAAATGACTATGAAAAAAGCAGTTACGCTAATAGTGAAATGCAAAACATTTCTTTTTATATTGATACAGAATTATTTATTTTAAAGCAGTATGAGGAGGAATTAGATTACAAACTATTAGAGCCGAGCGATAGACGGCAAGGAAAGTATTACAAGTTTAACGAGAATGTTATTTTGCGTACCGACGCAAAGAGCCAAGCAACAATTTTAACCGGATATGTGCAGAACGGCATATATACACCAAACGAGGCAAGATCATATATGAATAAGCCACGAAAAGAAGGCGGCGATGAATTGATTTGTAACGGTAATTATATAAAGGTTGCGCAAATTGGCATAGAAGAAAAAAAGGAAGGAGGAGGCGACAATGGCTAAAATCTTAGAGTTACAAAAAAAGGATAAGTACAACAAGGAAAGAACAGTAGGCAGCATTGAGATTAAAAACCAAACAGAAACAACCGCGGATCTTTGCTTTTTTGGAGATATTAACAGCGAGAGTTTAGGGGAATGGCAAAAGTATTACCCGGAAGATAAAGCACCAAAAGACGTACAGGACTTTTTAGATCAGCTTGAAGGTGTATCTAAAATAAATGTGCATATTAACAGCGGGGGCGGTTCGGTATTTGGTGGTATTGCTATTTATAATATTCTAAAGCGGTACGATGCAGAAATAACCGTATATGTCGAGGGTTTGGCGGCGAGCATAGCAAGCGTTATAGCAATGGCAGGCGATAAAATTATCATACCGGAAAATGCGCAAATGATGATCCATAAACCAAGTAGCGTTACATGGGGAAATGCAGACGATATGAGAAAAGAGGCTGATATTTTGGACGGTTGCCAAAAGGTTATATTAAATACCTATATGCAACACACCAAAGAGGGCGTAACAGCGGAAGAAATAGACAGTTTAATAAATGCCGAAACATGGAAAAACGGCAAAGAATGGCAGGAATTTTTCGATATAGAAGTATCAGAAAAAAGCCAAGCAACAGCCTGCAAAAGTGAATATTTTGATAAATATAACCATTTGCCGGACAAGCTAAAGGAACAGCCACAACAGCAGATCAATATTGATGATTTAGCGGAGAGGGTAGCAGAAAAATTAAAAGATGCAACACAACCGGAAACACCAAAGGTACCGGAAAACGACGTAAAACAAAAAACAGCCGAGATTTTAGAGGACTTAGAGTTAATCTAAGTTCTATTTTTTACAAAAAAACAAGGAGGATACTCACACATGAACGAAGAATTAAAGAAAATGCTTGATAGCATCAACGCAAAAAAGCAGGAAGTAAAGGATCTTTGCAAGGCGGGAAAAATTGAAGATGCGGCAACCGCAAAGGAAGAATTAAAGAAACTGCAGGCGCAGTTCGATCTTATCTATGATCTTGACGTGACAAAAACAGAAGGAATGGGAGAAAAGGCGGCAGCAGGCGCAGCTAAGACAATCGCGGACAAGGCGAAGAATATCGCAGGCGCATTTGTAAACGCAATTAAGGCAGCCGTAGGAAAGGGCGAATTATCAACAGAAGATAAAGAGATCCTTAATTCCATGAACGAAGGAAAGGACGAGGACGGCGGTTTAACAGTACCAAAGGATATTAAAACCGCTATTAAGGAATTGAGAAGATCAGAGGACGCATTAGAAACGCTTGTAAATGTGGAACCGGTAAAGACATTAAGCGGCAGCAGGGTAATTGAACGTTACGCAGATCAGACACCGTTTGATAACATCGACGAGGCGGCAGAGTTTCAGGACGTTTCAACACCACAGTTTGAAAAAGTAGATTACAAGGTAAAAAAGAAGGGCGGCATCTTAAAGATCACGCAGGAACTTTTAGACGACACAGCCGAAAATATTATTTCGTATCTGAAAAAGTGGATCGCAAAGAAGGCGAAGGCAACACGAAATTTCTTGATTGTTGGCAAAATAAGAGAAATTACAGCAGATGCGGAGGTAGCGGTAGACAGCTTAGACGATCTTAAAAAGATTTTCAATATTTTACTTGATCCGGCAATCGCATTAACCGCGGGAGTTGTGACAAATCAGGACGGTTATAATTGGCTTGACAGCTTAAAGGATAAGGACGGCAAATATATTTTACAGCCGGATCCAACAAAGCCAACAAGCACGCTGTTATTTGGCAAATATCCAATTAAAAAGGTAAGCAATAGAACAATGCCAAACAAAACAACCGACGGAGGTTACAAAGTGCCGATTGTATGCGGCGACTTAAAAGAGGCGATTACAATTTTCGATCGCGAAACATTGACAATCGACATTTCAAGTAGCGCGGGCAAATTGTGGGAAACAGATCAGACCGGCATCAAGGTACGCGAGCGTTTGGATATTAAAGCAATCGACGAGGAGGCGATCGTCATGGCAGAGCATACAATTAAGACAACAACAGACGTACAGCAGACCGCCGCACAGTCAGCAGCCGAAGAAACAAAAACTTACACGCAGGCAGAAATTGAAAAAATGTCACGCGAAAATATCATTGCATTAGGTACCAAATTAGGGTACACAATGACAACAACCGCAAGCGATGAAAAAAGCGCGGTAGTAGCTGATTTTATGGCGCAGCAGACAGCGGCACAGAATAAATAACAGCAATAAGGGCGGCGGGAAACCGCCGCTTTAAAGGCAGGTGTAACTATGATTGTTTTACAAGAGGTAAAAGAGTATTTGCGCGTTGACATTGAGGAGGACGATCAGTTATTGCAAATGCTTATTACGGCAGCAGTAGAGTATTTGAAAAATGCAACCGGCAAAGAATACCCGGAAAAAGACGAAAAAGGAAACACAATAACTTATGAACTTGAAAAGGTGTATTTAAAATTACTAATTGCCTATTGGTATGAAAATAGAACACCCGTCGGGAAAGTTGGCGAAGAATTTAGCCAAATGACAAAATCGTTAATGCTGCAATTACAAAATAAGTAGGTGGCATTATGGATATAGGACGAACAAATAAAAGAGTTACGTTTTGCAGATACACCGAGAAACAGAACGAGTTATTGCAAACAGAAAAAGTTTTAGAAGAAATAAAAACAGTTTGGGCGAGTGTTGAACCAACAAGAGGCAGAGAGTACCAAGAGGCACAGAGAATACGACCGGAATTAACATATAAAATAACAACGCGTTACCATAAAGAGGTAACGCCGGATATGTTTATTAAATTCAAAGACCGATATTTTCAGATTGTTTCTATAATCAACGTCAGAGAACGCAACGAAATGTTAGAAATTGTATGCACCGAAAAATTAACAGAAAATCCGGCGATAGAAAAAATAACATTAAATGCGAATGACAAATGACAAAGAAGGAGGTATAATACAGAAAAACAATAGAGGAGGCGCAGTCTATGGCAGAAAACAAAAAAACGAACAAAAGTTCTGGGGGGGGGGTAAACCCTTCTAAGAAAATATGGAAAAAGTGGTGGTTTTGGCTGATTGTAATTGTTTTTATCGGTTTGCTGATACCGAAAGACAATTCAGACGGACAAAAGGAGCCGGAAACAAAAGTAGAAACGACCACACCGGAGTTAAAGACACCAACAGAAACGGTACAACCGGAAACAACGGAAATAGAAACAAGAGAACCGGAAACGGTAGAACAGGAACCGACAGAAAAGGCAGAGGAACCGGCAGCAGGAAAAAACATTGATGATATAGGCGCGTATTTTAGCGTTTCAGATGTGCGAAACGATGTTACCGGAAATTGGAGAATTTCGACTATTGCGGAAAATGTAGATATTCAAGAATATGCGTTAAGCTATTACAAGGAATATTTCAAAGACGATAAAGAAATTCATGCAATCGTAAACTTTAACTACAAAACAACAACAAAAATATCTGTCATAGGCAACACGCTAGACGTAAGCATATACGATTATGTGGACGGAGAGGAACACGATGCAAAACTGTTATTTAGCGGAACATTACTAAAAGAGTATTCTGTTAATATGGATAATGGCAGCATCGAGGAAATACAATAACAAGAAGGCTATCGCAGCAATGCGGTAGCTTTTTATTTTGGAGGCGATGCTATGGCGGCGGGGCTTGATTTTGAGATCGAGGGCTTAGAGGAATTGGAAAGAGATTTAACGAAAGCAATTCAGACGGCACCGGAGAAAGCAAAAGAAACACTAAAAGGAATTGGAAAAGATTTTAAAAACGCTGCAAAAAAGCGCGCCAATTCAGAATTAAAGCCGCATGAGAGAACCGGCAGCGAAAAAAACAAAGCGATTAAAAGAAAATGGGGAACAAAAGTTATAGAGGAAAATGTAGGCGCAACGGCTTTAGTGTGGAATAGCGCAAGGCATTTTCATTTAATAGAAAACGGTCATAACCTTGTAAGGGGCGGCAGGATCGTTGGTTTTGTTCCCGGTAAACATATCATGGAAAAAACAAGAAACGAGTACGAGAACATAGTACCGCAACGGTTTGAAGAAATGATAGACGAAATATTAAAGGAGGGCGATTTGAATTAAAAACGTAGATATAAAAAAAGCAATAAACGAACTTTTAAGCAAAAAATATGCGCCGCCCAATTACAGAATTTACGGAAAAGAAATAAAAGAGGGGTACGCCGCCCCTTGTTTCTTTACGGAAATTTTAGATCGAGGCAGCAGCGCAGAAACAAAAAATTTTGCAAAAGGCGGTTTTACAGTTAAAATAACATATTTCCAAAAGGAAAAGAACGAATTAGATCAGCTTGAAAAGGTAGACGAAATAAAAGACCTTTTCGGGCTGATTTTTTTTATTGAAAATCGAAAATTGACAGTTGGAGAATTTACGCATGATTACATCGGCGAGTATCAAGATATTTTACAAATAAATATCCAAATTGATTACAAGGAAAATACGCAGAGAGAAGAAACCGCGCCGATAGCGGAAGGATTAGGCGTAAAAGTAACGCAAGGTTAAGGAGGTTTAAAATGGGCGCACCAAGTATAACAATTAGCTTTATAGAAAAAGCAATGACAGCAGTAACAAGAGGCGAGCGCGGGATCGTGATGTTATGGGTAAAAGACACATTAGCAGCACCGGCGGTAAATCCGGTTACGGTTGTAACAGAGAAAGACATACCGGACAGCTTAAAAGATGCAACGGTAGAACAGATCAAACTTGCAATGATTGGCTACACAAATGCCCCGAAGAAGGTAATTGTGTATTGCATGGGAATTGCAGACGACGCAGAAAAAGCGGCGATCGACGCGGGCTATAAAAAGGCTATGGAAGCATCGGAAACAATCAAATTTAATTATTTGGCTATTCCGACAGTTGAAACCGATCAGAAGGCACAGGAAGTTGCAACATGGGTTAAAACCATGCGCGACGTTAAGAAAAAGAAGATCAAAGCGGTATTACCAAATACGGCGGCAGATAACGAAGGTATTATCAACTACACAACAGAAACGGCAGTAAAAACGGAAACCGTAACCGCGAAGAATGGAACAAAAACAACAGTTGATACGAAATACACAGCAGAACAGTATTGCGCGAGAATTGCCGGACTAATCGCCGGTACACCTATGACGATTGCTTGCACATACGCGCCACTTTCTGAATTATCGGATTGTACGCGGCTTACTGATATTGATACGCCGGTAGATAAAGGGGAATTTATTGTTTTTTATGACGGTGAGAAGGTAAAAGTTGCAAGAGGTGTTAATAGTTTCGTAACAACAGTAGACGGCAAGGGCGACAGTTTCAAGAAAATTAAAATTGTCGAGGCTATGGATATGATAAACGACGATATTACCAAAACGGCACAGGATAGTTATTTAGGAAAATACGCAAATTCATATTCCAATAAATGCCTGCTGTTATCGGCAATTAGTAGCTATTTTGCACAGTTGCAGCGCGACGGTATTGTAAGTAGCTATTCGGTTGGATTAGATGCGGACGCGATCAGAGAGTATTTAAAAGGTAAAGGGCTGCAGGCAACACTCGACGACGGAACCGTAAAAGACGTTGACGAATGTAGCGACGAGGAAATTATAACAGCAGACACAGGCGCGTTTGTATTTTTAACAGGAAATGTAAAAATCTTAGATGCGATCGAAGATATTAAAATGCCTATTTATATCTAAGGCAGAAAGGAAGGGTAAAAGAACATGAAAGGTTTTAGACCGGAGCAGGTTATAAATGGAACATGGGGCGAAGTGTGGTTTGACGGCGAATATTTAGCGCAGGTCACAGCTTGCAAAGCAGAGGTAACTTTAAAGAAAACAGCAATTTCACAATGCCAAAATTTGGTAGACGGTCAGAAAGTAACAGGGTTAGAGCCAAAGGGCGAATTGAAGTTACACAAAATCAACAGTTTTGTAATGAATAAGGTAAATAAGGTTGTCAAGGCAGGAAAGACACCGACACACACAATCATTTCAAATGTAAATGATCCGGACGCAATCGGTGCGGAGCGCGTAGCATATTACGGTTGCGTGATCGACAAAATGATTTTATCCGATTGGGAGGCAGGAAAGACCGGGGAGGAAAGTTATGGCTTTACTTTCCAAGATTGGGAGCCGATGCAGACAATCAATTAAAACAACAATTAAAGGGCGCATGATGCGCCCTATTTTCATGTAAAGGAGAAAAACAATCATGAATTTAGTAGAAAGATTATTAGCAGTTGACAAGGGCGAATTTGACAAGATCGAAACAAAGAAGTTAAAGAGCAAACAGTTATCTAAAATCGTCGGAGAAGATGCAGAGGTAACAATACAGGCAGTAGACGGCGATCTTTTCGGTGGTTTATCCGCAAGTGGATTAGATGAAGAAGGGGAGGTTGATTACGGCAGGGCATTTAGCACAAACGCCAAAATCGCCGCCGCCGGAATTATTGAACCGGATTTAAAAAACGAACAGCTTTTAAAGCATTTAGGAGTTGCAACGCCTGCGGACGCCGCAAAGAAAATTTTCAAGGGAGAAATTAACAGGATTTCCACAGAGATTGCAAAGTTAAGCGGTTTTGAGAATGAGGAAACAACGGATAAAACAGTAAAAAACTAATTGAAAGCGATAGGGAGGTGCAAATGGATTACCTGCACTATCGTTTTAAAAATTGGAAACCGTTTGAATACATGAGCCTGCCGGAAGGGCAAAAGCGCATAGCGCGGGCGTATATGCGGCAGGAATTGCGCGACAAAGAGGAAAGAAACAAAGAAATAGAAAAAGCCTTCGGAGGAGGTGGTTGATGTGGGCAGGGTAATAAGTACAGCAATACAGTTTATAGACGGTTTTACAAAGCCGTCTAAAGAAGTGATAAACAGTATGCGCAGCATGGGAAACGAGGCAATAAAAGCCGGGAAACAGATACAGAGCGCGGGCAAGACAATTACAAGCGTTGGATCAACCCTAACAAAAGCGATCACCGTACCGATCGCGGGTGTGGCAACGGCGGCGGTAAAAACCGCCGCTGATTTCGAGGCGGCAATGTCAGAAGTGGGCGCAATATCCGGCGCGAGCGCGCAGGATTTAGCGACATTAACGGCAAAAGCTAAAGAAATGGGCGCAACTACTTCTTTTTCCGCAAGTGAAAGCGCGGAGGCTATGAAGTATATGGCTATGGCGGGGTGGAAAACCGCAGATATGACCGCAGGTATAGCGGGTATTATGAACCTTGCAGCCGCCGCCGGGGAAGATTTAGGAACAACCTCCGACATTGTTACGGACGGTTTAACAGCGTTTGGAATGTCAGCCAAAGAAAGCGGGCGTTTTGCCGATGTTATGGCGGCGGCATCTACAAACGCAAACACCAATGTTACAATGTTAGGCGAAAGTTTTAAATATTGCGCAGCGACAGCGGGTGCAATGGGCTATAACATAGAGGATATTTCCGTAGCACTGGGAGTAATGGCAAACGCAGGAATAAAAGGAAGTACAGCAGGTACAACTTTGAAAAATGTGATTGCAAACATGGCAAAGCCAACAGACGCACAAGCGGCGGTTATGCAAAAGTTAGGAATAAGCCTAACAGACAGTAGCGGAAATATGAAAAGTTTCGCGGAAGTTATGAACAACCTGCGAACGTCATTTAACGGTTTGTCGGAAACTGAAAAAGCATCATACGCGACTACTTTAGCGGGAAAAGAAAGTATGTCGGGCTTGCTAACCATTGTAAACGCAAGCGCAGCAGATTTTGACAAATTGACAGAGGCAATAAACGGATCAAGCGGCAGCGCGGAGGCTATGGCTGCAAAAATGCTTGATAACTTAAAAGGACAATTAACGCTATTAAAATCAGCGGTAGAAGGAATAGCGATAACAATAGGCGATAAATTATTACCATACTTGAAAAAATTCGTATCATGGGTACAAAAGGCAGCAGATTATATAAATAATCTAAGTGATGCGCAAGTAGATAGTATTATGAAATGGGCGGCAATCGCGGCAGCGATACCGCCTATTATTATGGTATTCGGAAAAGTCGTTACAATGGTTGGAACCGTACAAAGAACTTTCGGAACGATCACAAAGACAATAGCGAATTTCGGCGGCATTATCGGAACTATAACAAGCCCTGCAGGAATTGTTATAGGAGTATTGGCGGCGATTGCGGTAGCGGCAGTTTTAATTATAAAAAATTGGGATCAAGTAAAAGCCTTCTTGCAAAATGCGGGAAATTGGTTTAAAAACGCTTTTGAAAAAGCGGGCTTTTCGGTGCAGGGGTTCAAAGATAAGTTTACATCAATCGGGAATACAGTCGGTAGCATAGCGGGAAAGATTTCTAGTTTTGTAAAAAATATAGCCGGGATATTCAAAAAAGAGTTCGCCGGAAGTGTAGGCGAAGGAGCAGATGCAGCGGGCGGCGCGTTTGAAACAATCGTAGGCGGCGCAGTAGCGGCATTTGATACCATAGTAACAGCAGTAGACAAAGGATTAAAAGCGTTTAATGCAATTTTAGAATTTTTTGGCGGTGCATTTACAGGTAATTGGGATAGCGCGGCGCAAGATTTCAGAAACAGCATTAAAAACATTTTCCCGCCGGATATAGCAGCAGGAATAATAAACGTATTCAATACATTATTACCGGGAATAAAAGCGGTTGCATCGGGAATAAAGGCGACGTTTACCGGGCTTGTGCAGGACGTAAAGAAAATATTTGACGGTTTCACAACGATTTTTAAAGGCATTGGAATGATGCTAAAGGGCATATTTAGCGGAGATGCAGAAACCGCATTAAAGGGATTTCAGACGGCAGCAGGCGGCACAGTAGACGTTATAGGAAACATATTTAAAACAAAGATCAATGCAATAAAAAATTTCGTGGTTGGGGCGTTTTCAACATTCCTGCCGGAAAGCACAGTAAACAAAATTGCGGGAGCTTTCGATCTTGTAGCCTCCGCATGGGATATTGCAATAAGCACAGCCAAAGGATATATTAACGGTTTCGTGCAGGCGGTAAAGCCGATAATCGAGAATATCAAAACGATTTTTAAAGGCGTGGCGCAATTTGTAAAGGGCATATTTACCGGAGATTGGAAGGGCGCACTGAATGGATTAAAAACGATTGCACGCGGCGCATTATCCGGTTTGGTAAATATTATAAAGGCACCGTTTAAGCTGATAGCAGGAACGGTAAAAGGTGCAATCAACAGTTTTAAGAGCCTTAATATTGTAAAAAGCATTTTTACAGCGGTTGGAAATGCGATAAAGAAAGTTTTAAGCAGGTGCGGTGTTGATATGAAAAAATTCAGCGCAAATCTGAATAACATCAAAACACGCGCAAGCAGCATTATAAATAATTTAAAAACAATCTTTAGTACAGTATTTGGAGCGATCGGAAAAGTGGTTAGAGCCGCAGCAAATGTTATAGCTACAATATTCGGAAAAAAGATTAGTAGCACTTGCAGCACAGCGAAAGCAGTATTGCAGGCATTAAAAATCGTTGTAGGCGTTGTATTTGGCGCAATAGCAACACTAATTAAAAAGAGCATGGCGGTTATCGTACCGGTTGTAAAAGTGGCTTTTTCGGCGATTAAGGGCGCAATATCGGCAGCAGTAAACACAATAGCCTCCCTCATAAGCGGAGTATTAACAATATTCGACGGCTTGACAACGTTTATTTCGGGCGTATTTACCGGAAATTGGCGTAAAGCATGGGAAGGTATAAAGACGATTTTTAAAGGCGTATTCGACAGTTTGGCGGCATTGTGCAAAGCGCCAATTAACGCAGTTATCGGAATTATAAACGGCGCAATATCCGGCATTAACAAATTAAATATTTCTATACCGGATTGGGTACCGGGATTAGGCGGTAAAAGTTTTGGTATCAATATACCAACAATACCGATGCTTTACAAAGGTACCGATAATTGGAAAGGCGGCGCAGCGATCATACATGATCGAGGCGGCGAGATCGTAGACCTGCCGCAAGGTTCGCGGGTATATCCACATGATAAAAGTGTGGAAATGGCGCGGAAAGACGGCGCAGCACAAAACGGATCCGGCGGCATCACGCTAAATATTCAGAAATTAGCGGATAAAATAGAAGTGCGTAGCGATGAAGATATAGACAGAATAGCCGAGGCGTTGGCACTCAAATTAAAGAAAGTAGCATTTAACACACCGTAAAGGAGGGCGGCAAATGGAAATATGGTTAAGACAGAATAAAAAAAGTTTTCGATTTGCAATATTGCCTTCGGAATACGAATTAACGAGCGAAAGCGATAATACGCAGGTCAACATCAATAAATTAGGAGAAATAAATTTGATCGGGAAAAGGAAACTAAAAACGGTTTCCTTTTCCTCTATTTTTCCGAAACAAAAATACAGCTTTTGCCAGTATTCAACATTCCCAACACCGAAAGAAAGCGTAAAAACCATTGAAAAAATGAAAAACAACGGCGTTTTAAGTCTTACAATGACCGGAACGCCTATAAACATGGATTGCACAATAGAAAGTTTCACATGGGGCGAAAACGACGGCACAAAAGATATAAATTTCACGTTGGAATTTAAAGAGTATCGGAAAGTTAAAGTTAAAACCTCAAAAAGAAAAGAAAAAGTTACAAAGAAAGTTACCGCAGCAGCAACACAGAGAACAGCAAAAGCCGTAAACAGTACAACATATACCGTAAAAAAAGGCGATTGTTTAAGTATGATCGCAAAGAATTTAACCGGAAGTAGTGCGAATTGGCGCGCGATATACAACCAAAACAAGGGAGTGATCGGCGGCAACCCAAATTTAATATATCCGGGGCAAAATTTGGTAATTAACGTATGATAGTAAAATGGATAAAATACAAAGACGGTTATGTATATACAACAGATATTACAGAGGCGGTATCTAGTGTAAGTTGGGGCGGTTCAACATCACAGGCAGCAAGAACGGCAGAAATAGCCGTTATAAATGCGCCAAACGATAAAAACGTAACTGATTTGAAGTTAAAAATTGCGGCGGGCGACACAATAAAGCTATATGAAAACAATACAACTTTATTCATTGGCGAGGTAATAACAAAGGAAACAACGAGCGAAACCGGAACCGTTACATATTCATGTACGGATCTGCTAAACCACCTTCTTAAAAGTACCGGGGTATATAATTTTTCAAATACAACCGCAGAGAGGATAACAAAAAAGGTATGCGCTGATTTTGAAATTGATACCGGCACAGTTGTAGAAACAAAGGCGACAATTAAGAAAATGATAATTGACGGCAGCAGCATATACGACATTATTATGATGGCGTACACAAAAGCGGCAAGGCAGACCGGGAAAAAATATATATGCCGCATGGAAGGCAAGAAATTAACGGTAAAGGTAAAAGGAACGATTGTTAAAAATTTTGTGCTTGCAGATGAATACAACATAACAAACACGAAATACGAGGAAACCATAGACAGCATGGTAAACGTTGTAAAGATTTACGACGAGAACAAAAAGCAGGTCGGAGAGGTAAAAAACGGTAATTGGATCGACAAATACGGAATATACCAACAGATCTATACAAAAGAAAAGGGCATAAATGCAGAAACAGCAGCAAAAAATATGTTATCCGGCGTAGAAAAGAAAGTAACGCTTGACGGCATCAACGGCGATTTATCCTGCATCGCAGGTAATGGCGTAGAGGTTTACGACAAGGCAACCGGTTTAAACGGCGTGTTTTGGATTGACAGCGATACGCATACATGGGAAAACGGAACCCACATAATGAGTTTAGAACTTAATTTTAAAAACATTATGGATAGCAAAGAATACGACGAAACAGAAGAATAGGAGGCGCGGAACATGAACCCATACGAGGAAATTTTAAATACGATGCGGGAGCAGGGAAAAAAGGATAATACCGCGCCTATTCAAATCGGAGTTATGGAGAGTGCGACAACGTGCGCTATTGGTGCGCTTAAATTGTCGGGCAGCGATTTATTGATTGCGGAACATTTGAAAACCGGCTATCATTATGCGGTTGATAACGCCACACCTTCAAAGAAAGATAAAAATACATTCATAGGCGCGCTAAAAAAGGGTGATAAAGTAGCAGTATATAGAGTAAGCGACGAATTATATATTATCTTAGAAAGGTTGGTGTAAAAATGAGTTTATTACCCACATACATAGAGGACGACGAGGAATTAGAACAGCAGGAAGAAAGCCAAACACCAAAAGAGTACGAAATAGACTTTAAAACCGGGCAATTAACCGGAAACATCGCAGAGGGATTAGAGGCTATTAAAATATGGATTTGGCTAGTATTACAAACACCGCGTTACCGGTATTATGTTTACACATGGGATTATGGTAACGAGTTTGAGGATTTAATAGGACAAGGGTACACCGAGGAATATATAGAGGCAGAAACGCAGCGAATGACGGAGGATTGTTTATCAGTCAATGAAAATATACAAGGTATATCTGATTTTTCGGTAAGCATGGAAAATGATGTTTTAACGGTATCATTCGTAGCCAATACCATATACGGCGATATAGAATTTAAAGATCAGCAGATTGCAAAACCAACAGCGGCATAAAGGAGGTGCGAAATGGCTTTCGAGGATAAAACACAAAACAATATTATGATTGATTTAAAAGCTGCAATCGAATCGGACACAAGCACCGAAGAAGGCACACTTATAGATCATTCATTTCGGGGCGCGGCGGCAGAATTTGAGAAGGCATATATCGAATTAGAATTGATAGATCAAAACGGATATGCAGAAACAGCCGACAGAGAGCATTTAATATTGAGGGCGAAAGAAAAGGGCATAACACCATACGCAGCCACTAACGCGGTTTGGAAGGCAGAGTTTAACACAGAAATAGCAATTAACGCCCGCTTTTCGGCAGGCGAATTAACTTATATATGCACAGAAAAGATAACACAATTAACGTACCGGCTTATGTGTGAGCAGACCGGCACCGGTGGAAACGTAAAGCAGGACGATTTAACACCAATAGAATATATTGACGGTTACGAAAGCGGAGAACTAAAAGAACTTTTAACACCTGCAAGGGGCGAGGAAAAAACCGAAGATTTCCGCGCGCGTTATCTTTCCATAGTTGCAGCAGCGCAGGCATTTGGCGGCAACCGGGCGCAGTACAAAGCAATCATGCACAAAATAGAGGGCGTGGGCGCGTGTAAAATATATAGGGTTACAGCACAGGAAAAGAGGATAAAGATTTATTTTCTTGACAGCACATATAAAACGCCAAACAGCACGCTTGTTTCAGACGTGCAGAAAATAATTGATCCGATAGAGCAGCAGGGAGAGGGCGCAGGAGAGGCTGCAATATATCATGTGGTAGATATATTAGCCTGCACATCGGAAAGCGTAAAAATAGAGGCAAAAATAACGATAGATACCGGCTATACATGGGCGGATCTATTGGCAAGCGTGCAGGAAAAAATCGACGGTTATTTTTTAGAGCTTGCGAAAAGTTGGGAGAATGAACAAAATATAACGGTAAGAATATTAAGGGTAAACGCAGCGATCGCAAGTGTGGAAGGCATCATAGACGTACAGAACACAGCTTTAAACGGCAGAGAAGAAAACCTGCTGTTAGATCCGAACGCAATACCGGTTAGGGGCGTGATATTATGCAAACAATGATTTTAAATCACTATCCACCAGTAATAAAGCAAATAAAGGATATACAGCAAATCGCCAAAGCGGAGGACATTGAATTTACAAAATTGAATACCTCTATTACGGAAGTAATACGGAATATGTTTGTATTTACAGCAGACGAAACCGGAGTAAAACGGTTTGAAAAGCTGTTAGGGATTACACCAAAGGCGGCGCAGAGTTTAGACGATAGAAAAATATATATTATATCAATGATGAACCGGCGCAAAATGAGCCTAGAAGAATTAACGGCGATGCTATCCAATTATTCCGAGGGAATAAGGTTAATAAACGATATGTCAAATTTTGAAATGATCGTAGAGATTAACACAGATGCGGGAAGTTTGGAAACAATAAACAGTATCATTGATGAAATTTTACCATTAAACATATATTTTGAATTTGCCCTGCAAAGGGAAACCACCATAAAATACAAATTGGAAGATTTGATCTTTATGGCATTTGAACCGGCAGCAGGAGAAAATGAGCATTGCAATTTTGATAACAACATAACAGCAATAAAGAAAGCCGACTATACGCAGAGTGTAGCCGGTTTTTCTTATGTAAACAGTTATGAAAACGCCGGGGCTTTTGTGTGCGGCGTTGAGTGCTGTTTAGCGATGCAGGCACCATTTGAAACGCAGGAAAGCGTTGTAAACATAGAAACAGCCACAGAGGCAGAAACAACACCGATAAGAACGTGCGGAGAAGAAAACGCAATAATCGGGGAAGATACACCGTTTACAATGGCAGAAAGCGCGGTAACGGTGCAAGAGGACGTAACGGCAGCAGTTACGCAGTTAAAAATATGCGGCACAGATTACGCAAGAGAGGAGGGCTAAAATGTTAAAAGATCGGCTTATAGACTATACGGAAAGTATCGTAAAGCGTGCGACATATACCATTAACGGAAAAGTGAAAGAAGGAACCATAGGAAAGATAATAAAAGACACCGATAACATCACTTTTTATCTATACATTGATGATAACGAGCAGGGAAAAATCACAAATGCGAAATTATACGATGTAAACGGCGATTTATTGGAAAGCAAAGACTATAACACGCCAAAAGATACATTAGCAACCGCAACAATAGGCATCAGAATAACGATAAAACGCGAATAGGAGGAAAAAGATAAATGTATGATCTGATATTATGGAAAAACCGCCGTACTGAAAAAGCAAACACATACGCGGTAACACAGAACCCGGATAACACGATTACATTAACGCCGGTTCCGGGCGGGATTATCGAACCGGGTACGGGGTTTAATCAACAGAACATGAACCACATGGATAACGGCATAAACGAGGCTATGATTATTGCAAATATGGCGATCGTGCAGTTATTACAGCACCAAAGGGAATTAGAAAATACTTATTTCGAGGTTGGATCGGTGGAAGTAAAGAGCAAAGAAACGTACCCATTTAACACCGAGAAAGTAACAGTTGCATTAAAAGACGCACGCAATACATTAAATTATATTGTGTTGGCGTTTTGCGATAATTTGCAGCAGGGGCGCGCAATCAGAATTAAGGACAAGCAGTTAAACGGTTTTAAAATCGAGGTTGAGGACTGCCCGACGGAACCGGTAACGATAAAATATTTTATTTTTGGAGGTAAAATCTAATGGCAAAACCAACAATCAAAGTAGTTGAAAAAAACGAGGGGCGCAAAATCGGTTACGAATTGGAAGGTAGCACCCTATGGATCGGCGATGCGATCGCAATGAGATTACCGCGTTTGCAGACAGACGACACCGTTAAAAAAGACATTTGCGCCGATGCAGACGGCAATTTAGTTTTTGGATTGGGCGAAAATTACGTTGCGCAGGTTGAAATCCCGCCAAAGGAATATGAGTACATCGAGGGAGAGACAGACGCAGAAGGAAAAAAGACCGTTGAAAGAGTGCAGAAAGATTTTGACATTTCAAAATGTACTTTAATATTATGGAGCATCGAGGAGGTATATATCAATGAGTAATTACGAAGATTTAAGAGGCGCAGCAGCAAACGAGGAAATTATTTTAGACGATCAAGGTATTCCTTCGGTAATGGTAAAAGTACCGCTTGTTTATTTGGACGAGTTAGGGATCGGATCGGCACACACGCCGCACCCGGCTTTTATCATCAACGATAAAGTGGTGCCGTATATTTATGTTTCAAAATATATCAACGTGATCAAGAATAACCGCGCGTACTCTATCCCAAATCAGGATCCTGCAAACTGCATTACTTTTGATCGTGCGGTTGAGGTTTGTTATAACAAGGGTGCAGGTTGGCATCTTATGACAGCGGCAGAGTGGGGAGTATTACACAACTTAATCACAGCACAGGGATTAGAGCCTAGAGGTAACACAAACAACGGCAGGCATCATGTAAAGACTTATGAGCATGGTGTATTAAGTCCGCAGAACCCGACAAATGTTTACAGAACATTAACCGGAACCGGCGGCAAGGCATGGGAGGCATTGGGCGTATGCGATATTGTGGGCGACGTTCATAAATGGGTTGTAGCGCGTTTAGTCGACGGCGAAATTCAGATTGTACCGAACAATAACGCAGCAATCCACAAAACAGATTTAGGCGCAAACAGCAAGGCATGGAAAGCGATCCTGCAGGACGGTTCATTAGTTGCACCGGGAACAAACGGCACATTAAAGTTTGACTATACCGGAAACCCTGCAAATGCTACAAGTGGTTTTCATATCACAACAACCGTAGAGCATAAGCAGACAGACGACGGCGCGGGATATGGCGCGAAAGATTTCGGAACATTGACAGCAAAAAGCGGCGTAACAATCCCGGATATTTTAAAAGCATTAGCGTTATTCCCTAACACAGATAAAACCGGCAGGGGCTTTATATATTTTCGTAACAACGGCGAGCGGTTGCTTTTTCGTGGCGGTGGTTATGGTCATGGCGGTAACGCCGGGGAGGCTTACGGCTATTTCAGCTCCCCGCGTTCTTTCTCCTATGTGTCTGTGGGGCTGTTTTCCGCTTATGTGGATCCTGCGCTTTATGCGTAATTCCTGCGGGTGTATGCGGCAGCATACGCCCTATTTCTGAAAATGACGAGGACATAAAACAAAATGCAAAGAAATTTCAGAGCGACAGCAAAACCACCCGAACCCAAAGACGATCTTTTGATTATGAAGAAAACAAGAGAAATGATCGCATACGGTCACGATTGCCTATATAACAAACAATTTCCGAGAAATCAGCGTATAGGAAACGCGATTGGTGCGCAGATTGAAAAGTCAATGTATGAAATATTAGAAGGTTTATCAGATGCAGCCAAGAAAGAACATAAGAAAACGGCATTAACGCAGGTTGATGCAAAAATCTATAATCTAAGGCAGCTTTTAATGATTGCCGTAGATCCAAAGATGAATACAAGGGGTGTTCTGATACCGCTTGACGATCAACGCAGGTGGTGCGAGAAGTTGGAGGAAATGGGTAAAATTTTAGGTAGTTGGCTTAATAAGCTAAAATAATAAATCAACTATGGGTAGTATGCCGTAACGGTTGCTTATTCGTGGCGGTAATTATGGTAATGGCGGTAACGCCGGGGAGGCTAACGGCAATTTCAACAACCCGCGTTCTATCTCCAATGTGAATGTGGGGCTGTTTTCCGCTTTTCTCAATTAGTCAGCATACGCCGCAACACGCGGGCGGCGTACCGTACAGAGAGAAGAAAAGGGGCATATTACCCTGCTTATAGCAATATGAGCAAAACAAAAATTTCCATGAATACGGTTAGTAACGCAAGCGAAGGGCGTAACGCATGGAGAAATTAAGGTCATAATGAAAAAATTTAACGTAACATATGAACAGATTGCAAGTTATAGTAACATCTATGCCGCCTATTTAGATGCACGAAAAGGGAAAAGCGAGCGCAACGAAATAATGCGGTTTTCTTTAGAACTTGACGCGCATTTAAACGATTTATACAACGACCTGCAGGAGGAACGTTACAAAGTAAGCGGGTACAGAATTATTTATATTTATGTACCGAAGAAACGGCTTATTATGGCGTTACAATTTAGGGATCGTGTTTTACAATGGGCGGTTTATAGGCTACTCAATCCGCTATACGAGAAAACCTATATAAAAGATAGTTATGCTTGCATCAAAGAAAGAGGCAGAGAAAAAGCAGCCTCCCGGCTGCAATATTGGTTAAGACAGACAGAAAGAAAGCCAAAACAATATTATTACTTGAAACTTGACATTTCAAAATTCTTTTACCGGGTGGATCACGAGGTTTTATTAAATATTTTGAAACGGCGTATAAAAGACGAGCGTTTAATAAAATTGTTTGATAAAATCATCAATTCAGAGAAAAGAGCCTTCGGGTTGCCGTTGGGCGTAGATCCTTGCGAGATAGATCCGCGCGAAATGCTTTTTGATAAAGGTATGCCGATCGGTAATTTAACAAGTCAGATGTTTGCAAATATCTATATGAATGAGTTAGATCAGTACCTAAAGCATGAATTACATTTAAAATATGTGATACGGTACGCAGACGATTGTATTATTTTACACGACAGTAAGGAGGAACTATGGCAGGTATTGGAGAAAGTCGAAACTTTCCTGCTTAAAAATCTGAAATTAAACCTAAATAACAAAACCGTCATAAGACCAACAACCTGCAATATTGATTTTGTGGGTTATATAATAAACAAAGATGAAATAAGGTTAAGATCCGCAACAGTAAAAAGAATGAGATCCCGCATAAAGTACATTGTAAAAGCATACGAGCGCGGCGAAATGACCTTGCAGGAAGTCAACGCAACCATGCAAAGCTATTTCGGTTTAATAAAACATTGCACAAATGAGGGATTAAGAGAAAACATTATCAACGGTTTTGTACTGCATTGCACAGATGCAGCGCGAGCCAAAGCAAGAGAAAGCCGATAAGGCTTTATTTTTTTGCGCAAAAAAAAGGAGGCACACAATGAAAGAATTTTTTATTGCTGCAAAGGCAGCGGCAACACAGACACCAAGCGCGGCAGGTTTAAGCGTATCAGCGATCTTTACAGCGATTGCGGCGGCATTTGGAAAAATCCCGGTTATTTTAATTTTGTTTATGGCGGCGGTAGCACTTGACTATTTAACCGGGTGGATTAAAGCAAAGTATTTTTTGAAAGATTGGAACTCAAAAACCGGATTGCAGGGGATTATTAAAAAGTTAATGTATTTCGTTATGATCGGAACCGCCTTTTTAATCGGGTGGGGGATCCGAGAAATGGGCGGTAGCATCGGCATTAACTTAGATTTTGCAATGTTGATCGGTTGGTACGTTACCGCCGTAATGCTGATAAACGAATTTACAAGCATTTTAGAAAACCTTTATGTAATTATGCCGGAGAAGGTGCCGGTGTGGCTGATTAAGACATTAAAGGTTGCAGACAAACAGTTAGGCGACAAGATTAACGATCTTGTATGCAAAAATCAGAATTGCGACACCTGCGAATTAAGCGCGCGCTGCAATCTGAAAAAATACACACCAAACAAGGAGGAAAAATAACCATGACAACAGAACAGAAAACATTTATCGAGAGCATCGCAGCGGCGGCGAGAAAGCACGCCGCAAATTATGGCATCGCCGTAATTAGTCCAATTATCGCGCAGGCGATCAACGAAAGCGGGTGGGGAAAGTCAACACTTGCAGCAAAGTATCATAATTATTTCGGTATGAAATGCGGCAGCGCATGGAAGGGAAAGTCTGTTAATATGTCAACGTGCGAGGAATACGAGGTAGGCGTATTAACACAGATTAAAGATAATTTCAGAGTTTACGACAGCTTAGAGGAAGGCGTAAAGGGTTATTTTGATTTTATCAGCGCAAGCCGTTACGCGAATTTAAAAGGGGTTACAGATCCAAAAACATATATTGAAAATATCAAAGCGGACGGTTACGCAACAAGTTCACAGTACGTTAAGAACCTGCTTAATTTGGTAAGCGCGTATGATTTAACGCGGTATGATAACATCACAGCGCAGCCGGGCAAAAAAAACGTTTCGGAAATTGCGCAGGAAGTGATCGCCGGAATGTGGGGCAATGGCACAGAAAGAAAAGAGAAGTTAGAGGCAGCAGGCTACAATTACGCCGAAGTGCAGGCAATCGTAAACGAGCGCGCCGGGAATAAGACAGAAAACAAGGCAGACAATAAAAAGGGCATTGCGGAAATTGCGCAGGAAGTTGTAGCCGGTAAGTGGGGGAACGGTTCAGAAAGAAAGCAGCGCTTAGAGGCTGAAGGTTACAACTATGCCGAAGTACAGGCAGCGGTAAATAACATCATGGGAAAATCGCAGCCAAACAAAAAGAATGTTGCAGAAATCGCAAACGAGGTAATTTCCGGTAAGTGGGGAAATGGATCAGAGAGAAAAGAAAAATTAGAGGCAGCAGGTTATAACTATGCCGAAGTGCAGGCGAAGGTCAATGAAATGTTGAGATAAGGAGGCAAACATGGCAGAAAATAACGCCACAGAGGCGCAGGAACCGATTAAAAAGGCAAAGGCGTATAAAATTACCTCTAAAGCATTTGAAAAGCGCAGCGAGGCAGCAGGAGAGGCAGCAGAGGCAAAAATAAAAGGCATCGCGCCGGTGCTTGTCATTGAAGGGGGTATGTATAAGTTGTTTTACACGACGGAGTCAACAAAGGCAGCAGCGGAAAAACTGTTAAAAACAATTAAAGACGCAGGATTAAGTGCAGAAATTAAAGGGTTAGAGTAGTAACAACTTGTAAATGTATTTTGGGGCGTAGCGAAAGTTACGCCCCTTTATTTTTGTGCATAAAAATATTGCGTAATATGTATTGACATATTGCGCAATATGTAATATAATTAAATCATCAAAGGAACGGAGGATTAAAAATGGTAGAAATAAAAGGATTTAACGAGGCATACAACAATATGTTGGCAATCGAGGCAATGAAGAAAATAAAAAAGCAGGCATTAAAAAGAAGAATTGCAGAATTAACAGAGCAGGGAATTGATAAAGAAACAGCTAAAGTAATGGCAGAATGTGGATTATAACAACAGCCGCCCGGTTGCCGGGGCGTAAAGTTCGACAACAGCGACCGGCACCGGCTAAACAATGCCGGGGCAACGCCAACGATGCAGATAACAATATTTCAATCACAGAAAGGTTAAAACGGTGGATAACATGAAAACATACGCAGAATTAGTAAAAGAGGCAATCAGAGAGGCACACGAAAAGGCAGAAAACGAATATAAAAAATTTGAGGTTGGCAGGACGTATGCAACAAGATCAATTTGTAATAGCGAATGTATGTTTAAAATAACAATAATTAAGCGCACCGAAAAAACCGTAACAATAGATAAGGGAAACGGAAAAACCAAGCGTTGTAAAATATATACAGATATGCGCAACGCAGAGGCGATATATCCATACGGTATTTATAGTATGTGTCCGATTATTGACGCATCGAAAAAAATAGCATAAAATTTTAAAATATTGCGTAATATGTATTGACATATTGCGCAATATGCTATATAATATAATTGTAGCAAGGGAACAGCAGGAAGGAGTAATAAGAAATGGATAACGAAGAAATGAATTTAGCAGAACTTTTAAAACAGACGGCAGAGGAAAACCAAACAAGAAAGATTTTAGCAATCCTAGAAGAAAGCGAGAGTTTAGAAGATGCAAAAGAAAAAGTAAAAGCCCTACTTAATAAGTAGGGCGAAGATACAAAGGGTTAGCACGAGGGGGCAGAAAACCGAAACAATTCCTGCCACCTGCCCCCAAGTGTTTTTATTATCATAGCAGGAAGATAGAAGAATTTCAAGAGGTAAAAAACGATGAAAGGAAAAAGCGGAGAATTTAACCAAATATCCTACCAAAACGAGTATATAAAAGAAAAGTACGATAGAATAAATTTAACGGTACCCAAAGGCAGGAAAGAGGAAATAAAAAAGAAAGCGGCAGCAGCAGGGCAAAGTGTGAATGAATATATAAATGCGCTTATTGATAACGACAAATGAAACAAGACAGCTTTTAAGGGCGGCAGGTAGATTATACCCGCCGCCCTTCGCCGCGCATTAAGGAGGCACGCATGAGAAGTTTTAAACATATATCATTTAACGATAGATTAAAAATAGAAGTATTGAGGAAAGCCGGGCATACACCTAAAGAAATCGCGGAAATACTGCATTTTCATATAAGCACAATATACAGAGAGTTAAAACGCGGACAATTCGAGGCGTTAAACTCTGATTTGACAACAGAAATAAGATATAGCCCGGATATTGCGCAGGAATACATGAACGGTGTTTTATCGGCAAAAGGCGCAGATTTAAAAATAGGAAACGAAAAAGAATTTGCGGATCGCATCGAAGAAATAATAATAAATGAAGGGTACAGCCCGGCGGCTGCATTGGCAAAAGTAAAAGAGGAAGGAATAGATTTTACAGTATGCGTAACAACTTTATATAGTTATATAGATAAGGGCATATTTTACAACTTGACATTAAAAAACCTGCCGGAAAAGCGCAAGGGGGAAAAGAAACATAAAAGAAAAACGACACAAAAGAGGGCAACCAAAGGGGAAAGCATCGAAAATAGACCGGAAGAAATAGACACAAGGGAAACCTTCGGACATTGGGAAATGGATACCGTAGTAGGCGCGCGGGGAGTGTCTAAAAAATCTTTATTGGTTTTAACAGAAAGAAAAACACGCAAAGAGATTATTTTTTTACTTAAAGAGCATACGGCGGCAGCAGTCGTAAAAGCATTAGACAGATTAGAAAGAAAAACCGGGGCAGCGTTCAGAAAGATTTTTAAAACTATAACGGTTGATAATGGATCGGAGTTTGCAGATTGGCAGGGAATGGAAAGATCAAAGAGAAACAAAAAGAACAGAACAAAGGTTTATTATTGCCACCCATACAGCAGTTGGGAACGCGGCAGCAACGAGAACCAAAACAAATTAGTACGTCGCCATATTCCCAAAGGCGTAAATTTTGATGATAAAACACAGGGCGACATAGACAATATAGCGGAATGGATCAATAACTACCCGCGCCGCTTGTTTGAGTATCAAACAGCAGAAAAATTATATAATGACGAATTAAAGAAAATCGCAGCTTAAAAAGCATCTAAGCAGGCGGCGGTATTCGTGCGCCTATTTTTAAAGCATATAATGACACATCAAAACCAGATCCGGCATAACAAACCAATACAAAAAAAGATAATTATACAATTTGCATAAAATAAACTATGATAATATGTGCATGATGCCAAAAGTGAAAAAATGCGAAAAAACATTCGCATTGAATGTTGACATTTTCATTAAAAGTGCATTTTAAATATTGTACTTGATTTCATACAATATCTTTAATATAATAGTTTTGAAAATGGATTTTGTATACAAGGTTAGGTAATATATGGAAAGTATCAGATTAAAGGCAAGAGCCAAGATTAATCTTGGACTTGATGTTATTGGAAGACGCGAGAACGGATATCATGATGTAAGAATGGTAATGCAGACGGTTGGTTTGTATGACCGTATTATAATGACAAGGATTCCGGAGGAAGAGATAAGAATTAAGACTAATATAGGATTTCTCCCTGTGAATGAGAATAATCTTGTTTATAAGGCAATTATGCTTATTAAGAATAAGTATAAGCTGGATGGTGGAATTGAGGTTGATCTTAATAAATTCATTCCGGTTGCGGCAGGAATGGCTGGAGGTTCAAGTGATGCGGCATGTGCGTTATTTGGAATGAACAGGCTTTTCGAACTTAATGTTCCAATGAAAGAGCTTATGAAGATTGGTGTTGAGATTGGGGCAGATGTTCCATACTGTCTTATGAGAGGAACAGCATTAGCTGAAGGAATTGGAGAGAAGCTTACAAGGCTTCCGGATATGCCGTTTTGTCATATTCTTATAGCAAAGCCTCCTGTAAATGTATCAACTAAGCTTGTGTATGAGAAACTGGACAACACAGATGTTAAGCTGCATCCAGATATAGATGGAATAATAGAGGCTATCAAGTTAAAGGATGTTGCACTTGTTGCTTCAAGAATGGGAAATGTTTTAGAGTCAGTTACAGTGCCGTTGTATCCTGTTATTGACAGCATTAAGAAGGATATGATAGAACATGGTGCAATGAATGCCATGATGAGTGGCAGCGGACCGACAGTTTTTGGAATATTTCCAGATGAACAATCAATGATAGCCTGTCAGCAGTTCTTAAGACAGAAGGGCGAGGCAAGGCAGGTGTATACAACGGAAACATTTACACCATAATATATATGGAAATAATACACATTCAGAGTAATAGAGAAAGGCAAGGTTTTATATGAAAGGTGAACTTAAGATGGATGTTAATGACTATCTCCCATTAAGAGATGTGGTTTTTAATACTTTAAGACAGGCAATTCTTCGTGGTGAGATGGAACCGGGGGAAAGACTTATGGAAATTCAACTCGCCGATAAGCTTGGAGTGAGCAGAACTCCTATAAGAGAGGCAATCAGAAAGCTTGAGCTGGAGGGACTTGTTATAATGATTCCAAGAAAGGGAGCAGAGGTTGCCCATATAACAGAGAAGGACATGAGAGATGTTCTTGAGGTAAGAGCAGCACTTGAGGAGCTTGCAGCAACACTTGCATGCCGCAATGTTACTCAGGAGCATATTGAAGAGCTTAAGATGGCAAATAAGAGATTCGAGGCAGCAATTATATCTAAGGATGTGGTTGCAATTGTAGATGCTGATGTGAATTTCCATGATATTATATATGCAATGACAGATAATCAGAGACTTATTCAGATTATTAATAATCTAAGAGAGCAGATGTACAGATACAGGCTGGAATATGTTAAGGATGCAAGAGCACATTCTATTCTTATCAGCGAACATAAAGACATCATTGATAAGCTTTCTAAGAAAGATGAAGAGAATACTAAGATTGTCATAAGACAGCATATTACTAATCAGGAAAAGGGTATTATCAGACTTCTTAACAAATAATCTTCAGATTACACGGAGGCTGGCTGTATATGCCAGCCTTTGTTAGTTTGTAAATTCCTGTTTATTATAGAAATATATGGATATAATCCCAGATATGAAGATATATCAGGGGGTAAATATCATATGAACATTAAAAAGAAACTTGGAATTCTGCTTATTGTTATAATAGCTGTCAGTGGACTGGTTGGTTATTACAGAGTGTCTTATGCAGGAAATTTAGAGGCAGTTACAGAAGGCATATCTGAGAGTATTATAAGATTCCATGTGAGGGCCAACAGTGATTCTCAGGAAGACCAGGAGGTTAAGCTTAAGGTTAAGGAAGCAGTGGTTGATTACATAAGACCGGTTCTTTCTGAGTCAGATTCTCTTTCAGAGTCAAGATCTATATTAGAGGCAGAAAGTGATAATGTCAGAAATGTTGCTATTAAAACATTACGGGATAATGGATTTATGGAAGATGTAAGCGTGTATTTTGAGAAAAGTTATTTTCCGGTTAAATCTTATGGTGATGTTACATTTCCAGCAGGATACTATGAGGCTTTCAGGGTTGATATAGGTGATGCAGAGGGAAAGAACTGGTGGTGTGTGCTGTATCCGCCATTATGTTTTGTAGATGCGGTGTATGGCGTAGTTCCAGAGGATTCTAAGGAAAAGCTTGCAGGAGTTCTTACAGACGAAGAATATAAGACAGTAACAGACAGGGGCTGTAAAGTCAGATTTAAATATTTAACATTTATAAATGAACTGCTTGGGTTATAAGCAGTCAGTGGAGGAAAGTCGATTGAATAATAAGGATAAGGTCTTTATTAAGATTAAAGGATTATATACGGGAACAATGGACGAGGAAGCCTCGTGTGAAGGTGAAGAGGTTGAAGTAATTGAGTCACAGGACGATGAGGTTGAAGTCATAAATGTTGGCACATACTCAGTTGTCAACGGCAAGGAATATATACGGTATGAGGAAGTATATGATGATTCACAGGAACGGTCAAGCAGCATAATTAAGATTGATGGTGACAGCGTAGAAGTGACAAAGAAAGGCGTTGTATCTACGAAGATGAGGTTTACCATGGGCAGTAAAAATATGACTTATTACCAGACACCTTATGGAAATATGAGTCTGGGGATTATCACAAAAAGTCTTGAAATTGAACGAACTGAGGATACAATAAGTATATATCTTGTGTATGGAATGGAAGTGAATTGTGAACATCTTTCAGATTGTGATATGCAGATAACAATAACAACCAGAGAACTTAGAATTGATGAATAGTACATTTTTCTTTGAAAAAGGAGCAGTTATGAAGAAACAGTTTGATGAGAGAAATCTTACAATGGTAATGGATTTTTATGAACTTACAATGGCTAATGGTTATTTTAAGGATGAGGACAAGGAAAGAAAGGTTGCATTTGATGTGTTCTACAGAAAGAATCCTGATAATGCCGGATATGCTATATTTGCAGGTCTTGAACAGATTATTGAATATATAGAGAATCTGCATTTTGATGAAGATGATATTGAATACTTAAGAGGTCAGGGACTTTTTGGGGAAGAATTCCTTGCATACCTTGCTGAATTTAAGTTCAGGGGAGATATTTATTCATTTCCGGAAGGAACTATTATGTACCCTAATGAACCTGTAATTACTGTTGTGGCACCATTACTTGATGCACAGCTTGTTGAAACTGCAATTCTTCTTCAGGTTAATCACCAGTCACTTATTGCAACCAAGACAAGAAGAATCGTGCGTTCAGCTAAGGGACGTGCTGTATCAGACTTTGGTGCAAGACGTGCACATAACATGGATGCAGCAGTATATGGTGCAAGAGCAGCTTACATCGGTGGTGCAGTTGGAACAGCTACTGTCCTTGCCGGTCAGATGTTTAATATTCCAATCAGTGGAACAATGGCACACAGCTGGGTAATGTTTTATCGTGATGAATTTGAAGCATTTAAGCATTATGCAGAGAATTACCCGGATGCAACTGTGCTTCTTGTAGATACTTATGATGTTGTTAAATCAGGTATTCCTAATGCCATCAGATGTGCAAAGGAAGTGCTTGAGCCAATGGGCAAGCGTCTTAAGGGCATCCGTCTTGACAGTGGTGACCTTGCATACCTGTCTAAGAAGGTAAGGAAAATGCTTGATGATGCTGGTCTTACTGACTGTAAGATAGTTGTTTCCAACAGTCTTGATGAATGGACTATTATGTCAATCTTAGAGCAGGGCGGCTGCATTGACAGCTTTGGTGTAGGTGAGAGACTTATAACAGCAAAGTCAGATCCAGTATTTGGCGCTGTATACAAGATTGCAGCAGTAGAGGAGAATGGAGTATTCCAGCCAAGAATTAAGATTTCTGAAAATGTCGAGAAGATAACAAACCCAGGTCTTAAGAAGGTTTACAGAATATATGACGAGAATAAAAAGGCAATAGCAGACCTTATAGCAGGTGCTGATGAGGTTGTTGACCTTTCAAAGCCTTACCGCTATGTAGACCCTGTAAAGCCTTGGAAGAACAGATACTTTGAAAACTGCACAGCAGTAGAGTTACAGCAGCTTGTTGTAAAGAACGGCAAGCGTGTAATGGACAGAGTATCTATTGATGAGATTAAGAAGTATGTTCAGGATCAGCTCACTGATAATATATGGGAAGAAGAGCAGAGATTTGAGAATCCTCATAACCATTATCTTGATATGAGCCCGGCATATTATGATATGAAGATGTCGCTTCTTCATAAGTTGACTGACTAGAGGAAAGTGGCAGACGGACGGGGGCAGGGTGTGTATATGCTGCATCGTAAGACACGCTCCCGCTCGTGGAAAGGCGTAGCGGTACTAGGCGCACTGCCTCACTTCGTGAGGTGCGTTTGCCAAGTGCCGACGTCTTTCCAACGGTCTTACGCTACAGCATATGCACACCCTGCCCCCTTACGCTGTCACTTCCCCTGTCCGCCTTGGGCGGAGGCGGGTCTGGCGAGAGTGAATCCCGCAGAGAGCGATGGTGCCAAAGGTACCAAGCAAGAGTTAGTGTGGAGGAGGGGGGATTGTGTGGGTATATGTCATTTCCAGACCGTTGGAAGTGCGTCGGCACTTAGTGAACGCCCCTCACGAAGTGAGGAAGTGAACTTAGTGTCCGCTACACCTTTCCAACGGTCTTACTATGCAGCATATGCACACCCTGCCCCCTTACACTGTCACTTCCCCTGTCCGCCTTGGGCGGAGGCGGGGCTGTTGGGAGCGTTCACGCAGTAGGCGATGGTTCCATAGGAACCGAGCAAGTTTTTGTGGGGAGGTGGTCGGATTGTGTGGGTATATGTTATTTTCAGACCGTTGGAAGTGCGTCGGCACTTAGTGAACACACCTCACGAAGTGAGGCAGTGAACTTAGTGTCCGCTACGCACTTTCACGAGCGGGAGCGTGTCTGGAAATGACATATACCCATATACTCCGACCCAAGTCCAACACAAAACACTTGCAATTACTGATTGTTTTGATATAATTGAATAGTATATGAAAAGTTAACGAAGGAGTAGTAAATATGCCAGTTTGGAGTATTGTTTTATTGATAGTTATTGCTGTACTTATAGCAGCACTTGTTGCACTTACTATTGTGGGTAAAAAGCTTCAGAAGAAGCAGGAAGCTAATAACGCACAGTTAGAGGCTGCAAAGCAGGTTATGTCGATGCTTGTCATTGATAAGAAGATGATGAAGATGAAAGATGCCGGACTTCCTAAGATGGTCTTAGACCAGACACCTAAGGCATTCAGAGGTCGTAAGATGCCAATAGTTAAGGCAAAGATTGGACCAAGAGTTATGTCACTTATGTGTGATCCTAAGGTATTTGACCAGATTCCAATTAAGGCAGAAGTCAAGGCAGAAGTAAGTGGTATCTATATTGTAGGCATCAAGTCTGTAAGAGGTGGAAAGATTGTAGTTCCTGAAAAGAAAAAGAAGGGATTTTTTAAGAAGAATAAGTAAGGATGAGAGGGCTGCATCAGCGGATTGCTGGTGTGGTCTTTTTTTATGCCATGAAGGTCAGGTGTGGATGTGTAGTTTTGCAATGAAAATTGGGAAATACGGACGAAATGGCTGTTTTTATATGAATTAGTAGGTTTATTGGACTTCGATATATTAGAGAATTAGGGATGAAAACCTACTAATATATCTGATGTGTGCGGATTAGTAGGTCGTTTTGTGAAATTGCTGGCTGATTTAGATGAAATATGAGCCTGCGTGCCTGGAAAATACCTACTAAATTCAATTTAACTTGCAAGTTAGTAGGTCATTGAAGTTGATATAATAAAAAATAATGATTTATTGACATACGAAACAGATTGAATAAGGGGAGTTAGTAGGTTTTTGCCAATAAGTAAGCAAAAAGACAACTCCCAACAAGCAAGGTTTCCCAACGGGAAACCAAAGCAAACTGTAAATTGGGTGAAGTGTAAGGTCATGATGGAGGTATGTTGTAGTTTCAGACCGTTGGAAAGGCGTCGGCACTTGGCAAACGCACCTCACGAAGTGAGGCAGTGCGCCTAGTACCGCTACGTCTTTTCACGAGCGGGAGCGTGTCTGAAAGGACAACATACCTCCATCCTGACTGCCCACTTCAAACCAATCTACACAAGTGCCTTGTTTTCCTCATACATCTTCGCAATAAGATCCTGCACATCATTGGCAAGAGTTTTTTTCTGCTCGCGGTCCATGCTGGCGACATCGATTGGCTTGCCAAATTCAAGGACAGTGTGAGTCTTTTTAAAGAATGGAAGGTGGTCTTCTAATGCAGCAGCTGTGTTGTTCTGTACCATAGGAATAATCCTGCAGCCTGATTTTTCAGCAAGCTTAAAGCTTCCTGCATGGAAAGGAAGAACACCATCAATGCTTTTATTTCTTGTTCCTTCAGGGAATATAACAATTGAAGTTCCAGCTTTAAGGTAATCAATACCGGTAAGGATAGTCTTTAAACCTTCTTTCATATTCTTTCTGTCAAGGAAAAGGCAGTAAAGATATTTCATCCATATATTAAGAAGAGGGACTTTTTCAATCTCTTTCTTGGCAACAAAGCCAGTTCTGGGTTTCATGTATGTGTAAGAAATAATTGTGTCGAAGAAACCATGGTGATTGCCTACAAAAAGTACAGCTTCTCCGTCTTTAGGGAGGTTTTCAAGTCCTTTTACAGTTGTTGTAACACCAGACAGAAAAAGAACAACCTTAAAAACACCCTGCACAAAGCGGAGACTTCCGCGATCCTTAGCATCCTGATTGAACTTGCCAATAAGCCAGAATACAGGAAGCATTATAAGGCTGGCAAAGAATATTATTATTGCAAATATAACTATTAATATAAGTCTTATCATTGTATGTTCTCCATTTCATTTTTGATATTAAGTTAAGCCTTGTACCGCGAGGTAAATCAGCTCTTTACATAGGCCTTTGCTCCACTGGAATAGTGAATTTCACCTTCATTAGTCACAAATACAGCTTCAATTCCATCAAGGCTTTCGATAAGCTTCATACCGTCTTCAAGCCCAAGACAGAAGCAGGTTGTACTTAAGCAGTCTCCGGTGAGCGAATCTTTTGACAGAATAGTAACATCAGACAGGTCATTGTCATAAGAATAGCCTGTAGCCGGGTTAAGTATATGATGATAAAATGTTCCATCATCAGCATAGAAATACCGCTCATAGTTGCCAGATGATACAACAGAGGAATCATCAACGGAAAGAGCAACAAGCACTTCATTATTGGCTGCAAATGGCTTCCTTACGCCAATTCCGAAGTTATCTGTGTTAGTTTTCTTACCGATACATAAAACATTGCCACCGAGATTGATTATAGCACGTTTTACACCATTTTCTTCAAGAAAATCTTTGATTTTGTCGGCAATATAGCCTTTAGCAACAGCTCCGAGGTCAAGGATGACATCATCAGGCTTGCTAATTGAATAAGTACCATCACCGTTATCGGACACACTGACTCTGGTGTAATCAACATGTGTCAAAGCTTCGGAAATACGGCCGCTGTCAGGAACTTTCGGTGATTCCGCGGTGAAGTCCCACAGTCTGGAAACGCTTCCTATTGTTATGTCAAATGCTCCATTACTCAAAGCAGCATATTCAAGTCCGGCACTTACTAATTCATACATTTCCTTAGATATATCAGTTGTCTGGTTAGAATTAACCTTTGATAACTCGCTGTCTTCCTTAGTCCTTGAAAAAATGTTTTCGTAGTAGTCACACAGATTAAGAGCCTCTGTAAGAGTATTCTTAGAAACACTTGTGTATGAGTCAATCTGCACATATGTGTTTAACTTAAAGCCGTTCACAGACTTTGGGGTAGTCAGTGTAACCGCAGGCTTTTCACAGGCGGTAAGAACAAAGCCCAGAGTCAGAATAACAGTAAACACATATGAAAAGCATTTTATTTTATTAAATTTCTTCATAGAACAATTACCGGAATAAACCGGCATCCTCCAAAATATTTTAACACATTGAGATTATAACAGTTTAACGCTGTATAAAAAAGTGAAATTAGTGTGAAATTACTTTTATTTTTTTGATAAATGTGCTATAAATATAAGGCTTGCTGTTAGGCAGAAATGTTTATGTATGTAGAAATGAGGAAGTATATGAAAAAGAAGTTATTTAGTGTGTTACTTGTAGGTGCACTTGCAGCATCATTAGTAGCATGTGGTAAAACAGAAAAGAAAGAAGCTAAAGCTTCTACAGCTAACACAGAGATAAATGCAGAAGAGTATGCAGGAACAATTACATCTAATGCAGAAGTATATAAGACATTTGTTAATCTTTCAGACTGGAAAGGAATGTCTGTTGATCTTAAGGAGTCAGATTATGTTGTTCTTGATTCAGATGTTGAGGATTATATCAAGAGCATGCTTGAATCAAAGGCTACAACTAATGTTATAACAGAGGGAACAACTAAGTCAGGAGATGTTATTAAGCTTGATTACAGTGGTAAGCTTGACGGAACAGCATTTTCAGGAGGAACTGCTACAGACGTTACTTACACAATTGGTTCGGGAAAATTCATTGATGATCTTGATAAGGGACTTGTGGGACTTACAGTAGGTCAGGAGACAGATATCACATGTGTATTCCCAGAGAGTTATTATAATTCAGATCTTGCAGGAAAGACAACAGTATTCACAGTAACTGTTAATGAAATTGATGAGTCAGTTGTTCCAGAACTTACAGATGAGTGGGTTGCAGCTAATGCAGCTTCATTAGGAATTGAGGATAGTTCAGTTGCAACAGTTGAGCAGTTAAGAACATATGTAAGGTCTTACCTTGAGACACAGGCTTCATCAAGCCGTTCAAGTGCTATATTTGATGCTGCTTATAAACAGATGTCTGATGGACTTGACGTTTCAGATTATCCAAGTGAAGAACTTACAGATTTATTAAATACTCTTAACAGTAACGTAGATGCAGAATATCAGTCATATAGCTCAGCATACTCTTCTAAGGAGGAGTATCTTAAGAGTGCATATAAATTTGATTCACTTGATGCATTTAACGAGTATGCAGATAATTATGCAAAGCAGTATCTTTTACAGAAGATGATTGTAACTATGATAGCTGCTGATAACAATATCACTGTTACTGCAGATGATATTAATTCAACAGGTGCGGAGCTTGCTTCATATTATGGTTATGATGACTATAATGATATTCTTGATACTTATGGCAAGACTATGAATTCAGAGATTGGATATCAGGTTCTTTATCAGAAGGTAGTTGATTTTGTGTGTGAGAATGTTACGGTTAACGATACAACAGATACAGCAGAGTAATTCGTGATTAAGTTAATATTTAATGTTTGACAGGACTAAGGTTGCACAGCTATTAATGGTTGTGCAGCCTTATTTATTCTTATTATTTCCGCATTAAAACGGGATTTACATATATGAGCAGGCAGGTTCTGCACTATTAATAATATGAGAAATGTGGTAAAACCACTTAAGGGGAAAACAATGAATCAATTCGTACCAAAGCTTTTTGATGTTATGAAAGGCTATTCTAAGAAGCAGTTTGTTAATGATGTTATTGCAGGTATTATCGTTGCAATCATAGCGTTACCATTATCTATCGCACTTGCGCTTGCATCAGGAGTAGGTCCTGAGCAGGGTATCTACACAGCTATATTTGCTGGTTTTGTTATTTCATTCCTTGGCGGAAGCAGGGTTCAGATTGCCGGACCAACAGCCGCATTTGCAACTATTGTTGCAGGAATTGTGGCACAGAACGGAATGGATGGCCTTATTGTTGCAACAATTATGGCTGGTATCATTCTTATTATCATGGGATTTCTTAAATTTGGCAATCTTATCAGATTTATTCCTTATACAATTACAACTGGATTTACATTTGGTATAGCTGTTACTATTCTTGTAGGACAGATTAAGGATTTCTTAGGTCTTGATACTTCTGCATATACCGGACCAACTATAGAGACTCTTGATAAGTTAAATGCGGTGTTTAAATGTATTAATACATTTAACTGGCAGGCACTTGTTGTAGGTGGTGTTTCACTTGCAATTCTTATAATATGGCCCAGATTCAAGAAGTTAGAGAAGATTCCAGCATCTTTAATTGCTGTTATAGTTTCTGTAATTATGGTTAAACTTGGAATGCAGGCTAAGACTATTGGAGATTTATATACAATTTCAAGCAAGCTGCCGGGTATCAGCATACCACATGTTAATATAACAATGGTTAAGAATCTTTTGCCGGATGCATTTACAATTGCGGTACTTGCAGGTATTGAGTCACTTTTATCATGCGTTGTTTCTGATGGTATGATTGGAAGCAGACATAAGCCTAATATGGAACTCGTTGCGCAGGGTGCAGGTAATCTTGTGTCAGCTCTATTTGGTGGGATTCCGGCAACAGGTGCTATTGCGAGAACAGCAGCTAATGTTAAGAATGGTGGACGTACACCAATTGCTGGTATGGTGCATTCTGTAACACTTCTTCTTATCCTTGTTGTGCTTATGCCATATGCAGCATGGATTCCAATGCCGGCAATTGCAGCGATTCTTTTCATGGTAGCTTATAACATGAGTGGCTGGAGAGAAATGATTTCTCTGTGCAAGACTTCACCTAAGAGCGATATTCTAGTTCTTCTTACAACAGCAGTACTTACTATTGTATTTGACCTTGTTGTTGCTATTGAAGTTGGTGTTGTGCTTACAGCACTTCTTTTCCTTAAGAGAATGGCTGATGTTACTGAGGTTAAGAGCTGGAAATATATTGGTGATAATATAGATGAGAATAATGATCCTGACAGTATTAATCTTAAGCAGGTTCCTAGGGATACACTTGTATATGAGATTAATGGACCAATGTTCTTTGCAGCTGCGGACAAATTCCTTGATATCCAGACAGTATCAGGTTCTAAGGCAGTTATTGTAAGAATGAGAGGTGTTCCTGCAATGGATGTTACTGCTCTCAGATCTTTAAGAAATATTCATGCGGTATGTAAAAGACATGGTGCTGTTATGATTCTTTCACATGTTAATGAACAGCCTATGTCAGTTATGGAGCATGCAGGCTTTGCGGATGAGATTGGAAGAGATAATTTCTGTGCAAATATTGATGCAGCTCTTGAGCATGCTAAAAATATTGTAGAAGGGTAATGTTAAATGAAGGAAGATACACTTTCCTATATAAGAAATAATAAAGAGATTACATTTGAACAGAAGATAAGACTTGTAATTATGCTGAGTCTGCCTACGATTCTGGCACAGGTGTCATCAATTATAATGCAATATATTGATGCGTCTATGGTTGGAAGACTGGGAGCAGGCTGTTCGGCTTCAATAGGTCTTGTATCGACAACGACATGGCTGCTTGGAAGCCTTGCTTCTGCACCGTCACTTGGATTTTCAATTCAGGTGGCACAGCTTGTCGGGGCAAAGAAGTTTAACAGGGCAAGAAGAGTGTTCTTACAGTCATTTGGAATTGTTCTTCTTATATCAATTATTATTGGTGCTGCCGGAGCCATGATAAGCTGGGGGCTTCCAGCATGGCTTGGTGGAGAAGAGTCGATACACAAGGACGCGACAATGTATTTTCTTATAACATCATTGTCTATGCCGGCATTAGGATTTAACCGCCTTGGTACGAGAATGTTACAGAGCTGCGGCAATACGAAAACACCGGGAATTCTTAATTCCATGAACTGTTTACTTGATGTTATATTCAATTTTATATTCATATTCAGTTGGCATGGTTTTGGTTTTGGTCTTGGAGTTATGGGTGCAGCACTCGGAACAACGGCGGCAGAGATTGTCACTACAATTATTATGTTTTATGTATTGATGTTCAGAACACCGATGCTTTCTAAGGGTTACGGAACAGATTCTGATGAGAAGGCAGGTCTTGCGACAATAAAGAAGTCATTTGTTTTATCGCTTCCTGTAACATTTGAAAATATAGTTATGTTCGGAGCTATGATTACGATAACAAGAATTGTTGCACCGTTAGGAGTTGTGGCTGTGGCTGCCAATGCATTTGCAATAACTGCTGAAAGCCTGTGTTATATGCCGGCTTACGGAATTGAGGAGGCTGCAACAGCACTTGTTGGACAGAGTATCGGTGCAGGCAGAGGAAAGCTTGCATTGTCTTTTGGAAGAATTTCAGTTGCTTTCGGAATGGGAATAATGGCGTTCACCGGACTTCTGATGTTTATATTTGCACCGTTTATGATTGGAATCCTTACACCTGACCCGGTAGTAAGAGAGCTTGGAGTAAGGATACTAAGAATTGAAGCATTAGCAGAACCACTGTATGGAGCATCAATTGTTGTTACCGGAGTGCTTCGTGGAGCAGGAGATACTCTTGTTTCAAGTCTTATGAATTTCTTCAGTCTCTGGGCTGTTCGGGTTGTTCTTTCATTTCTTCTTGTTGGAAGTTACGGACTTGTTGGTGTGTGGATAGCGATGGCGGCAGAGCTTTGCTTCAGGGGTGCGATATTCCTTGTACGCATGGAGCGGAAGAAGTGGCTGAAGAAGGTGTGACTTTGCGAGGAATTCCTAAAAGCCTACTAATACAGCATATATAAACGTGATATATGAATTAATAAGTAAGCTGAATTAATCAAAAAGCCTGCTTTCAAACAAAAGCAGGCTTTAAAAATTCATCAGATATTACATACAAAAATCCTATTAACCAAGATACTTAGCAAGCACATCTACCTTATCAAGCTTCTCCCAAGGGAGGTTAAGGTCTGTACGTCCAAAGTGACCATAAGCAGCTGTCTGCTTGTAGATAGGTCTTCTTAAGTCGAGCATCTTAATGATTCCGTTAGGTCTTAAATCGAAGTTCTCACGGATGATTTCAACGATTTTTTCTTCATCAAGCTTTCCTGTGCCAAATGTATCAACCATGATAGATGTTGGTCTGGCAACACCGATTGCATATGAAAGCTGAATCTCACATCTGTCAGCAAGTCCGGCAGCGACAATATTCTTAGCAACATATCTTGCAGCGTATGCAGCAGAACGGTCAACCTTAGTGCAGTCCTTACCAGAGAAAGCACCACCGCCATGTCTTGCAGCACCACCGTAAGTATCAACTATAATCTTACGACCTGTAAGACCTGAATCTCCGTTAGGTCCACCAATTACAAAACGGCCTGTTGGATTGATGTATATCTTAGTGTCAGCGTCAATCATAGCAGGATCAACGATTGCATCAATAACATATTTCTTAATATCCTCATGAATCTGTTCCTGAGATACTTCAGGAGCATGCTGTGATGAAACAACGATAGCATCAAGTCTTATTGGCTTTTTGTTTTCATCATATTCAACTGTTACCTGAGTCTTTCCGTCTGGTCTTAAGTAAGAAAGAGTTCCATCTTTACGAACCTTTGTAAGCTGCTTAGAAAGCTTTTGCGCAAGTGCAGAAGAGTAAGGCATGAATTCAGGAGTTTCGTTAGTTGCGTAACCAAACATCATACCCTGATCGCCGGCACCACCTTCTGAATCATCAATCTCGCCATCCTTTGCTTCAAGTGCCTTATCAACACCCATAGCAATATCAGCTGACTGCTTGTCTAATGCAACCATAACAGCACAGGTGTTACCATCAAATCCCTTATCAGAGCTGTCATAACCAATATCTGTAACTGTCTTTCTTACGATAGAAGGAATATCTATGTTAGCCTTAGTTGTAACCTCGCCCATTACCATAATAAAACCTGTGTTAGTAAGAGTTTCGCAGGCTACTCTTGAGTATGGATCCTGCTCATAGAGAGCGTCTAATACGGCATCTGAAATCTGGTCGCAGATCTTATCAGGATGTCCTTCTGTTACTGATTCTGAAGTAAATAATCTTTTTTCCATGTTATCTCCTTTTGATTTTATCGTGAATATGTCTATCCCATACCTTATCGTGTCTATTCTTATCGTTACTCGTGCTTGTAGCAAAATGCCAGAACTGCAATGTTACCGCTGCTCGCAAAAAAAAGGTCCCCGATAAGGGACCCGATAGACTGTATCGAAATCCTCTTATTGTTCGACTAATATCGCTCAGGTTGGCACCTTCCTCAAAAGGGGTTGCCGGGCTTCATAGATCCTATGTATCTCCACCGCTCTTAATAAGGGATATAAAATATTCAATTAATATTACCGCATAAGATACTACACAATATTTAAACATTCGTCAAGAGTAAATTGACATTTTCTATATAGAAATTTATAATTAAAATACATTTGTACAGACAAATGTATCGTGAATACTGGGGGAATGAGTAATGACAGATAAGACGATATTCATATTTGACGCACAGGAAGGTGATAAACTCGCAGATGATGTACATACGCCAGATGGTAATATATTAGCAAAGAAAGATACCATACTTAATTATGATATAATAGCAAATATTTCAGGGCATCATATACTGGAAGTAAAGGTATACGACACCAATAATGAACTGCAGGATCTGGAAAAGGTTCTGGGAAAAACTGCTAATAAAGAGAACGTTAAGTATTTTGATAAGATAAGAGCGAGCATAAGGTTTAAGCATTTTAAAAAGACCTATGATGAGAATATTCTGGATATCAAAGGAGACCTTAACGATGTTGTTACGAATAACAGTCCTATTGATATAGATAAGCTGATAGAAGGAACTAATGAGATTCTTTCTGCGAACAGAAATAGTTTACAGCTTTTTGATATGTTGCACAGTATGAGGCAGTTTGATGACCTTACATATGTTCATAGTGTAAATGTTGCTTTGATAGCTTCAATTCTTGGGCAATGGCTTAAGTTTAGTGAGAAAGATATAAGAATACTGACAATAAGCGGACTTCTTCATGACATAGGTAAGATTATGATTCCTAACGAAATTCTTACAAAACCTGGTAAGCTGACAGTTGCTGAATACAATATAATGAAGCAGCATGTTAACTTTGGATATGAGAAAGTTAAGAATCAGAACATTGATATACGAATTAAAGAGGCATGCCTGCTCCATCATGAAAAATGTGATGGAACAGGGTATCCATTTGGCTTAAAGTCGGATCATATTCCAGCAGTAGCCAAGATTATAGCAATTGCTGATGTGTATGATGCAATGACTTCAGCAAGAGTATATAGAGGAGCATTATGTCCTTTTGAAGTAATAGATACAATGTATAAAGATGCATTTACAAAGTTTGAACCTGAATATATTCTTCCTTTCTTAAAGAATGTGGCATCATCGTATATTAATAACGATGTGAGACTTTCAGATGGAAGAATTGGAAAGGTTGTTCTTATTAATGAGAATGCACTCAGTCTGCCAATTGTCCAGTGTGAAGATGAGTTTATAGACCTATCCAAGACACGAGGACTCACAGTTTCTGCAATTTTATAAAAAACTATCTGGCACATGCGTGGAGGTATTTTTCTTTAGTAGCCATACCTCCGCGGATGTGTCTTTCTTGTTTATTGACATCAAGAACCTTTCTGGCTTCTCTGGCTAGTTCAGGATTGATTTCCATAAGTCGTGCAGTTACATCTTTATGTGCAGTGCTTTTGCTTACATTAAATACTTTGGCTGTCTGTCTTACAGTGGCTTTATGCTCAATTATGTAATATGCCAGCTGGGTGGCACGTTCTTCTATATAGTCTCGCATGTCGGGACTCCGGAAGTTTCATTTATACAATCTATGCCACGGATTGGGGTTTTATGTTAGAATGTGTTATGACTATGATAAGGAATCATTTACATTATATTTTTAATTTCTCCGCAAACATAAGAAGTACGCTGATTGAAAGCAGTGCACTTGAAATCCATATTGTGTGGATTCCGAACAGCATTGAAAGGTTTCCACCGATACCTGCGCCGATTGCAAAGAATAATATTATGCCAAAATAATATCCGGCTTTCTTAAGAGATGTTTTATTGCCAGTACGCACAAATACTGAAAGTGCGTCTGTACCGCTTCTTAAGTTACCGATGCACATGGTGCTTGCATAGGAATAGCCATTGACTTTTCTAAATGCCTGTACCTGCATAGCACATGAGAACGATACGATTATTGTTGCAAACATGTCCATTGAGTGTGGCATGAAGCCAACTGCAATTAAGATAACAATTTCAATAAGTAATATTGCCTGCCGCCAGTGAAGTCTGGTGGCATTTTTATATTTGCCCTGAATCCGCTCTGTTACGAATACGCCAAGACCAAATGCTAAGAATGGCAGAAGATATTTTAATCCCTGATACCATTCACCCATCATAAAATGTGTACTCATAAGAACCACATTACCGGTCTGTGCGTTGGAGAATACTTCATTTCTTGTAAAATATGTATATGCATCCTGAAGTCCACCGGACATGGCAAGGAATACGCAGTTTATGAAGGCTTCGGACATCTGTATATCCGGAAGCTTCTTAGCGAGGGCGTTGTGAAGCTTTGATGCCATAAATAACCTCCTTGTGTTTTATAACTTTGGTTGTTATAGCACAAGGAGGTTTTGTTGTAAAGGGTATATAAATATTAGATATGTTGCGAATTATTTTCCAAGTGCTGTCTTCTGAGGCACTTCTGTTTCTTTTTCGTAGCATGCAAATGCGCTGTCGACAAGCTCTTTATCTGGCTTCGGTGTGAACAGGCTGACTACAGGAACGATAATCATTCCGGCAAACATTGCAAATGCACCGCAGTTGATAGGTGACTGGAGCCATGTTGGGAAGCCTGCTCTGAAGAAGATGTTAGCAAGCATAAGTACTGAGCTGAATAAAAAGCATGCCCAGCATGATGCTTTGGAAACCTTCTTAGAGTAAAGCGAGAACATAAATGGTGCAAGGAATGAACCTGCAAGTGCACCCCAGGATATTCCCATAAGCTGTGCAATAAATGTTACTGAACTCTTGTCCTGGATAAGTGCAAGTATTGCAGATATCGCAATGAATACAACAACAAGAATTCTTATGTATAATACCTGTTTCTTTTCACTCATGTTCTTGATAAAGTTATCTTTTAAGAAGTCAATAGTAAGTGTTGAGCTTGAAGCTATTACAAGTGATGAAAGTGTAGACATTGAAGCTGACAACACGAGAATTACAACTAATGCAATAAGCGCAGGACTTAAATTAGAAAGCATTGTTGGAATTATTGAGTCGAAGCCGTTAGCCTTGACATCTATCTGGTCAGAGAATAATCTTCCGAAACCTCCGAGAAAATAGCATCCGCCTGAAACTATAAGCGCAAATATTGTCGAGATTACAGTACCATTCTGTATAGAAGCTTCATTATCAATGGCATAGAATTTCTGAACCATCTGAGGAAGTCCCCATGTTCCAAGTGATGTAAGGATTACAACGCATAAAAGGTTGAATGGGTCAGGTCCGAAAAATGAAGCAAATATACCGGGAGTATCGCTTACTGCCGGGTCAGACACATTTGCAAGACCCTGCAGTGCAGACATGAAGCCGCCCTTAGAGTGGATTACGGCAGCAATAACTGCAACGATACCGAATAACATGATAATTCCCTGAATGAAATCATTGATTGCAGTAGCCATGTAACCGCCGGCAATTACATAGATTGCGGTAAGTGTTGCCATGATTATGATACAGACGCTGTAATCAATGTTGAAAGCCATACCGAAAAGTCTTGAAAGTCCATTGTAAAGTGAAGCTGTGTATGGAATCAGAAAAATGAATATTATAACAGAAGCACCGATTTTTAATGGATTGCTGCCGAATCTCTTTCCGAAATACTGTGGCATGGTTGCTGAATCAAGGTGCTGGCTCATAATTCTTGTTCTTCTGCCAAGTACGACCCATGCAAGAAGTGAACCTATAATCGCGTTGCCGATACCAGCCCAGGTTGCGGCAATGCCGTATTTCCAGCCAAACTGGCCTGCGTATCCAACGAATACAACAGCCGAGAAATAAGATGTTCCGTATGCAAATGCGGTGAGCCACGGACCAACGCTTCTTCCACCGAGAACGAAACCATTAACATCAGTTGCATGCTTGCGGCAGTATAAGCCAATGCCTATCAGCACCGCAAAGTAGATAATAAGAATAACCAGTTTTAACATAAAAACCCCCATATTAAATGTATTAATCCCTACTTCATAAGTTTAAAGCGTAACGCTTTAAATTAATAAAGTAAACATAAATGGATTGTAGCATATTGGGGAGGGATTGGCAAGGATAAAATGAGTTAATATATATGAGTATATATGAATAATATGGATATACCTACTATTATGCCTATAATATGTCATTGAGTAGGTTTGCTTGAGAGAATTATAACCTGATGCGGAGGGAGCAAACCTACGAAACAGCTGTGAATAGCTTTTTGAGTAGGTCTTTTTCCTGGATTTTTCTGAATTAGAGGCTCTTAAAGATGAAATCTTCCGTGAAAATACCTACTAAATTATGATTATGTATATAGTTAGTGGGTTTTGAAAGACAATTTAATAAAATAAGATGTTTAATTGACATACTAAAGTAATGGTGGATAATGATTTGGCAGGTTTATTAGGAATTTATGCTATGCGGGATATAGGGAGATATATGAAAACAGCCACCAGAAAAATGATATGCCCCCTGTCAAGTAGACAGGGGGCATATCAAAATCCAGTGACTGTTTTAAGAAAATAAGGAGAGTAAATGTGAAGTATCTTATCGTCTGCCGCCGCCGAAGCCGCCGTTCTGCCCATTCATATCAGGCGCATTACCACCATTCTGACCGCCCATGCCGCCCATTTTACCGCCGCCGAAGCCGCCAGTGCCAGAAGATCCCATTGTTCCAGATTCCTGAGTCCAGTCTGCAATAGAGTCTGAACCACGGTAAAGTGTGTAGCTTGTGCCGGTTGTAAGAGTGTCAGAGCATATCCAGCCGTTGCCAAATGTTCCGTCAACAGTGAAGCTTATTACTTCGTTGCCGGAAGCATCTTTAAGTGAATAGCTTCCAGAGCTGAAGGATACTGAACTTAATACATAAGCATTAGCAGAGTTTACAGGCGTTTCGCATACACCACCGAGTGCAATGCATGTTCCACCAGTTATCGTTACGGTACCATCTACATCAATTGATCCTGATACATTTCCAGATGAACTGCCGCCCTTGACTAATACAAATCCACCAGTCTGTACATAGTTTCCGTTAGAGTCAATACCATCAGTATCACCAGACGCAGTTGTGACATCTATATATCCACCAGTTATATTGACAATTGGAGAAGTCTTTCCATCACCTGTGCAGGCATTGATGCCATCATCAGTAGCATATACATATATTTTGCCACCATTTAAGTTTATAGTTATGGCTTCAAGTCCTTCGTATGAAGTTACTACATTAATGTAACCGTCATTGGCATCAAGCTGCTTGTCAGCGTGCATGCCGTCATCACCAGAAGAAATTGTAATTGAACCACCATTGATAACAATAGTTCCTTTTCCGTCCTCACCGGTTTCAAGGACACCTGAGTCAGAGTTGGCATGGATACCATCATCTGTTGAACATATGTTAATTGTAAAGCCTGAAATACTTATTTCGCTTTCAGCTTTAATACCCTTAGTTGAGTAGGACTGTCCAGAAGAATTACCAGATTCATTAAAGTCACCAGGCATTCCTGGACGGTCGCCGCCGGCCTTATTACCACCGTTCTTACCATCCATGCCACCCATGTTGCCGCCACCAAAGCCGCCAGGTGCGTTGGCAATAGTGTCAGAAGCTGCCACATAAGAAACAGTGTTGGCAGAAGCAGTCTTATTACCAGAGCTGCCATGTCCGGCAGATGTACCTGAAGAACTGCCTGACGAAGTAACTTCTTCACTATATTCAGAGTAAGTATCTGTATAGATGTTTAAGTTACCGTCACCTGATATATCTACCCCGTAGGCTGCGTCTATACCATCACAGGCTGCATATACATCAATGTTACCGCCAGTGATTGTAACGATTCCCTTCTGGTTGCCCTTGTTAGAAATACTGCTGTTAGAAGTCTTGATGCCATCACCTTTAGCGGAGATTGCAATTATATTTCCAGATTCAATATCAACGGCATCATTGCCTTTGAATGCGTTGTTCACAGCAGTAACTTTAACAATCACATTTTTAATAGAAAGGTCGTCCTTGCTTTGGATACCATTATTGTAATTAGCTGTTACAACTAAGGCTCCTTTGCCGACGAGTTTTAAATCGCATGTTGCATAGATTGCTGCGTTGCCAGCGTCATCAGAAGAATCTTCTGTAGCTTCGGCACGATTGTCAATTACTTCGTTAAATGAGTTCTCTTCTGATTTAATCTTGACTTCGGAAGCATTTTTAACGTATATAGGTGAACCACTTGAGCATGTGATAGATGTTCCGTTCAATACGATAGTAACCTCGTTCTCATCACCTGCGTCAACGATAAGCTGTCCTTCTGATAAAAGACCGGCTACTGTATATTCACCAGCCTTTGTGATTGTGTATACAGAACCTGACTGTGTAACTCCGTCTGATGTATCAGATGTCACAGTGAAATCACCTGTAATGGAGACTCTGTAATTCTCAGCATCATCTGCGTGTGTTACATCTGTGTCTTCTTTAGTAATGTCTGAAGTGATGGTAGTCTCACCGCCTGATGCAGTAGTAGTTGAAGTTGAATTTCTGGCACAGCCAGCAGTCATAAGACACATAGTAAGAATAACTGCGGCTACGCAATTCCTTTTGATTTTATTTAATTTAATCATAGTCATCTCTCCATTTCTTTAGTGTATGTTAATTGATTGTCTATAGTTTATTGGAGAAATTTGACTAAAATATGGTATGAGTGCGAATATTCTGTGTACTGATTAATCATGTGGAATATCGTTAAATCTGCCGTCAAGCTCTTCGGTTTTTACCACATTTATAAATGCGTGCTTGTCAATTGAGCGTATCAATGTGATAAGCTCACGTTTCGCTTCGGAGTTGATTACGGAGTATATGAGCGTGCGCTCTTTTTCCTCGTAGCAGCCGATTCCCTTGAAAAGCGTGGCGTCGTGGTTGGTTGTATTCTTTATGGCGTGATAGATTTCTTCGGATTTGTCAGAAATGATGAATAATGTCATCTTCTGGTAGCGTTTGTACATGAACTGGATTACCTGAGTGCTACAGAACTGGTATATTATTGAGTAGAGCGCGATTGACCAGCCAAACAGTCCGCCTGCAATGAGCAGAATCACAACATTACCAAGAAGAATATAGTTCCATGCGTCTATTCCTTTAACATGAGAAAAATAAATGCTTATGAAATCGGTTCCGCCTGTGGTAGTGCCGACATTGAGGCACAGGCTTATTGCAAATCCGTTGATAATTCCGCCAAATACGCTTATAAGCAGGATATCTTCTGTAAAAATGTATGGAGGAAGGATATCAACAAGTACACTGGAAAGTATAATTACCACGATTGAGTAGATGGTAAACTTCTTGCCGATGTAGCGGTATGCAATGTAGGCGGGGAAAATGTTAAGTGCCACATTGAATATTGTAAATGGGATGCTGATATAAAAAAAACGTAGTCCGATTGCCTGAAATAACAGGGAGACTCCTGAAAAGCCTCCTGGCAGCAGGTCTGCGACTTTGGCAAAGCATCTTAAATTCCATGCGTACAGCACGGAAGCAATTATAACTATAATGAATCTGAATACCTGATAAAACTTAGGATATTTAACTTCTAAAGATTTGAACATATATTAGCCTCCATATTTTGTGTTAAATATAATAAGCAAATAATAATTATTTGTGTGAGTTGTCGTAGGCAGCCTGAATATCGGCGGGGAGCTTGTCTGGAAGCATTGAATGTATTCCGTCCTCGTTGCCGTCCTTGATAGCCTGTTCGTAATAGAAGCACTTGAAAGTAAGCATATCAAGAGTTTCCTGCATTTTTTCCATCTCTTTTTCAACAGCGGCTTTCTGTCTCTCAAAAAGCTGTTTTCTGAGTTCGTAAGTTCTGCTGCCTTCCTGACACCATTCCATAAACTGCTTGATGTCGCGGATTTCAAGACCTGATTTTTTGAGACATTCAATAAGCTTAAGAGCAGCAATTTCAGTGTCAGAGAACTGTCTTATTCCAGAAGCACGCTGCATAAAAGGGAATAATCCTTCTTTATCATAATATCTTAATGTTGAAACGGGAAGATTAAACATTTCTGAAACCTGTCCTATTGTGTACATAACACACCTGCTTTCCGTAAGCCATGCTTACCTGATATTAGTTTTTTACAAATGTGATAATAAAATTCACAAAATGTTCACCATTATTAGGTTGACCTAAAGTTAGGTTTAACTCTTATGCTTAAATAGTAGCACAGAGAATGTATTAATTCAATTTAAACTTGATTTAAAGTTAGTCATGTATTATTCAGCTTAAATATGAATATGGTGAAATGATGTTGGACAGAAAGCAGGTATTTTATGGAGGATAAATGTATGGAATGGAGACAGGAAAAAGACATGCCGGTATTTATGTATATTTTTCTTAATAAAATAGATGATGCCGAGGAAGCAAGATGGACAGAGAAAGAGAAAAATGAGGGGTATAAGACATATAAAAAGTTGTTAGAACTTACAGAGGATGATTCATCCGATGTAATTAAAAAATGTCTCAGGATAATTAAAGAAACAAGGCATATTGTAGAGTATGAGCTTTGGAACAAGATTGTATATTTTATGACTGATTATATTAATGGTGAGACTGTGTGGGGATAAGTGAAAAGTTGTCTGATAATTTTGTAATGTTTGAAAAGAAAAAGAATATACTTGTAATGTCTGATGGCATGTGATAGAATGTCATTGGATATAAGTAGTGCATTCAAGCAATCTACGAAAACCCCACGAGCCGGTTACTCGTGGGGTTTTCTATTCCGTTCTGGCAGGGTGGCTTAGTCCCCAGGCTGGCTACCGTCTGTTATCTCTGTCCAGCCATTTGCAGATATAGTATGAAGCTATATTTGCCAAGATAGAGATAATTAAGGACACTAGTGCATCCAAGCAATCCACCTCCTTTCTCTACCAGGTATGGGAGGGGTAGCACTATGAATTATATCATAACAATATATAATAAACAAGTATATAAAAAATACGAATAATAACTATTGCTATGATTTATGATTTTATAACTAACATGTATTTTACAGGAATGACACATGGGGGTATGATACATTTATCAAGGGCAAAGGAGCCGGAAGTCTTTAGGGGATTCTGGCTCTTTTTTTGCATTAGTAAGTATTTGAAGGAGGAAATATATATGGAATACGAGATTTCTAATCGTTTATCAGGTGTTCATGGTTCGATGATACGAGAACTTTTTAAGTTAGGAGCAAGCAAGGATATTATATCTTTTGGTGGTGGCAATCCGTCAGCAGAGACATTCCCATGCAGGGAAATAGAAGAGATAGCAGCAAAGGGACTTGGCGAGAATCCTGTTTCTTTATTACAGTATGGATTGAGTGAAGGTTATACACCTCTGCGTGATACTATGAAGAAATATCTTGAGAAGAAGGAAGGCTTTGATTTCGGGAATAATGAGCTTTTCATAGTGTCAGGCGGACAGCAGTGTGCGGACCTTACAACTAAGGCACTTGTTAATGAAGGAGACGTTGTGCTTACTGAAGAGCCTGCATTTGTAGGCTGCCTTAATACATTCCGTTCTTACGGTGCAAAGCTTGTAGGAATCCCAATGGAGCAGGACGGAATGAATATAAATGCGCTTGAGGAGGCTTTAAAGGCTAATTCTGATGCAAAGCTTTTATACACAATTCCATCTTTCCAGAATCCTACAGGAATTACAACTTCTCTTGAGAAGAGAAAAAAAGTATATGAGCTTTGCTGCAAATATGATATCGCAATATTAGAGGACAATCCTTATGGTGAATTAAGATTTGCAGGTGAAAATGTGCCAACTATCAAGTCGATGGATACAGAGGGCAGGGTTATATATGCAGGAAGCTTCTCAAAGGTAATGGCACCTGCATTCCGTCTTGGTTTTCTTGTATTTAACAAGTCGCTCACAGGACCGCTTACAGTTGCAAAGCAATGCACAGATGTACATTCAACTGTCCTTTTCCAGTACATTTGTAATGAATATATTAATAACTATGATTTCGACAAACATCTTGAGGATTCAAGAAAGGTGTATGAGCACAAATGTAATCTCATGATGGAGTGCATGAAGAAGGAATTCCATCCTTCAGTAACCTTCGGCCACCCTGAGGGCGGACTTTTCGTAATGGCATTCCTGCCAGAGGGAATGGATTCTGCACCATTTGTAAGGGAGGCTATTAACAGAGGTGTTCTCTCAGTTCCGGGAGCAGCGTTCTTAGCAGATGAGAGCCAGAAGTCTAATGGATTCAGACTTAATTATTCGACACCTTCTGATGAGCAGATTGTTAAGGGAATCGAAATTCTTGGAAAACTTACATATGAGTGGATTAAGTAGGAGGAGTGAAAAGTTATGAAGATAGCAGCATTCAGTGTTCGTCAAGATGAAAAACAGTATTTTGATACATTTGCAAATGTATACAAGGTGGAATTACAGATTAATAGGAGCGGATTTACAGCAGATGATATAGAAAGTGTCAAAGGCTGTGAGGCTATGTCGGTGTGCGATGGCATGTGTGACTTGTCAGCACCTGTTCTTGAAAAGCTTGCAGCAGAGGGTGTAAAGTACATCGGTTTCAGGACAATCGGATATAACAGTGTTGACCTTGAGGCAGCAAAGCGCCTTGGAATCCGTGTTGCACACAGCGGATATTCGCCATATTCAGTTGCCAATTATACAGTAATGCTTATGCTTATGTGTATCCGCAAGGCTTTGTATGTAATGATGCGTTCACACACAGCAGATTATTCACTTGGTCCTATATGTGGACGTGAAATGCAGAATATGACAGTAGGTATTATCGGAACAGGAAGAATTGGAAAGGCAGTGATTAAGAATCTTTCAGGATTTGGCTGTAAGATTATTGCGTATGACCCATACCCTGCAAAAGACCTTGAAAATGTTGAGTATGTAACTCTTGATGAATTGTATGCCAGAGCAGATATTATCTCGCTTCATACTTTCTTAAGTGATGAGACATATCATATGATTAATAAAGATTCAATTGCAAAGATGAAGGATGGCGTTATTCTTATAAATGCGGCAAGGGGCGCGCTTGTTGATACAAAGGATCTGATTGAGGCTGTTGAGAGTGGCAAGATTGGTTCAGTTGGAACTGACTGCTGTGAGGGTGAGGATGAATTTATCCGTACAGACCGTAAGTATGATGACCTTGTTGTTAATCACGATTACATCATACTTAAGTCTTTCCAGAATACTATTGTCACACCTCATGTTGCATTTTTCACAGATCAGGCTGTGTCTGATATGGTTGAGTCTTCAGTTAAGAGTGTTGTGCAGTTTGCGGCCGGTGAAGACACACCATTAGAGGTGCATTAATTATTCAAATTTTTGAAATATTCTTCAAGCTGGTGCTCGAAGATTCGCTGATTTTCTGAGCAGAATGAGCCAAGCGGCTGATAATAAATGCTTCTGAAATGTGGACAGTCATCTATATGCAGCAGGCTTATGTTTTCAGGAAGGCTGCTGCTTGTCCATGTTACAGAGGCAACAAATGATACTCCAAGACCGAGACTTATGAGTTTGCCCTGTAATATGTAATCATTGCAAGAGTAGGCTATCTGAGGAGTTTTCTTACATTTACTGAATATTGAATTGAACACTCCGGCGTAGGATGGGGAATCTGCAAGGTCAATGAATTTCTCGTCCATCATCTGTTCTACTGATATGTGTCCTGTATGGGCAAGTGGATGTGATGATGAAACGGCAAGGCAGATTTCTTCTGTCATAAGAAGGTGTGCATTGTCTGGAATATCATAAGCTGATGAGACAGAGTCAATCAGCAGGTCACACCCTTTTGGTTCAGAAGATATTGAAAAGCTGACATGAGAGTGCTCATGGATAAAATCTTTAAGTACATTGCTGACAAGAACTGCACTTGAGCGGAGACAGAGCCTTATTTCGCCTGCATCGCCAAGACTTTCACTGACAGCACGCGCAGCATCTTCTGAAAGAGCCAGTATTCTGTCTGCATATTCAAGCAGAATTTCTCCCTGACGGGTACATTCGAGCCCTTTTTTATTACGGATAAAAAGCTGTGCGCCAAATTCTTCTTCAAGCTTGTGGATTGTCTTGCTTAATGCCGGCTGTGCTATGCACAGTTCACTGGCAGCGCGGGTCATATTCTTGTGTCTGGCGGCAGCCTGAAACTGCCTGAGCTGATATAATTCCATGTTCGCACCTCTCTTGTATGTAGTATTTTATAAAAATTACAATTAACATAATATAGAAATCAGGATATTTACGATTATGATAACACAAATATTATTAACGCAGACATTTATAATGTTTATTCTTATGATTCTGGGACTGATTCTGTCTAAAACAGGTCTGCTTACAGAACATGGCAGTAAGGATATGGCCAATATTCTGCTGTATGCGGTTATTCCGTGTGTAATTATAAGAAGCTATATAACAGATTTCACGATGGAGAAGCTGTATGGACTTCTTATGTCGGCGGTACTGGCTGTAGCTGCATTTGCAGTGGCGATAGCTGTATCATATATAATATATGGAATGCGAAAGCCGATAGACAACTTTGGAACGGCTTTCTGTAACGCAGGATTTATCGGAATTCCACTTGTAACTGCGGTATTTGGAAATGAAGCGGCATTCTATGTTGCATCATTTGCAAGTATTCTTAATCTGTTGCAGTGGACATATGGAATTGTGATAATAACCCGCCGCAAGGATATGATAAATATAAAAAAGGTATTCGTCAATCCTGTGACAATATCACTTGTTATAGGACTGTTTCTTTTTATTACGGGAATTAAACTGCCAGAGGTAATAAACAGCACGATGGCTGGAGTTGCGGCACTTAATACACCTGCAGCCATGATTGTACTGGGATATTATCTGTCATGTGTCAGGATCCGTGACTTACTGCTTAATCCGTCCCTGTATCTGGCATCGTTTGTCAGGCTTATAATAATTCCGATGCTTACACTGCTTGTGCTTTATATTATACCGGCGGGACACGGTCAGATTGGAATGATAACACTGATTGCTGCGGCAACACCGGTTGGAACGAGTACGGCAATATTTGCACAGAAATTCGGGCAGAATTATGAGCGGGCGGTATGTATGGTCTGCCTGTCGACGCTGTTTTCAATTATTACAATGCCGGTTGTGATGTATCTGGCACAGATGTGGATTATGTAGTTTAACTATTATTTCTGGTTATGGTTTTATAACTAAAATGTATTTTACAGGAATAACACAATAGTATATTATACAGACATCAAAGGCAAAGGAGCCATGACCCGGAAGGGGTAATGGTTTCTTTGCCTTTTTTGCGTATGAGCGTTCATGAAGAAACTTTGGTACAGACAAGTGATGTGCTATTGGCAATATGAGGAAGAAAGGAATTAAAGCTATGGGAAATAACGGAATTGAATTGGAAAGAGATGGCTTTAAGAGCCGTACAGGTTTTATTCTTGCCTGTATCGGTTCGGCAGTAGGAATGGGAAATATATGGCGTTTTCCATATATGGTATCTGCATGGGGTGGTATGACATTTTTAATACCTTATGTATTATTTGTAATATTGATAGGTTCAACAGGTGTTATTGAGGAGATGGCACTTGGCCGTGCGACTAAGGGCGGACCTATTAAAGCATTTGGCGACTGTATGCAGATGCGTACAGGAAAGAGAAAAGCAGGTGAGGCAATTGGTTTTATTCCTGTGCTTGGCTCACTGGCTCTGGCAATGGGCTATACTGTAGTTGTTGGCTGGATATTCAAATATACTTATCTTGCATTTTCTGGAAAGCTTTCAGCAATGGGCAATGATATGTCAGCTATTGGTGGTATGTTTGGAAGTACAGCAAGCTCATTTGGCAATAATATGTGGCTTATAATCGCAATGGTTGTAACTGCTGTTATTATGGCACTTGGTATTGCAGGCTGAATTGAGAAAGCAAACAAGGTCATGATGCCTTTGCTTTTTATCATGTTTGTAGGTCTTGGAATATACATTTTCACACTTCCAGGTTCAAGTGCAGGTTATAAATATATTTTTACTCTTAATCCTAAGGGACTTCTTGATATAAAGCTCTGGATATATGCATTTGGTCAGGCATTCTTCTCACTGTCTATCGCAGGTAACGGAACTGTTATCTATGGTTCATATCTTAGTGATAAGGAAAATGTTGTGTCTTCTGCAAGAAATGTTGCAGTTTTTGATACTATTGCTGCTTTATTAGCTGCATTTGTTATTATTCCGGGTATGGCAGCAGGCGGTGCCGAGTTATCTTCAGGTGGTCCCGGACTGATGTTTATCTATCTTGTAAATGTATTTAATGGTATGCCGGGTGGCAAGATTGTAGGAATTGTATTCTATGTATGTGTTCTGTTTGCAGGTATGAGCTCACTTGTTAATCTGTATGAAGCTCCGGTTGCAACTATTCAGGAGAAGCTTAAGCTTAACCGTGTTGCATCTGTTGGAATTATCGCAGTGGCTGGCTGTGTTGTGTCACTTGTAATACAGGGTATTGTATCAGGCTGGATGGACGCAGTATCTATCTATATCTGCCCACTTGGCGCAATGCTCGCAGCAATTATGTTCTTCTGGGTTGCAGGAAAGAAGTTTGCTGTTGATGCTGTTAATGCAGGTGCAGATAAGCCTATTGGAAAGTGGTTTGTACCACTTGGCAAATATGTCCTTGTCCCACTTTCACTTGTTGCACTTATTGCAGGTGCTTTACTTGGTGGAATTGGCTGATGACTGGCATGGAAATAGTGGAATTGGACTGGCGGATTAGAATTGCCGGAATGAGACTGGCGGATTGCTTTGCAATCCGCCTTTTTTGCGTGGTGGGGAGCGGGAACGTGGCGGATTGGACCTTGAGGCAGAGGGGAGGCAGGAGAAAGTCCAAAACGCAAGTCGGTGCACCAGAGCGGAAGACCAGACATCACATTTGTGCAAAAAATTATATAAAATCTCATAAACCTCTTGCCCTAAAGCTAACTTTAAGTCGTATCATACAGGTATCAAATAATTTACATTTTATGAAAGAAGAGGTGTTATTATCATGAAATTTATGGATAAGGATGATTTTGAAAAGCAGAATGCTTTCGGAACAGGTCAGGCAAATACTGCATATGCAAAGTATTTTATTGGTGATTCTTTCCTGAATCCGCTGACAGATCCTAAGTGTGGACTTTTTCTTGCAAATGTGACTTTTGAACCGGGATGTCGCAACAACTGGCATATTCATCATGCTACAAAGGGCGGCGGACAGATGCTTATATGTACAGCTGGAGAGGGCTGGTATCAGGAAGAGGGTAAGGAGCCTGTAAGCCTTGAGCCGGGAACTGTAATCGCAATTCCACCAGAAGTTAAGCACTGGCATGGAGCTAAGAAGGACAGCTGGTTTTCACATATTGCTGCAGAGATTCCGGGCGAGAATACAAGTAATGAATGGTATGAGCCTGTAACTGATGAAGAATATAACAGATTAGGATAATGTCTTATATGGCAGGAATGGAGGATTACAATGGCTAAGGAAGTATGGAAAGAAGATTAATTGAAAGGTTTAGGTAAGAACTGATGAGTGTTTTGAGCAAAAATTATACATTGAACAAGGGCTGCTGTTGCAACGGGCTACCGCCATATTGATACAGCGCAGGCTTACGGTAATGAGCGCGGTGTCGGTGAAGGTGTCAGAACCTGTGGTGTGCCGAGAGAGCAGCTTTTTGTCGTATCGAAGGTCGCTGCGGAGCATAAGACCAATGAGTCGGCAGCCAAGAGTATTGATGAGACTTTGGAAAAAATGGGTCTGGATTATCTGGTCATGATGATCATTCATTCGCCACAGCCATGGGTTGAGGTAAATCAGTCAGAAAACCGCTATGTGGAAGAAAACAGAGTGGCATGGAAAGCTTTGGAAGATGAATACGAAGCTGGAAAGTTAAAAGTAATTGGAGGGGCTGTCGCCTCAACGATTTTCAATCGTTAAAGCGACAGCCCCTTTTCACAACAAAAAAAGGTCATTTCACAACATTCCAGATAGATATTGCAAG